>Ga0351954_1013_pt1 | contig 18688 bp, 13 predicted proteins | sample BONcelT113001D13_FD_205813 | JGI IMG/M metagenome (GOLD analysis project Ga0351954, IMG submission 205813) | Enriched cells from coal bed in the Powder River Basin, Montana, United States - BONCAT cells T11 rep3 HSBNCT.T11.300.1.D13 ...
GATGATCAGGGGGTCTTCGTTGCTGGCGTCATCATAACTGGCGATAAAGTTCACCCGGCTGGCATCGTTGATGTCGTAATTGAGCTTGCCGTAGACGGCGGTCTGGTCATAGGCGGAATTTTCCATGAATCCGTTGCTGCGGTCATGGGTCAACGACAGAAAATAGCCGAACCGGTCTTTGGTCCCGGTGATATGCCCCCGGTTTTTGAACGTGTCGGCCTTGCCGTAGGAGGTTCGGACAGATGCCCCGAAGGGTTTTTCCGGGTCCGGCTCCCGGGTGATGATATTGATGACCCCGCCCAGAGACGAGCCCCAGGCCGAAGAAGCCGCGCCCTTGTAAACCTCGATGCGTTCAATGGAATCCACCGGCAGGGCAGTGAGGTTCGTCAGGGGATTGGCCAGCATGTTGTGGGGCACGCCGTCCACATAGACCGCCACTTGCCGGGTTTCGGACCCCTGGATCCGAGCCGTGGCCATGGCCCCGGGCCCTCCGGCGAACTGGATGGACACGCCGGGAATATACTGGAGCACTTCTCCGACCGTGGCCGCGGGCATGCGCTCGATGGCCTCCCGGTCGATTACCGTGATATTGGCCGCCACATCCTGTTTCGGAACTTCCTTTCGGGTGGCGGTGACCACGATGTCCTGGAGCCGGTATCGGTCATCATCGGCTTGCGCGGCGCCGGCGGTAAAAGGTGAAAAGGCGATCAGCATCAGCGCCGACATGATCACGGTCCATATCCACTTGAATTTCGCCTGGTTCATCAAGGATTCCTTGTTATTTCGTATGGGCCCATAAAACTTTAAAATATTTGATTTTACTTTTAAAAAAATTTTTTACAACACCGCCTTGGGTGGATAAAGGAAAAATTGCCCGGCTCCGGTTCCTGTTTTTTCCCCAACTGCCGGTTTCCTCGGGCCGGTTGACTGGAACGATGGGAACCGCCGTTTCTGGAAATTTTCCTATCTATTCGAGTTTACGCTAAAAGTCAATCCGCAAATGACGATCTCACATCTTTGACACGCGGTAAACGTCGGATTTAAGACGCTGCCATTGCTTGTACTTCGGTAAGGTCAAATTCTTCGCTTCGAGAGTCTTTCGGGGAGAGAATAAAAAAGAAACCTGAAACCGCTTCAAAACCTCAGATCAGGTTCGGAGACAAGGCGCGGGTCAATGAAAAAGCAAAACAGAAATTGAGGCCCGTCCTATCAAATTCGCCCAAGCAACCGCAGCAGGCCGTCGAGGATGGTCAGCGGATGCGGCGGGCACCCCGGGATCAGCAGATCGACCGGCAAAATGCCGACCGCGCCGTCAGCAGCCTCTTCATGGCCGGAATAAATTCCGCCGGAGATGGCGCAGGCGCCTACGGCAATAACCAGTTTGGGCGCGGGCGTGGCCGCATAGGTCTTAAGCAGGGCATCTTTCATATTGGCCGTGACCGGTCCGGTAATGAGCAGGCCGTCCGCATGGCGGGGCGAGGCCACGAACTGAATGCCGAAACGACCCAGATCCCAGCCTACGGTCCCGAGAACATTGACGTCGGCTTCACAGGCGTTGCATCCGCCGGCGCTCACTTGCCGAAGCTTCAGGGATCTGCCGAACAGGCGCTTTCCGGCCGCGTCCAGCGATTTAGCCAGTTGAAGCGCTCGGCCGTCCGCCCATAAATGCTCGCGCTTTCGAACGCTCATGCGATAATCCGGGCCGAATCGAATATGGTTTTCAGGACAGGCCGCCTCACATTTCCGGCAGAAAATACACCGGCCCAGATCCACGCGAAGTTCCGGCTCACAGCAGATGGCCCGGGTCGGGCAGACATCCGCGCACCCGCCGCAATCTTCGGGGCATGGGCCGGGATCAAAGATCGGCGCCCCCGCAAAGCGATCCGGCAATTCGGGCGCGGGCCCCTTTGGATAGGAGATGGTGCGATGTTTCTGAGCAATTCGCGCCAATAAAATATCTAACATCGATCAATCACCTTTCGCGTCAATGACACAAAAATCCATCCATATCGTCATTGCTTGCTCTTTTTGCACTTTTCGTCCCTAAAATCTTTCTGCTCACAAATCATGCCCGCAGTAAGAAAGATTAAAACTTTTATTGCAAAGCGGAAAATCGGAAATCTGCTGCCCGCGCAGGGCCAGGGCCAATCCGAACCAGTTATGAAAGGATGGATCGCATATTTTATAATGCCGGAACCGGCCCTGGTCATCCGTGACGGCGACATGACAGATTTCACCACGCCAGCCTTCCGTCAAACTGACGGCCAGGCGGTTGGCGGCCAGGCCCGCCAAGGGTTTTCGAACGGGCCCATCGGGAAGATTCGTTGTCTGCTCGCGAATAAAGGCGATGGCGCGCTGAATCTCAAGCCAGCGCACATAGGCCCGGGCGAGGACATCGCCGGAATCGTGCGTGGAAATGGGAATCCGGACATATTCATAGATGCCCGATGGAAAATCCTGACGGATGTCGCGTCTGACTCCGCAGGCCCGGGCAGCAGGCCCCACCAGGCCGATCTCATTACAGACCTGAGGGGTGAGCGGGCCGGTTCCTTCAAATCGCGCCATGACCGACGACGTTTTCCAAAGGAGATTCACGGCGGAGGCGGCGTCGGATTCCACCGCTTCGAGCCGGCGCAGCAGCTCGGCCTGTCTGGCGGCATCCAGATCAACGCTTACTCCTCCGGGACAAACCAGGCCCCTTCCGAAACGGTTCCCGCAAAGCAGGGCCGTCATGTTGAGGGCATCGCCCCGGATGCGCCCGCAATAGGACATGGTCGGCAGAAAACCGACATCGCCGGAAAGCGCGCCGAGATCGCCGATATGATTGGCGATTCTTTCCAACTCCAGCCCGATGCCCCTTATGGCCAGAGAGCGCCGCGGCGCACGGGTTTCAGAAAGGGCTTCTGTGATCTGACAATAAGATACGGCATGCCCCACGGTGGTATCGCCGGCCAGGGTTTCCATGTAATGGATGCTGCGGGAATCGGGCCCGTTCATCAGGCGCCGTTCCACCCCCCGATGCTGATAACCCAGGGAAATTTCCAGATGAAGAACCGTTTCGCCGTGGCATTGAAACCGGAAATGCCCCGGCTCGATAATGCCGGCATGCACCGGACCCACGGCCACTTCATGAACTTCTTCGCCGTCGACCTGAAAAAAATCCGTTATGCCGATGGTTGCGGACGGCGCGGACAGCGCGTCTTTTCGGTACGGCGGCTGAAACCGGATCGGCTTCAGCCACGGATGGCCCATTGGCCGAAGCCCCCACTGTTCAAAAATTTCCCGCTCGAACCCGTGCGCCTGGGGGCATTGCGGCGTCAAGGAAGGATAGCTTTCGCCGGTGCAGTCGGTGTAAAGGGGCAGCAGTTCGGACTGGGTGTCGTGGGCCAGAATCGCCCATAAGCGAAGGGCGCCGGCATCCGTCTCATGGGCAAACATCGCCGCCAGCCGGAGACCGCGGCCGATGCCGTCGATGACGGTTTCCCGAAACCGCGGCATGTCCATACCGTTCAGGTCGGAAATGTCGGCGGCCCGGCCATTGGACATGGAAAACAATTTTGACGAAATGTCGGTCATGATGCTCCTGAACCACACCCTTTGCCTGCCTCCATCGGCGGAAAGAAAAGGGAGAAATATTTTTCCGGATCGATCATATCATTTTGTGTCTGCGTTAAAATCCCCCGACGGCAGCGGCGGCCAGTTCCAGAATACGATGAAGCCCCTCGGGAATATAGAGTCCCAAGACCAGGGTCAGCACTCCCAGGGCCAGCGGCGGCAGAACCGACAGCAACGGCTCGTTAAACAGCGTTGTTTTGAACCCCCGGGGGGTTGCCCCGGCGGCGGGGAGCCCGCTGGCATGCCCCTGGGCCATGCGACAAAAAATAGCGGCCATGCCGATAAAAATGACGCTTAACAGCGCCAGATAGGCAATGGCGACGCCCCATCGCCCCTGATCCAGCGCCGCTTTTAGAATCAGCAGCTCGCTGACAAAAAGGCCGAACGGCGGGGAACCGGTAATGGCCAGAAAACCGCCGACCCATAACACACCCGTCATGGGCAGGACCGAGAAAACACCCCGGATTTCCCGGGTCGATTTGCTCCGGTAAACCGCGATAATATTGCCCGCGGCCAGAAACAGCATGGCCTTGGTCAGGGAATGATTAACGGCGTGCAGCATGGCGCCGTAGACGCCGCCGGCGCCCAGCCCGACGCCCAGCGACAAAATCCCCATGTGCTCGACGCTGGAATAGGCCAGCATGCGTTTGAAATCGATCTGCCTGACAATAAACGTGGCGGCGATGAGCATGGAAAACAGCCCGAATCCCACCAGAAGGCTCCTGCCGTATGCATCCATTCCCGCTGCCGCGCAAACCTGATAAATTCGGAGAACGGCTAAAAACGCGCAATTGAGCAGCGCGCCGGACAGGAGCGCGGAAACCAGGGAAGGCGATTCGCTGTGCGCATCCGGCAGCCAGGTATGAAGCGGCGCCAGACCCATTTTGGTCCCGTATCCCACCAGCATGAAAATAAACGCGGATTTCAGCCAGGGCGCGTGCAGGGCGGACGCATTGTCCATGAGATTTTCAAGCAGCATGGGAATATGTTCCTGACCGTTAAACGTGGCGGCCACGGCCAGGAAAAAATTGCCCAGGAGCGCAAGGGCGATGCCCACCGAGCAGATCATGATATATTTCCATGTGGCTTCCAGGGATCGCACATGGCGGTGAAAATAGATCAGCGGGGCGCTGACCAGCGTCGTCGCTTCCACGGCCACCCAGAGCAGGCCGAAATGCTGACTGACCGTCACCAGCGTCATTGTGCCCAGAAAAAGAAGCAGACAGCATACGAATACGGATTCCCGCGCATTGGTGAACAACAGGCCTTCCTTAAAGTCCTGCCGGCTGCCCCAATCCTCCCGCGCCAGATAGCCCACCGCGTAGATGGAAACCATCAGGAAAAGCAGGCTGGTGATGCTTAAAAAAAGCTGTCCCGGCGCATCCAGAAGGAGCCATCCGTCCAAAACCGGCGCCGGTTGAACCATCCAGACGCTCACCGTTAAACCGGCGTGGGTCACGGCGACTGCCAGAAGCAGAAGTCGCGGCATCCAGCCGGGACGAATGAAAAAAGCGACAATCCCCGCCAGAACCGGCACGCCTATCAACAAAAAAATCATTCCCGCCTACCCCTTGAGCGCGCTCAACCGATCGGCATCGATATGATCGAATTCCCGATTGATATGAAAAATGGTGATTCCCATTACAAAAACCGCCATGAATGCATCCAGCAATATACCCAGTTCCACCAGCAGAGGCTCATGCTGCGCAAACACGAGTCCGAACGCATAGATGCCGTTTTCCATCACCAGATACCCCAGAACCTGGGTGATGGCTTTTCGCCGGCTGACCACGGCAAACAGGCCGATCATCATGGTGAAAAAGGCCAGCGGCATAATCAGGGGCGATGTCACGGCAAAGGGCATGGGCAACTGCCGGCTCATCCAGATGGCCAGAAACAAAAGCCCCGCGCCGATCATCAGGGAAGCGGCATACCCCACGAAAGGCTCGATTTCCCGTCGGACATTGGCCGATCTCAGTGTTTTCAGCAGCAACCAGGGAAACACCACCCCCTTGAGCAGCATCGTCAGCCCGGAAAGCGCGGCGATGCGCAGCGTCAGGGCCTCCTGACCGGCGATCAACGGCATTAACCCCAGCAGCACCCCCTGGACGGCGACGACGCGGATACAGGCGCTCAGCCGGCTGGAAGCGATCAGCTTCAGATTGGTCAGAATCAGCAAAACGATCAGCGCTTCAATGACGATTTTCATTTCACCCCCAGAGGACCAGAACCAGGGCCAGGGCGGCAAGACTGAGCGCGCCCGCCAGCAGTTGCGGAATGCGCAGAAGCCTTAACCGCGCCATCATGGATTCAACCAGGCCGACGCCGACGGCCAGAAAAAAAATCCCGATAATCGTTGAAATCCCGTTGATCCATAAATTCTCGGACCGGACCGGGATCAGCAGCCCGGACAGAAGCGCCAGAAAAAACCATAATTTCAGCGCGGCCGCATACAGAATCATCCCGAAATCCGGGCCGCTGTGATCTAAAACCATGACCTCATGAATCATGGTCAGCTCCAGATGGGTGGTGGGATCATCCACGGGTATCCGGCAGTTTTCCGTCAGCGCCACAATAAACAGGGCAGCGGCGGCCAGCAGCAGAATGGCGCCGTCATTGGCCCATACCGATAAGGTCAATCCGCTATATATTTCAGACAGCGATCGGAATCCGTTGACCACCGGCGCGGCATCAAAAAGACCGGCCGGCCCGGCCGCCAAAGCAACGGCGGCCAGCCCCACCAGCAGAGCAGGTTCGGCCAGCACGGAAAACTGGACCTCCCGGCTCGCGCCCATGCCTTCAAAGGCCGATCCGGTATCCATGGCCGCCGCTGCCGTAAAAAACCGGGAAAGCCCCATGAGATAGACCATGACGATCAGGTCGCCGGTAAACGCCATCGCACCCGGAACCCCGCCCATCGGCAGCATGGTCAGGGATACGGCGATACAGGAAAGCCCCGCCGCCGGCCCGGCCGTAAACACCCAACTGGTGGTCCGGCTGTAAACCGCGCCTTTCCGGAACAACCGCAACAGATCGGCATATAATTGCAGCAGAGGCTGTCCGGTTCTGCCGGCTGCAACCGCCTTGGTGCGGTTGATGATTCCGGGAATCAGGGGGGCGAAAACCAACGCCGATATGGGACCCAGGAGCAAACTCAAATCCGTCATCACAGCCCCCCGATCAACAAGACAACAAGCGTTACGGCAATGTATAAAATATAAACCTGAACGCGACCCTCCTGCATCCAGTGCAGGCTGCCTCTGAACCGGTCCACCGCATGAAACAGGGGTTCATATATCCGCCGGCGAAACACGTCTTCGGTATGGGTATGCAGGGCGGCATGTGCCGGGAAAAGATCAACCGGCGCGTCATAGGATGTCCGGGTTTGAAGAATACCGTCAAAGAGATGGATCAACGGCTTGGCATAGGATGAGGAGGTATACTGCATTCTGGCCGAAGGCGCGGCATAGCCGCAATCCCAGGTGCCGGCCCGGCCGATGGGCCGCCCGGCCAGAAGCCGTTTTCGAAGCATGGCCAGAATCGCGATGCCGAAAACAAGCAGCAGCCCAATCCAGGTCACTGATTCCAGGGGTTCCTGGATGATCTGCAAATGCGTCGTGACGGCCTGGGCGGAAATACCGGCCACGCCGGCGACAATCGGACTCATGAGGCCCACGATCCAGGGCGCGGCCGCCGCCACCGCAACGCACCCCAGGGCCAGCGCGACCATGGGCATGCGCATGGCCCAATCCGATTCATGCGCTGTGGCCGCGGCTTCGGTTCGGGGTTCGCCAAGGAAGACCACGCCGAGCACCTTGGTGAAACAGGCAACCGCCAGGGTCCCGATCATGGCCATCCCGACAATGACCCCGGCGGACGGAATCGATGCGTCCGGCCGGCCCAAGACATGGTATGCGCCCACATAAATGAAAAACTCGCTGATAAATCCATTCAACGGCGGCAGACCGCAAATGGCGACCGATCCTGCGGCAAATGTCGCCGATGTCCAGGGCATGCGCTTGATCAGACCGCCGAGCCGGTCCATCTCGCGAGTCCCCGTTGCATGCAGGACCGATCCCGCGCCCAGAAACAAAAGCCCCTTAAACAACGCGTGATTGAGCACATGCAGCAACCCACCGCCAAATCCCAGGCAGGCCAGAACCGGCTGATGCGTTGCGGTTCCGATGAGGCCCAGGCCGAGCCCCAAAGCGATGATGCCGATATTCTCCACGCTGTGATAAGCCAATAGACGCTTCAGATCGTGCTGGGCCAATGCGAAAAGAACACCGATAACCCCTGAGGTCAGCCCGACGCCGACCAGGAGCCAGCCCCACCAGATCTGGGGCGGAGACAGAAACGTCAACGTCCGCACCAGACCGTAGATGCCGGTTTTGATCATCACCCCCGACATCAGGGCCGATACATGGCTGGGCGCCGCCGGATGCGCTTCGGGAAGCCAGACATGAAAAGGAATGAAGCCGGCCTTGGTTCCAAAACCGATCACGGCAAGAATAAAAACGGGACCGGCGATAGCCGCGCTGTGAAACCGCATGGCCTCAAACCGGTCGAAATCCATTGAGCCGGCTTCCCTGGCCAGCCACACAAACATTACCATCAGAAAGACGGCGCCCAGATGGGTGGCCGTCAGATAAATCCAGCCCGCCTGACGGACCGATTCTTTTTCGTGCTCAAAGGTCACCAGAAAAAAAGAAGCCAGGGACATGATTTCCCAGACCACCAGAAACAAAACCCCGTTTCGCGCCACCACGACCAGGGCCATGCTGACCACCAAGGCGCTGTAAAAAAACCAGGAGGCCCCCAGATTTTTCGTTGTTTCATGGATCTTCAGATAACGGCTGCCATAAAGGGCCGACACGCCCGAAACCAGAAAAATCGGAATCAGAAAAAAAGCCGAAAGCGCGTCAATCCGACAGGAGAGCGCGCCGTAAGGCATGCGCCATGCCGCAGACCATGACATCACCGTGCCGGTCACGATCACATCCATGGCCGGCGCCAAACCCATCAGACACCCGAGGAACACGCCGAACGGACCGACCCTGTTGGCCCATGGCGAAAAACGCCCCAGCACCAGCGAAGCCATGCCGCTGCCCAGGATCATTGCCAGCGATCCCCAAAAAAGAATGCCCATGCCTATGCGCCTAAATTTTCAATCATGAAAACCAGTTGAATCTATCCGACAACCGATGATCGACCGTCCCAAAGATTGCTTTGAAAAGCCGCCATTTTGGAACCCGGCCATGCCATCCCCGCCGCTTTTGGGTGGCAATGGTGAGGCATCTCTCCAAACATCTTACTTGTCAAGTGAATATTTTCGAAAAAAGTATTGAAAGCAAAAGGGCAGCCGGGTATCGTGCGGGAATCATCCGAAGAGAATAAAATTCACTCTTACATAAGGAGCTACAGCATCATGGCGCAACTGATCGCGGACCGTCGGGACATTGATTTTGTCATCTGGGAACAGATGAAGGGGGAAGAACTGATTGCCTATGACATGTACGCGGATTTCAACCGGAAAACCTGTGATATGATCATCAGCGAGGCGCGCAAACTGGCCATCAACGAAATGCTGCCCACCCTTCAGGAAGGGGACCGGCAGGGAATCCGCTATGAAAAAGGGGTGGTAAAGGTGCCGGACTGCTTTCACCGGGTTCACAAACTGCTTCTCGAAGGTGAATGGGGAAACCTTCAGGTCCCCATTGAAATGGGCGGCCAGGGCGCGCCCGGCCTGGTGTCGTCGGCGGCCGTGGAATATTTCATGGGCGCCAACTGGCCCTTGTACGTGTATGCCTCCATGGGACACGGCACCGCCGATATGATCGAAAAATACGGCACCGAAGAACAGAAGAAGAAATACATCAAGCCGATTATCAGCGGCAAATGGGGCGGCACCATGCTGCTGACCGAATCCAGCGCCGGCAGCGACGTGGGGGCACTGACCACAACAGCGGTGAAAAATGCCGACGGCACCTATTCTCTGACCGGCAGCAAAATCTTTATCACCGACGGTGAATTCGACCTGTGCGAAAACATCATCCATCCGGTGCTGGCCCGCATCGAAGGAGACCCGCCCGGCACCAAGGGAATTTCGATTTTCATCGTGCCCAAGTTTCTGGTCAATGACGACGGCACCCCGGGAGAGCGCAACGACATCATCTGCACCGGAACCGAGGAAAAAATGGGGATTCATGCCAGCGCCACCTGTGGCATGTCAATGGGTTCCAAGGGGAAATGCGTCGGCTATCTGCTCGGCCAGGAGCGCCAGGGCATTAAAATCATGTTCAACATGATGAACGGGGCCCGCATGGCCACCGGTCTTCAGGGGCTGGCATACGCGTCGTCGGCCTACATGCTGGCGGTCAATTACGCCAGGGAACGGCTTCAGGGCCGGGACTTGAGCGATTTCATGAATCCGGCGGCCCCGTCGGTTCCCATCATCAAGCATCCGGACGTGCGACGGAATCTGCTCTGGATGAAATCCTACGTGGACGGCATGCGCTCCTTCTTCTACTACATGGCCGCCTGCCAGACCCGGGCCCTGCTGTCGGCTTCCGAGGCGGAACGCGAATTGTGCAACGACATGTTCGAACTGATGACCCCGCTCATCAAGGATTATCTCTCGGTCCACGGTCACGAGGTCTGCATCCAGGCCATCCAGGTGTTCGGCGGGGCCGGATACTGCAAAGATTATCCGGTGGAGCAATACGCCCGGGACTGCAAAATCACGTCCATTGTTGAAGGCACCAGTGGAATCCAGGCCATGGATCTGCTGGGCCGCAAGCTCGGCATGAAAAAAGGCCAGGTGTTTATGGCCTTTCTCGGGGAAATCAACAAAGTCGTGGCCCGGGCCAAAGGCATCCAGAACCTGGAGGGACTGGCCCAAAACGTCCAGACCACGGCCAACCGCCTGGGCGAAATCGCCATGCATCTCGGCCAGAAAGCCATGTCGGCGGAATTTAAAACCGCCTTTGCTCACTCCCTGCCTTTCCTGGAAGCCATGGGCGATACCATCATGGGCTGGATGCTGCTCTGGCGGGCGGTGATAGCCTCTGAAAAGCTGGCGTGCAATACGTGCTCTAAAAAAGACACCAGCTTTTACCAGGGCCAGATCAAGACCGCGGAATTTTTCATCCGGACCCTGCTGCCGGTCACCCTGGGGAAAATGGAGGCCATCAAAGACACCTGCCCGGCGGCCATTGAAATCGACGATGACGGGTTCGGCGGGCTGTAATTATTAAGGGAGAACGCCATGCTGATGACAGCGCAAGAGTATGAACAAAGCCTGCGGCGGTTGAACCTGGTGGTCTACATGTTCGGCCGGCGGATTGAAAACGTGGTGGATGATCCCATTATCCGGCCGTCCATGAACGCGGTGGCCAAGACCTATGAGCTGGCCCATGTGCCCGAATATGCCGCCATTATGACCGCCGCCTCCCATCTGACCGGAGAAACCGTCAACCGGTTCACCCATATTCACCAGAACACGGACGATCTGATCAAAAAAACCAAAATGGGCCGCCTCCTCGGGGCCCATACGGGCTGCTGCTTTCAGCGCTGCGTGGGCATGGACGCCTTAAACGCGCTATCCATTGTCACTTATGACATGGACGCCGCGCTGGGCACCGGCTATTACCAGCGGTTTCTGAGTTATCTTTCTTATGTGCAGCAGCATGACCTGACCTGCGACGGGGCCATGACCGATCCCAAAGGGGACCGGTCCCGGCCCCCCCATGCCCAGGCTGATCCGGACATGTTTCTGCACGTGGTGTCCGAAACCGCCGACGGCATTGTGGTCCGGGGGGCCAAGGCCCACCAGACCGGCGCGGTCAATTCCCATGAAATCATTGTCATGCCCACCATTGCCATGCGGGAAGCAGACCGGGATTACGCGGTTTCCTTTGCCCTGCCCAGCGACGCCGAAGGCATCACCTATATCATGGGCCGCCAGTCCTGCGACACCCGCAAAACCGAAGGCCGGCCCGTGGATGTAGGCAATCCCATGTTCGGCGGGCACGAGGCCCTGGTGATCTTCGATGACGTGTTCGTGCCCAAAGAGCGGGTCTTTATGTGCGGAGAATACGCTTTTGCCGGGTCCCTAGTGGAAACATTCGCGGCCTATCACCGCCAGAGCTATGCCTGCAAGGTGGGCGTGGGGGATGTGCTCATCGGCGCGGCCCAGACCATCGCCGAATACAACGGGGTGGAAAAGGCATCCCATATCAAGGACAAGCTCATCGAGATGAATCATCTCAACGAGACCCTTTACTGCGGCTCCATTGCCTGCGCGGCCGAAGGCCGGGCCGAAGCCTCCGGTACTTACAGCGTCAACAGCCTGCTGGCCAATGTTTCCAAACAGAACGTCACCCGGCACCCTTATGAAATCGCCCGGTTGGCCCAGGATATCGCCGGCGGTCTGATGGTCACCCTCCCCTCGGAAGCGGATCTAAGATCCGCCGAAACCGGCAAATGGATCGAAAAATATCTTAAAGGCCGCGACGACGTGCCCTTTGAAAACCGGATGCGCATCCTGCGGCTGATTGAAAACCTGACCCTGGGCGCGGCCGCCGTGGGCTATCTGACCGAATCCATGCACGGCGCCGGCTCCCCCCAGGCCCAGCGCATCATGATCGCCCGCCAGGCCGACATGAAGGAAAAACAGAAACTGGCCAAGCGGCTCTGCGGGTCCGTCGCCGACGTCATTCGGCCGGCCGGGTCATAGGTGTAGATCCAGGTGTTGTTTACTCCATCGGTCCGGGTCAGCACGTTGCCCATGATATCATGGGTAAACGTCGTGGTGAGTCGCAAAGCCGGACCTCATTTCGTCAGTCGGCGTTCAATGCTCCAGGAAAGCCTCGCGATATCGGCTTTCGGGACGGCAAAGGATGCAAAGACGGATTGCCAACCCGACAGGGTTTCGCTTACACGGTCGACGATTCCGGCGGCTCCCGGGACGTTTTCCTTTTTTCCGATCCGTTTTAATTCATTGGGTCCGGGAGCGATATAATTCCCGTAGAAATGCAGAACATGTTCCCGGCGGTCAGCCGTATCCGGCATCAGATCATAGGCGGGAGATAGATAATATCCGTGATCGTCATGGAGCATGGTGAAATTTTTCAGGTGGTCGTCGGTGTTTCCGATCAGGGCGTTAAATGTCATCTGAACGAAAAGGTTGGTGGAATCGATTTCAGGCTGGAAGCTGTATTTGCGGATGATTTCAAAAAGATCGCCATAGCCGAACCGGTAAACCCCTTCGGCGCGCAAGAGCGTCTGCATACTCACCATGTGACGGCGGCCGGTTCCGGTGACATCAAACCGTCTGATCAGCAGCACCTTCCGCCGGGCGCACGGCATCATTTTCGTCTCGGATACGCGCAGTCCGGCCTGTCTCGCCAGAGCCATGGTAGCCGCTTCAACGGCAACCATGTTCAACCGGTCCCGACGGGTGGGAAACTTGACGATCCATTGAACGCCGGCCTCATCCACGACAAGGGCTTTGGGACGCGCGCCCCCCGGTGATGAAGCCGCCTGAAAAAGCATGGCCATTTCGTCAGCGGTTATCGGTTCTCCGGCATCATATCGCAGGGCGATATGGAGCAGGTCTTTTACGGAAAACATAGTTGCGTCCGCCGGAAACGGTTCGGGCGCGCTTTCCCGCGTATAAGACAATGCGCCAAGTCCGCCTGAACCAAGGGCCGACAACAGATTCGGGAGGGTCCATTCCCCGCGCTCAAGTCCGGCCTTCCGTATCAGCAAATTGCGGCCCCAATCATCCGGCAGCGAATCTTCAAACACGCCGTGAACACCGGCCGTCCGGTCGCAGGCAAAGGGTTTCGTATCCAGGGGCAGGCTGACCGGATCAAGGGGAAAGGCTTTGGGATGATCAAGGTATGGGCGGTGATATTTGAATTCGCTCGCTATTCTCCCGCGCGCATCCGGACCCTCGCATGCCATATCCCCGGCGGACAAACGGAGGCCGTCGGGCAATGTTACCCATACATGAATCCGTTTCATGATTTTCTCCGTTTTGATGCCCGCTGTCGGGCTGCCGACGAATTGTTTTCCATGCGATCCATCCGGTCAAACAGACTTTTCCCGGGGGCAAGGACGGCATCGAGATCGTCAAGCCGGTCAAGTACCCAAAGCGCTTCGACAAAAGCGCCTACAGCAACATTCGGGTCGCCCTGTTCCAGTTTGCGCAATGTCGGGACGGACACGCCGATGCGGGCGGCGAAACGGGCCTGAGGTTCATTTCGGGCCAGGCGGGCCTCCCGTAGCCGCTTTCCCATCATGCGTAATTGGATTTTTGAATCAACGGAAATCATAATTTGTATTATCACCTGAAAATCAGTTTAAAAGCAAGTATTTTTTCTGTTATAAAAAACGCTTGACGCTGGGATAAAAACAATTTAATGATGGACCATTGAGTCGACCGTCGACGGTCGACTCAATGGTGTGTGTCAGCGTTTTCTTACATGGTTTATTTCTCTTTCCGCTTCCGGCGCTGATCACTTGTGAAATTAATATACTTTTCAGACAGTTTGCCCTTAGTGGCCTCGCAAAAAATCTTTTTGCGAGTAAGACTGAAAGGACACCTGATTGCGAACAGCTAAAGAGGGAAATTTTTCATGCAGGGTATAAAAACGGAATTTGATGCCATTGTGGTGGGAAGCGGGCCGGGGGGCGCGACGGTCGCCAAGGATTTAACGCTGAGCGGTAAAAAAGTCCTCATCCTGGAATGGGGCGATAATGATCCGAAAAAAGGAACTTTTTTTTCGACCCTTCCCCGGGCGTTTGTTCCGGGAAAAAGCGTTGTCATGACCAAAGAGGCCCTGCCCGTGGTCCGGGCCATTACCACCGGCGGCAGTTCCATGATTTTCTGCGGCACGGCGTTTGCCCCGCCCATCGACATGCTCAAAAGCTATGGGGTGGATATCTCCGTTGAAGCCGAAGAAATGAAAAACGACGTTCCCATGCTCCCGCTGCCAGACGAGCTGATGAATGCGGGTCCCCATGTTTTTCTGGAGAGCGCCGGGGATCTGGGATATAATGTCCACAAGCTCAACAAATTCATCGATCCCTCAAAATGCAAAACCAGATGCCAGCTCTGCATGTACGGCTGCCCCTTCGGGGCCAAATGGGACGCGCGGCAATTTGTGGACCAGGCCCTTGAAAAGGGCGCAAGGCTCATCACCAGAGCAAAGGTTAAAAAAATCATTATCGAAAATAAACAGGCCGTGGGGGTGGAATACAAACACAACAGGGAAATTCACCGGGCATACGCGCCCAACATCATCCTGGCGGCCGGCGGCATCGGCTCCCCCATTATCCTGCGTGAAAGCGGCATCCGAAGCGCCGGATATGATTTCTTCTTTGACCCGCTGGTGTTTGTATACGGAAAAATCAAGGGGCTCGGCAATGGAAAATCCGTTCCCATGAGCGCGGGGGTTCATTTTGAAGAAGACGGCATCGTCATGACCGACTTTAATATGCCCCGGATGTTAAAAATCGGTTTTGACCTTGAGATACTCAAGCTCAAACAGGCGTTTTCCTACGCGGACACCCTTCCCGTCATGATTAAAATCCGGGATGACCTCGGCGGCGCGGTCTCAAACAACGGCTGGGTAAACAAGCCCCTGACCAACGCCGATAAGCGCAAACTCGACAAAGGTTCCGAACACGCCAGACGCGTCCTTGTGAATGCCGGGGCCACCGATATTTACCGAAGCTATAAAGTGGCGGCCCACCCGGGAGGCACCGTAAAAATCGGCGAACTGGTGGACGCCAACTTAAAAACCCGGTTTGACAACCTCTATGTGTGCGACTGCTCCGTCATGCCCCGGGAATGGGGACTGCCACCGACAACGTCCATCATCGCCCTGGGGAAACGCTTGGCCAAACACCTGATAGCCGCCGATCGGGCCGGCAACAAACAAGATCATGCGGCAGCCGCCGTCAGCCGGGAGACCATGGATACCCCCATGGCAGCAGCGGTAAACTAAGAAAAGGAATACGCCATGACCAAACCAGACTCCAGACCAGGCCTTCCCGTCGGCGCTCAGAGACGTTTTGATCACAACCCGGCCGCGACAGAGGGGAAAAATCCAGCCCTGGCTGAAATTCTTCAGACCCGCGAGGTCCGGCAGGCGTTGCGCAACATTCTGCCGGATCTGTTGAATGCTTTGGCCGCGGACGGCACGTTCGGCAAATTCATCATGAAGCTGGCGGGAAATTATCTGACCCGCCAACTTTCCCGGCCCCGGGATATTTTTAAAGAAAAAGAACTGCCAAATCTGTTTAACAATCCGCAATTTATCAAAAATCTGGGCGAATCCCTTCCCGATATCATTAACGGCCTTTTTGATATGATCGCCGCCATGGCCAGAACCCTCGCGGACATGCCCGCAGCGGAAAAAAAGCAGATCTTCGGCGATATCATCGCGAATATATCGACCGGCCATACCGGCGGGATCATCACCCAGGCCTGCCGGATCATCAATGATATCCACAAGGAAGATCCGGAATTTTTCGCCCGCGCCCTGGAGCCCGGATTTAAAAAATGGGTCGAATCGGTTGATTTCGGCGAGATCAGGGAAATGGTCGACAATTCCGCGCAAGAAGGCCGCGCATTGATAACCATGGCCAACAATGTGTTATGGCAGTATCCCTCAAAAGTGGTGCTACTTCTCTCATTGCTTCCTTCCCTGGTGAATCTGCTGACAGATGCCATTGATATTTCCGCGGGAAAACTCAACGAACTCGCGCCGGACATGCTCACTGACGTTATCCTCTCATTTGCCCGTGAAATCAACAGCGGCTCCGTGGCCGGCGTGGTCAACCAGCTTACTGAAATCATACGTAAAATACATACCGGCAGCGCCCTGCTTGGCGAGCCCGGCGCGCCCCAGTTGCCCAAAGTATTGTCAAACCTGATGGAAGCAATCATCGACCGGACCGATCCCATCACCCTATGGAAAGCAAAAATCGCCATAGCGGAAACCAACGCCGCCATTGGTCAGGCCGTGGCCGCATCGGTAAACAGCAGGCCGGACCATAAGCATTTAAGCATGATCATGGGCCCGGAACTCACCAATATCCGGCTCAGATCCTTAAACCAGCGGTTGTGCGCCTGGGAATCCGTCGATGACGCGGAAATGGCGGAATCGTTCGCCCAGCACCTGGCAGCCTATGATCTCCAGGAACTTGCCGAAGTTGCAAACAACGCCCTTCGGATCATCAATCGCCTGGCCGATGAACAACCGGCTCTGTTTACCGAATTGGCCGGCCAGATGGCAAATGCCGTTGATGTCGATGCACTGGCGGAAACCGCCAAACGATTTTTCAACGGGGCGGGCAATGAATTTAAGCCGGCGGCGCGGGCTGTTGTTCCGGGTCTGGTCACCTGGATCTCCGACGTCATCAAGCCTGCTGATGACGAATATGAAGACGACGCGGCCCGGGCGCGACTGGCGCTTCGTTCATTATTTGCAGCCGAGGAGGTATAAAAAGATGAAAGCTTTTCATGATGCCGCCACCCGGGTGGAATGCGATTCCATTACCCAGTGGAAAAAAGAAGGCAAGCCCGTGGTCGGCTATACCTGCTCCTATACCCCGGCGGAAATCTTTTACGCCGTCGATATCCTGCCGGTCCGGTTAAGGGGCATCGAGACCGACGGAATGGAGGTGGGGGATTCTTACTTCGGGCCGTTTATCTGCAGTTTTCCCAAATGCATTCTTCAACTGGCGGGCAAGGGCAAATTTTCTTTCCTGGACGGGGCCATTATCACGCCGGGCTGCGACGGCATGCGACGGCTGGATGAATGCTGGCGAAAAGCCGGCGAAGATTTTGAAGGTATCGTACCGGATTATTTTTATTATTTTGATGTGCCCCACAAGTCGGAAAACCACGGCATGGCATGGTATATTGAAGAAATCAAACAGCTTATAAAAAGCGTTGAGCACCATTTTAATGTCAATATCACCAATGAAAAACTTCAGGCCGCCATTAGAGAATTTAATAAAGGCCGGCGCCTGCTCAATGAAATCGAACGCCTGCGATGTGAAGAAGACGTCGTGGTTTCCGGGACCGATGTGTTTGCTGCCGCGGTGGCCGGAACGGTCATGCCCCGAGATGAATACACCGCGGAGCTGGAAAGATGGGTTTCGGCCCTTAAAAAACGAAAAACTTCGCTAAGCCGGGGCAAGCACCGAGTCATGCTGGTGGGCAGCATCAGCGACGAGATCGATCTGTTTGAATTGATCGAAAACACGCAAAAAGCGCTGAAATGAAATCGCCGAAGACCAAGATCCCATTGAAGCCCTTGCCGGACATTATCTCGGGTCATCGGTCTGCCCCCGGATGTACGGCAAATACAAAGAGCGGCTGGCCATGCTCAAAGATAAAATCGGCCGATCCCGGGCCGAGGGCGTGATCATGCAGAATATCCGATTCTGCGACCTGCACGGCGCGGAAAACGCCCTGTTCGAAAAAGATCTGGAAGCCATGGGCATCCCCTGCCTCCGGGTGGAACGGGAATACGGCCCCCATATCGATATCGGGCGGATGAAACTCAGAATCAACGCGTTTCTTGAACGCATCGAAGGAAGAAAAAAGGCAAATAAAGGAGACGGGGATGAGACCTGAGATCGAAGAATACCACTACGACTGGCTGATGGAAACCACGCTCAAAGCCGCGGCCAGTTTGCCCCGGGGAACGAAAAAAGAAACCGAACTCACTTACCGGTATGTTCCCTATTATAAAAATGTCGCCAAGTCATTTATCGATGCCGGTGATCCCGGCGTCCAGACCCTGGTCATGCTGGCCAAATATTATGAAAACATCCTCACCGCAAAGGCCCGGGGCAAAAAAATCGCGGCCACGACCTTCTGCAATTCGCCGGTCATCCTTTACGCCATGGATATCGTGCCGGTCACCTTTGAAATATTGACCGCCGTGGGGGCCATGGTCTGGAAAAGGGGTATGTTCGATTATATGGACTTCTGCTGCGAGGTCGGCATGCCGGAAACCTCCTGCTCCTCCCAGCGAGGTGCGCTGGG
>Ga0351954_1014_pt1 | contig 18239 bp, 18 predicted proteins | sample BONcelT113001D13_FD_205813 | JGI IMG/M metagenome (GOLD analysis project Ga0351954, IMG submission 205813) | Enriched cells from coal bed in the Powder River Basin, Montana, United States - BONCAT cells T11 rep3 HSBNCT.T11.300.1.D13 ...
ACCCGGGGATGTTTTCGCCATTTTAAGATCAGATCCTCCGTGTATGCAAGCCCCTGCTCGATGGGTCCGTAATTGGGGGACGGGAAATCATACAGCACCTCCCCTACGACGCCCCGCATGCCCGAATCATGAACGGCCCGGGCAACGGCATCTTCAAAAAGATACATATCCTTAAAGCATGTCGTGCCCGACAGGATCATTTCCGCGCAGGCCAGCATGGCGCCGGCATACACCATTTCATGGGTCAGCCTGGCCTCGGCCGGAAAAATATGATCATTGAGCCATGTCGCAAGGTCGAGATCATCGGCAAGGCCCCGGAAACAGGTCATGGAAGCGTGGGTGTGGGTGTTGATGAGCCCCGGCATGATGATGCCGCCCTTTGCGTCGATTGTGCGCGCCGCCCGCCGGCGCCGGAAGCCGCCTGCCGGGCCGATATCAGCGATGGCATCCCCGATAACGGCAACGGCGCCGTCCTTAATAATCGTGTCGTCGGCGTCCATGGTGACCACCGTGCCGCCCGTCACCAGAATATCAATGTCGGTCATTGGCTGCCTCCCGGATCACGGATTCGATGACTGATGCCATTCGGGGAGCCGCCTCACGGGCCGCGCAAATGACGTCATCCACCGTAAATGCTTGGGGATGATCCGGATCATTAATATTGGTGATGGTGGACAGCCCCAGTATCCGCATGCCCGCATGCACGGCCGCGATGATTTCCATGACCGTTGAAAAGCCCACGGCATCGGCGCCGATCTGCCTTAAAAACCGCGTTTCCGATGGAGTTTCCAGCGACGGCCCCTTTAACCCGACATACACGCCCGCCTGAAGGGAAAACCCCGCGGCCCGGGCGGCTTTTTCCGCGCATGCGGCCAGCCCCCGGTCATACACATCAACCATGTCGGGAAACCGCACCCCCCATTCATCCACGTTGGGACCGATCAACGGGTTTTCACCGGTCAGGTTGATATGGTCTCTGATCACCATGATATCGCCGGCGGAAAAATTCAGGTTCAACCCGCCCGCGGCATTGGACAGAATCAGGGTGGATGCGCCCATGGCCCGCATCAGGCGCACGGGAAAAACCACTTCCAGCGGCGAATACCCCTCATAAAGGTGAAACCGCCCCTGCATGGCCATCACGCACACGCCGGACACATCGCCGACAACGCATCGACCGTAATGACTTTGGACCGTGGACACCGGAAAATGGGGAATCTCCCGGTAATCGAACGCCTGCGGCCGTTCCAATGACGGCAGGCCGTCCCCCAGCCCCGTCCCGGTGATGATGCCCACCATTGGCATTTGATGGATTCTCTCCATCAAATGCCCGGCCGCGGCGTTCACCTGCTCCACATAAAGCATGCTCATTTAATTAAACCCTTTTTCAAGCGCTCTATAAAATTCCCCAATTAATCACAACAAATGCAGATGCTTTATAACTGTTGGGGGAAACAAGCAAGCCCAAAAACCGGCATCACTATACTCATGAGGTTTTGTCGCACACGGCTATTCCGAAATAGTGCTTTCATAAATGCATTATCATCCGAATTTTCTTGAGATCCGCAAACTGGCGGACAAAGTGAAATAAGGGGACTGGTTTGACAGTATTTCTTTTTTGTATTATTTAATACCATTATAACTATTTACACCCGTCGGGATCCTTTGCGGCCCCCGAAAGGGGCGAAGCGCGCCCAACAGTCGCCATATCAAGAAATCACTATAAAACAAACTTTTAACAAAATGCTTCAACTCCCAAAAACGAAAATAAGCCAGGCATGACCCCATGACTAACAAGAAAGCACTCATTACCGGAATCACCGGCCAAGACGGCGCATACCTCGCCGAGTTCCTTTTAAACAAAGGTTACATCGTTCACGGCATCAAGCGCCGGGCGTCGCTGTTCAATACAGACCGTGTCGACCATCTCTACCAGGACCCGCATGCAGCCGACCGGCGTTTTATCCTCCACTACGGTGATTTAACCGATGCCGCAAATCTGATCCGGATCATCCAGGAGGTGCAGCCCGATGAGATTTACAACCTGGCTGCCCAGTCCCATGTTCAGGTATCCTTTGAGACGGCCGAGTATACGGCCAATACGGATGCACTGGGCACGCTGCGAATTCTGGAAGCCGTCCGCATTCTGGGGCTGGAAAAAAAGACCCGGTTTTACCAGGCATCCACTTCGGAATTGTTCGGCAAGGTGTTAGAGACCCCACAGAACGAGAAAACGCCTTTTTATCCGCGCTCGCCATACGGGGTGGCCAAACTCTACGCCTACTGGATCACGGTCAATTACCGGGAAGCCTATGGCATGTTCGCCTGCAACGGAATCCTGTTCAACCATGAATCGCCTCTTCGCGGCGAGACGTTTGTCACCCGCAAAATCACCCGGGCACTGGCCCGCATTATCCTGGGCCTGCAGGATTGCTTATATCTCGGCAACCTGGATGCCAGGCGCGACTGGGGCCATGCCAAAGACTTTGTGCGCATGCAATGGATGATGCTTCAGCAGGATGAGCCGGAGGATTATGTGATTGCAACCGGAAAACAGCACAGCGTCCGGGAATTTGTTGAACTGGCGGCCACGGAACTCGGAATCGGCCTTGTCTGGGATGGCCATGGCAAAGATGAGGTCGGAATTATAGACTCCATAAATACAGAAAAATATAGCCGTTTACGCAACGCGTTAACCAACGGCAATATTACTGCGCCGAGCAAGGCAATCCATACCGGGCAGAGGATCATCCGCATCGATCCCCGATATTTCAGGCCTACAGAGGTGGAAACCCTGCTGGGAGATCCGGCCAAGGCCGGAACGAAACTCGGATGGGCGCCTGTCATCAGTTTTCAGGAACTTGTTCATGAAATGATTGCCCATGACCTGATGCAGGCCCAAAAGGATGAATTGTGCCGCCGGGCCGGGTTTCAAATTTTAAATTACATGGAATAGAAAGTCGTCTGTCAATGCATGGGAATGCCAAAATTTATGTTGCGGGACACAACGGCCTTGTGGGTTCGGCCATCTGCCGGAAACTTAAGGAAAAGGGATATGAAAACCTGGTTGCCCGGTCCCGGGGGGAGCTGGATCTCACCGATCAAAAGCGTGTAATCGATTTCTTCCGGCAGGAAAAGCCCGAATACGTCTTTTTGGCCGCGGCCAAGGTGGGCGGAATCATGGCCAACAATATATACCGGGCTGATTTTATATTGGAAAACCTGCTCATTCAAACAAACATTATTCACCAAAGCTACCTGTCCGGCGTGAAGAAACTCTTGTTTCTGGGCAGTACCTGCGTTTATCCCCGGGACTGCCCCCAGCCCATGAAAGAAGAATATCTGCTCACCTCCCCCCTGGAATACACCAATGAGCCCTACGCCATTGCCAAGATCGCCGGCCTGAAAATGTGCGAGAGTTTCAACCTGCAATACGGCGCCAACTATATTTGCGTCATGCCCACAAACCTCTATGGCCCCGGCGATAATTTCGACCTGGAGACCGCGCATGTGCTCCCGGCAATACTGCGCAAGATGCATCTGGGCAAATGTCTGGGACAAGACGACCGGACCGCCCTGCGCGCCGACCTGAACAAACGCCCCATCGGCGGCGTTGACGGCACTGCATCGGATGAAACTGTTTTGCGGGTTTTAAACGCGCACGGCATTACGTTATCCGGCGATAAGCAGCGCGCCGCCGGCGCCCCGATCCCCGTCACCCTTACCCTCTGGGGCACCGGCCGGCCCATGCGCGAATTCCTCTGGAGCGGGGACATGGCCGATGCGTGCGTGTTTATCATGGAAAATACAAATTTTTCGGATTTGGCCGGCGGGTTGAAGGAAGTGCGCAATACCCATATCAATATCGGCAGCGGTGAAGAAATTTCCATCCGGGACCTGGCCCTTGCCGTAAAAAAGGCGACGGGCTTCAATGGAGCGCTTGTGTTCGACCCTTCCAAACCCGACGGCACGCCCCGGAAGCTCACGGATGTATCCAGACTGCGCCAATTGGGCTGGAACCATAAAGCATCCCTGGATCAGGGGATTAAAATGTTATATGAGTGGTACCTCAAAAACGCGAATAACGGAAACCTGACCCCATGATGGAAAAAACAAGCGCTCACGGGGCCATCCCCATGAGTTTACGATTATAGAAAACTGGACTGATCCCCACAACCCCATAATCACTTAAAACTTAAAATCCAAAACTTAACAAATATGAACGTACTCCCCGAAGCGGAATTTGACCGCATCATCCGACCGAAGAGCGGCTTGATCCCCATCGATTACAAGGAAATCTGGGTTTACCGTGAACTGTTCTGGTTTCTGGCCTGGAAAGAAGTCATTATCCGCTACAAGCAAACCGCTTTGGGCGTTCTTTGGGCGTTGATCCAGCCGCTTGTGACCATGCTGATATTTACTTTCATTTTTGGATCACTGGCGGGATTCTCTAAGGATACGACGGCGCCCTACGCCATTATCACCCTGGCCGGCGTTGTCCCCTGGCAGTTTTTTTCCAACGCCATGAACTCCAGCGGGCTCTCCCTCGTGTCCCAGGGAAGTCTGGTTACAAAGGTGTATTTCCCGCGGCTGATACTGCCGATTTCTTACATCCTTGCCAGCGGCATTGATCTGGCCATTTCAATGAGTGTTCTATTCATCATGATGGGGATAATGGGGATCACATTTTCCCCGCTGCTGTTCATGCTTCCGGTTTTTATACTCATTGCCGCGGCTGCGGCATTGGGAGCAGGTTTATGGTTCAGCGCCATGAACGTTAAATACCGGGATGTAAAACATATTATTCCATTTCTGGTCAAAATCGGGCTTTACATCAGCCCGGTGGGATTTTTGTCAACCAAAATTCCAGAAGCGTATCGCTTCTGGTACAGTTTAAATCCAATGGTCGGGGTGATCGACGGGTTCCGCTGGTGCATTTTAGGTCCGGAATTTGCTCCCTACTGGCCCGGCTTCTGGGTCAGCGTTGCCATGGTCCTGCTAATCCTTGTCAGCGGTGCATATTATTTCCGTCATGTGGAACGTAGTTTTGCCGACATGATGTAGCTCTTGAATCTATATTCAATCATATGAGAAAATTTTTGCAATTATGAGCCAGAATGTCATCAGTGTGCAAAACCTCGGCAAACGGTATTATCTGGGCGCCACCCTTTCACCGGATACCCTTCGGGATCATATCATGTCAGCGGCAGGCCGCCTGACAGGAAAGCGGAAGAAGTCCGACGCAGCAAACAAAAAGGAAGTATTCTGGGCGTTGAAAGATATTTCTTTTGACGTCGCTAAAGGGGAAATACTCGGCCTGATCGGTCCAAACGGCGCCGGTAAATCGACCCTGCTCAAAATACTCACAGGCATTACCGAACCGACGGAAGGTATAGTGGGGATGAAAGGCCGGGTGTCAAGCCTGCTGGAGGTCGGCACCGGTTTTCATCCGGAATTGAGCGGACGGGAAAATATATTCCTGAACGGCGCTATTTTGGGGATGAAACGATTTGAAATCAATTCAAAATTTGATGAGATCGTTGCATTCGCCGAAGTGGAGCGTTTTCTCGATACGCCGGTCAAGCGCTATTCCAGCGGCATGCGGGTGCGTCTGGGCTTTGCCGTGGCCGCCCATCTGGAACCTGAAATTCTTTTGATCGACGAGGTGCTGGCTGTCGGGGATTTCAAGTTCCAGGAAAAGTGCATCGGCAAAATGCAGGAAGTTTCAGAAGCCGGCAGAACCATTCTGTTCGTGAGCCATCAAATGCCGGCTGTCCGGCGATTCTGCACCCGGTGTCTTCTGCTCAAAAACGGCGGCATTGTGATGAATGACGATACCGACGAGGTGGTCAACACTTATCTTTCCGATACTGCAGACACAGCATTCATAGCCGGAACTGACCCGGTTCCCGGTAAATTGACGCTTCTTGACTATGGCTTTTTGAACAAACAAGGCGAAAAGGCGGCACACCTTAATTTTTCGGAGCCGTTCGAGATGTATTTTGATCTTGCGGCACCCGGGCTGAGCGCCGAAGGGGCATTTCTTGTCCGGATATACAATTCCGAAGGCATCAAAATCGCAAGCATCGGAAACCGGCCCTATGGGTTTCCCTGGGTGAAGTACCGGGACCGGTTCAGGCTTGTTTTTCAGATAAAGAATAACAATCTGGCCCCGGGAAAATACCTGCTTGATTTTGAAATGGGGACGCCGCTCTTATCCCGGCATCTTGTCTGTGAAAAATTGCAGGGGATGATCATCAATGAAAAAATTTTGCCGGAAGGATCTCAGCCTTATACGGCTGCCCATGGAACTGTATTTATTGACGCGGATCTGCAAGTAAGTTGAACATGATTTCACCATACACCGGCATCTCCTCTGAAGTAAAAATCATTTATATTGCAAGTGCCAACCGTTCCGGGTCCACTTTGCTCGGAAAATTGCTTGGAAGTCATCCTCAAATATATTTCCTCGGTGAACTGCGCAATCTGAGGGCCTATCTCACGGATAACAGGAGATTTTTCAACCCGGTGTATCCCTTGAAATGCGCTTGCAGTGCAAGGGTTCCCGAATGCCCGTTCTGGCGGGCTGTATTGCAGCAGGCAGCCATGCAAACCAATGTGCCGGAATTCAATTACCGGTTCACCCTGGGCCGCGTGAGAGCGACTGAAGCGGATAGAGTCCGGAGAAAATTTGAAAAACACTTTTTTGCAACCCATCCAAAATGGTTTACCAATAGAATCGTTCAATTTTTGATGGGCTACCATACGGTTTCAGAAAATTGCTTCAGGCTTTATGATGCCCTGGCCAAGGTCAGCGGCAGGAATTTAATTTTAGACTCTTCCAAACAGCCAAACCGCATCGATGCACTTTACAAATTCTTTCCCGAAAACATTCGGATCCTTGAGCTTTACCGCCATCCCTATGCTGTGGTTCATTCCATGATGAAGCGGGGGCTTACCCTGGCGCAGGCCACGGAAAATCTGACCCGTGATTATGAACAAAACCGGGTTTTCCTGGGTGATATACCCGGAAACCAGGTCCTGAAAATCCGATATGAAGACATCTGCGGGGACCCTTCTTTTGAACTGCAAAAAATATGTGCATTTTTGTCGATTCCGTTTCATGAGGAGATCCTCTCGGGGGCCGGCGTCGGCCCCGTGCACTGTATCGGCGGCAGCCCCTCACAGTTTGCATTCGACCCCGGAAGAATAAAAGATAAAAAGGAATACGCTTCCGAGCTTTCATCCAACGACAAGCAGATGATTTATCGAAAAACAAGCGATGCGGCGAAAAAACTGGGTTATGAATTTTAATGCGGCAGTGTGAAGCGGATGTCTTTACATTTGCCTGTCAATAAACAGGTTTTCACATGTTCGGAATACCCAAAGGCTATCTGACATACAAGGCGCGCAAGCAGGTTCTTGACCTGCCCGGCCCCGGAAAGACCGTGTTTTTATCCGGCACCGGACGGGGCGGCACCACCTGGCTGTCCAATGTCATCAATCATGACAACGCATACCGCTATATGTTCGAGCCGTTTCATCCCGCATATGTGCCCCTTATAAGCCACTTTAAATCCAAACAGTATCTCCGGCCGGACAACCGGGACAACACCTATCTGCTCCCGGCCCGGCGGATTCTGGCCGGGAAAATCAACAACCCCTGGATCAATAAATGGAATCGGAAAATCCTGATCCGGAAACGGCTGATCAAAGATATCCGGACCAACCTGATGCTCGGCTGGTTGAAAACCAATTTTCCCGAAATTCCCATCATTTTACTGGTTCGGCATCCCCTGGCCGTGGTCAGTTCCCAGATGGCAAACGGCTGGCAGGCGGATTTAACTGTTTTTTTAAGCCAGCCGGAGCTGATGCAGGACTATTTGACCCCGTATCGCGATCTTCTGGAGAATCCCGGGAATCATTTCGAAGCCCTGATCCTGCAGTGGTGCGTTGAAACCCGCGTGCCCCTTGCCCAATCCGGCGCGGGCGGAATACGGGTTGCATTTTATGAAAATATCTTTTCATACCCGGAAAAGGAATTACCGGAACTTTTTGCCTTCATCGGGCAGCCTTTTGATCCGTCGGTCATGGATATGCTGGGACAGGCGTCCAAAACCGCCCGTCTCGACAGTCCGGTACGCAAAGGGAAAAACCCGGTAGACCACTGGCGGCACAACATTACCGCACAGCAGAAAGAATATTGCCTGGAAATGCTCCGCCGCTTTGGGCTTGACCATATTTATGGCATTGACCCGCTCCTCGCATTGAGGCCGCAAGCCGATTTTCTGCGGATGGTGCGCACTGATGGCTGAAGAAAAGCCCCGGCAAATCATTATTTCCATGCCGGACCGGGCCGGGGGGCTCCCGAATGTCATCCGCAATATTCTGATTTACCGCCGCTGCAAAGATTTCCGCTTTCATCTATTTCTCATTGATGAATCCGGCTATCAAGGCCTTCGCGTTTATGAGGATATACCCGCCGATTCCATCACCCGGTTCATCTATGATCGCGATGACAATTTATACCATGTCTGCCGACGGGTCGGGCGCAAACTCAAATCTTTCGGCCCGGAGGCATTGCTGGTCTCAAACAGTGAATTTGATCTGCACATGGCAACCGTTTGTCGCCTGAATAACCCGATTCTGCATATCTGTCATGGCGATAACCGGCTGGTTTATAAAACCGCCGAATCCTACAAGCCGATAGTGAATCATTATGTCGCCGTCAGCCGTTATATCGCCGACCAATTGGCGTCGACGGCGGGCATCCGTCCCGGCCGCATCAGCTATATTCCCCATCCCATTGCTTTTTCGAGTTATACAAGAATGCCGTCTGAAAACAATTTGCGGATTGTTTTCGTGGGCCGCCTGGTCAAAGGAAAAGGTATCTTCCTGATGCCCGAAATCGATGCCCAATTGCGCCGGCGACAGGTGCCGGTTGAATGGATCATCATAGGGGACGGGCTGGATCGGGAGGCGTTCAGGCGAAAATGGTCCAGTGAGGCCAGGGTCCAATGGATGGGTGAAATGCCCAACAGCGAGATCTTCCGGGAGATTGCACGCGGGGATATTTTTTTGCTGCCTTCTTATACGGAAGGTTTTCCCCTGGTCGTGCCGGAGGCCATGAGCGTGGGACTGGTCCCCATTGTATCGGATCTGAAAAGCGGTATTCCGGAACTGATTGAAGAGGGGAAAACCGGATTCCGCTGTCCGGTCGGGGATATTGAAAAAATGGTGGATGACATTTGCCTGCTGCACAATGACCGCCGGACCTTGGAAACACTGAGCCACCAGGCCCGTAACAGGGTCATGGATTTTTTCGATCCCCCAAAAAGGGCCGGGGAATATGAGGACCTTTTTAAAAAAGTTATGACCATGCCCACCTATCCGAGGAGTTTTCCGCAACCACTTAAAACAAGGATATTGGATCGCCCTTTTGTACCCTCGACGGTGGTTCGTTTCATACGGCAAATGATCCGCTATTTTCGGCGCACACAGAAGCGATTGATTGGATGAAAAAATAAAAGTTAAGGCGGCTATGAGCAGCGAAACATATTACAACGACCGTTGGCAGGATGAAAATACCCGCCCTTTTGCCCCCAATGAAAAGCGGATACAGCATATTATCGATGCAGTGCGGCATTATGCCAATAAACCGGGGGTACGGTTTACGTCTTGCCTTGAAGTCGGTTGCGGCAACGGATGGATTTTAAAACGCATATCGGAAAGTTTTGCCGATTTGGCGGTTTATGGAATCGAGCCATCATCTGTCGGCGTGCAAAATGCACAAAAGCGCGTGCCAAAAGCTACTATTGATTGCGCAACATTGGAATCCACATCCATTGATGGCAAATTTGATGTGGTGATCTGCAGCGAAATTCTGGAGCATGTGGCAGATCAGCAGTCGTTTATTCAAAAACTGGCTGATCGTCTGACAAAAAAAGGGCTGCTTGTGCTGACAATGCCTAATGGATTATTCAGGAGTAAATATTTTACGATCCATGAACTGGATCCCCAGCCCATTGAAAACTGGCTGACCGGGGATGCGCTTCGGCACCTGATGGATAATTGCTTCTCTGATATCCGCATCGGAAGCTTTGATTTGTCTTTCTGGCGCAAAATTCATCCCCGGATCAACAAATTGCGTCAGGCCACCATGCATGTCCGGGGAGGCTGGCGGTTTGTGCGCATGATCGATGACCTTTTCCTTCTGCCACGTCTGCGCGGGCTCTACCTGATTACCACCGCAAAAAAAGTTGATTTTAATCGCAGATGGCACAGGTAAACATCCTTTTCATAGGCGAACAGCCCGTCAAGGCGGCGCCTTCGCTGACCCTTGCATCAGAAATTGAGAAGCTCGGGTTTGCCGCAGAATTTTCTTGCGATGCGGAGCTTGATGATCCCGCCCGCTGGAACAGGCTTATGGCATCGGCGGATATCATTATTGTGGTGGACTATATGGGTCCGGGGTCCATGCGGTTGCGGCAACTGGCCCGGGCCGCATGGCGAGGCAAAAAAATTGTGCGATGGTGGGTCGGCAGTGACGTGCTGCATATCTCCGAACAGCCGCGCTGGCGCGCCGCCGCAACAATCCTTGATCGTTTCACATCGGCCAATATTGCCGTATCTCCGCATTTAGTGGAAGAGCTTTCGGCAATGGGTATTGCCGGAACTTACATCCCGTCTATTGTGTCAATGAAAGTCATGGCGTCGGATGCCGGTCAGGGGCTGCCGCCCCGGGCGGTTTTGATATATCTTCCCGGCAATCGGCTTGAATTTTATGGGGCTGAGTTGTGCGGGGAAGTGATCAGAGAAAACACGGACATAAAATTTCTGGTGGTCGGCGATGATGCCCACACATTGGCCGGCTATGGCAATGTTGAAAGCCTCGGATGGACAAACATGGACGCCGTCTGGCCGCGAACAGGGGCCTTGCTTCGCATCACCCGGCATGACGGGATGCCCCGCATGGTCCTCGAAGCGCTTTCCCTTGGTAAATATGTGATTTACGCTTGGGAGTTTCCCGGCTGCTGGCATGCAAAGACAAAGGCCGACGTACAGGAAAAACTGAACGCTTTTCGGAAAATGACCGGCCCCAACCGGCAGGGAGTCGAAACGGTGCGCCACATATTGCAGCATCCCCCCGCAGAGACGTTTGTACAGACAATAACGCGACCCTCTTCGGGGCCGGGCTTTCGATTGCGCATCCGTGCGCTCTTGACTTACTTGCACTTGTCGGTTGTTATCGCTATGTGGTGTCTTAAAGAAAAATTCTCTGTGTTTTCGTCCGGCTCACAAAAATGAAAATAGCCTATTTTTCCAGACCCTACAGGCCCACTTTGACCCAGGGCGGCAATGCGCATATTCGGCATTTCCTTGATATTGTCAGTGGGGCCGGGCATGAAATATGGGTTTCCATGCCGGACGAGCACCCGGCCACCAACACCTTGCCCATGGGGCGGTTTAGAAGACTGGCCGCATTAAGGTCCATGGATGTCATTTACTGCCGCATCGAATGGCAGCCGCGCACCCAATGCCGGCTTGCGGCAAACCCTTATCGATTCCTTGCCGGCCGGGCAAAACATGTTTGGGAATTTAACACGGTGCCGGATTACGGCCTGCTTCTGGGGGCTTCCCAAAAAGAAGTGGATCAATCCATTGCTGCCCTTCGCCGGTTTGGGCGCGGCTGTGATCTTGCGGTTTGCGTTTCCGAAGCGATCGAAACCTATGTGAAAAAGCATTTCAGGATTTTAAATACCATCGTGGTTCCGAACGGTTCTGATCCGGATATTTTTCATCCGGAGATACCACCGCCCCCCCGCCTTGAGAAATTTAAAGATAAATTCAATATCGTATGGATGGGATCGGCCGATATCCCCTGGCATGATATCGGAAGAATTATTGGCGCGGCCGGGCAGTTAGCCCATGACGACAATATACATTTTCATCTGATCGGTTCGGGAACCGAACGGTATGATGGCACAACTCCGCAGGTTCATGGGTATGGGCCTGTTGCATATAATGACCTTCCAGAATGGCTTTCCATCATGCATATCGGACTGGCTGTGTATAAGACTGGCGCCGCAACCTATGCGTCCGCCCCACTTAAAGTATTTGATTATCTTGCATCTGGTCTCGCGATCCTTGCAGATGAACCGCAGGCGGCAATTATGAGGGAAATGAACCTACCTCAAATGATTTTGAATGATCAAAGCGCAGAATTGTTATCTAAAAAAATACAAGATTTTTCGATGATGCCGGAGTTTATAAAGTTAGCGCGGGAAAAAGGCCGAACTACATTGATAGAAAAGTATACATGGCGTCACTCAATGCGAGCCATTTTAGGGCATATTAACAAGCTTTAGGGAATACTCCTCCAATGATCAAAAATGTACTATATTTTAAGCGACTACACGGCACATATAAAAACTCCATTAATTCTGTTCGCGCCTTTATCAGCGTTTATTCAGCAGACTGGAAAAACAAGCCCCCGATTTTCATTTTTACAGCAGGTAAAGTTGGTTCCACTTCAGTAAGTAGATCCATTTCTGAAGCCAAGGTGCCTTTTTCTGTATATGATTCACACTTTCTTTCCGCCTCTCGTATCAAAAAATCAGGGGGATGGAACAATCCGAGAAAACCAAAGCATGTATTGTTAAGTTATTGGGCAGGAAAAAGATTAAGGAAAAGTGGGGGGGGGCGATTCATCACTCTGATGAGAGATCCGGTTTCTCATTGGCTTTCATTTAAATTTCAAGTTCTTGAACAGGAATACCGACGAGGGGTTCAGATTGATACCAAAGCAATTGAATCAAAAATACCGGAAGAAGCTGATGCCACTTTTTGCAACTACGAGTATACAAAAGATCCTTTATGGTATGGCTTTTTTTCAAGGGAGAATTTCAGAAAGTAACGGGAGTCGATATATCTGAGACAGAATTTGACAGATTGAAAGGGTTTACAATTTTACAAAAACAGCCCTGTTGCCTGGTGCTGACATTAGAGAACCTGACAAATTGTTGGGAGAATGCTATCAGTGATTTTTTGTCGATAAAATCTCCGCCCAAACTGATGAATCAAAATGTTAGAACATTAACCGCTTTAGGTGCTGTTTATAAACGCTGCAAGGATAAAATTTGTTTGGGTATCCAGGCTTTGAAAGGAGTCTACGAAAGCCCGCTGGTCAGGCATTTTTATTCGGATGAGGATATAAAGAGGTTTTATGATCAGTGACATAAGAAAACAGAGCATAATAAATGACATACGGAAAAAAATGATCATTCTCTCTTCCAGTCTGCCAAAATCCGCCAGCACGATTTTTGCCACGTATATTGAAGACATTGTCGCCGCATCCGGCAGAAGAAATGGACAGGGCGCTTTAAAAAAACTTGTGGGCGGCAGGTATGTGGACAAAATATCACCGGGTTTGGCTGTTCGCCTTTTGCCCGCGGCATATCTCCAAGGGGACATGGTTTTAAAAAGCCACTGCGCGCCGAACCGCACGGTTCGATGGATGATAGCCGCAAGGCAGTTGAAGGCCCTCTATATTTTTCGGGATCCCCGGGATGTGGTGCTCTCCGCCATGGATCATCGCAAGCGGCTTGGTGACAGCGACAGCGGCAATTCAGCCTTTGGTAAATTTACGGATTTAGCCGCCGGATGTGACGGGGTAATCGGCTATGCCAGGGTCTGGCGGGAGTGGAAAAACTATGGCTGCGCCGGCTTTTTCCGGTATGAGGATTTGATGACCGGTCCGTTTGCCGTACTTCAAAAGGTTTGCCGTTATCTGGATATAGAAATCAAAGATCAAGCGATAAAGGACATTATTGCCAGGCACGACAAAAACAAACACCACAGCCACAACTTCAACAAGGGAACCGTTTGCCGGTAGAAGCGGGAATGCAGCGCCGAGTCGCGCGATTTGTTAGAGAAAAGTCTTGGAGGGCTGGCCAGGGAGATGGGATATGATTGATTTTGTCAATGCGGCATGCGCCCTGCCGGGAAAATGAGCCAATTGATAAAATATTTTTTTTCAGGTTTATTGCGAAGATATCGGAAGCTGTCCAGGTATATTCGTCTTGGTTTGATGGATATCGCCGCGGATTCATCCGTCCTGATCTATACCCGGGGAAAGGTGGGAAGTCGCACCATTGCCGAGTCCATTGCCGCGCCCGGCCTTGATATTCATGTGCTGTCCACCCATTCCCTTTCTTTGAAGAGAATTTCGGAAATCGATGCCTATTGGATTTCCCAAACCGGGAAACCGCACCCGGAAACAATTTTCAATAAACTACTCAGAAAAAAAGTGCTCAGGGCGATTGAAACCGGAAAAAAACTGCATGTCATTACGGCTGTCCGGGATGGTATCTCAACCCATCTTTCCGGGTTTTTCCACAATGCACGGACCCTTCATCCTGAAATTTATATTGATGATGCAAGCATCGACGTTGACAAGGCCATGCAGATGCTAACCCACCGACTGTCAATCGGTGAAGCAATCCGGGATGATTTTTCCAACTGGTTTGATGCGGAAATCAAGGATGTATTCGGGGTGGACGTGTTTGATTATCCCTTTGATCGCGAGCGGGGATTTGCCATTATCGATCATCCGAAAATCAAGCTGTTGATCTTGAGAACCGACCGGCTTGGCGATGTCCTGACGGACGCCTTATATCAGTTCATGGGCGTCCGCATTATTCAAAAGAATGCCAACACCGCCAAAAACAAGGCGTATGGAGCGGCCTATGGGGAAATGAAAAACAAGCTGGTACTGCCGGAAGCGCTTTGCCAAAAAATATATTCCAACCGCTTTTCACGGCATTTTTTTTCAGAGCGGGAAAGAGAAGAGTTAATTGCCAGGTATTCGCAAAATGCATAAACCATCCGGGCATTGCTAATGGTTAATTTTTTCAGGGCCGCCCTTGGCGCCATCAAATCCCCCAAGACCGACGTATCACCGGTGGGCTTTTTGCTGAAATCATGCTTTTATCATTTGCGGGGCAAACACATTTTTTCGCACCACAATACACGGGTTATCGGCTTGCGTAATATTTCGATCAATGACCGACTGTATATCGGAACCCCCAAAATCGGGTTTTTGACGCATGGGGATCAATCCTTTGTCAATGTGCAGGGCCGTCTACAGATTATGGGCGAGCCGGTCACCCTCGGCAAGGGGTGCCGTGTTGACATCGGCCCGGGCGCAAAATGCATGCTGGAAGGGTGCGCCATCGGAGGAATGTCGCGGCTGATCATCGCGCATCATTTGACCATCGGCGCTGGAAGCTTGATTTCCTGGGGATGTGAATTTCTGGATGATGACTGGCACACGGTTGAATATCCCGATCGACGTCACCGGCCGCCGGGCATAACCATCGGCAAAAGCGTCTGGATCGGCAGCCATGTGACAGTGCTGAAGGGAGTGCGCATTGCCGATGGATGTGTTGTCGCGGCCCGAAGTGTCGTCACGGAATCGATGGACGAAACAAATGCGCTGATTGCCGGGCATCCGGCCCGGATAATCAAACGGAATGTGCAATGGTCATGACAATGGAAATAATTCCGCCAGGCATAGAGGACCTGCCTTTGCCACCCCAAGGCAAAAGGGGCTGGCCATGGACGGCGGAATCCAATCGCGCCCCCGAAGCCGGGGCAAAGACGCTGCCCGGGATCACCATTGTAACGCCCAACTACAACGGCGCTGAATTTCTGGAAGCCGCCATCCGGTCCGTGCTCCTTCAGGGATATCCCCGGCTGGAGTACATCATTGTTGACGGCGGCAGCATCGACGGCTCCATCGAGATTATCCGGCGTTATGAAAAATGGCTATCCCGCTGGACCAGCGAGCCGGATAACGGCATGTACCACGCCATCAACAAGGGTTTTTCCGAATCTTCCGGTGAAATCATGGCCTGGCTCAACAGCGATGACATGTATGTGCCCAACAGTCTGCACCAGGTGGGAGGCTGTTTTGCCCAGTGCGGGCCGGCGGTGGAGTGGATTTCAGGCATCACCGCTGCATGGAATATCCATGATGAACTTTGCTGGATCGGCACGATCAAAAAATTTCATCGCGCGTTCATCAAAAGAGGCTTTTATGAAGGCCGCGGCCTGGGATGGGTTCAACAGGAAAGCGTTTTCTGGGCACGCCGGTTATGGGAAAAGGCGGGTGGGCGCATTGCCGACGAGTATCGGCTGGCTGGGGATTTTGAATTATGGACCCGGTTTGCGAGGTACGCGGATCTGTATGCCGTGCGCAATGTGTTTTCCGGCATTCGGCGTCATGCAAGACAGCAGTCCGCGGCCATTAACGATTACCACAAGGAAGTGGATGCCTGCCTGGCACGGATGGCGGATAACGGACGCATCGCTCGTCTGAGCCGGCTGCCGGTGACAAGGAAAATATTTCAGTTTGCCGTAAATCGCCTGTTTAAATCGCCCATGATTGAATATGACCCGCTGGCGCTTCACTGGAACGCCCAATAGCGATAGGCGGGGTCAATTTAAACCAGACGTTTTAATGCAAAGATATTGTTTTCATGAAATACAGTGAGTCCGATAAAATTCAACCGGATGGATTGGCCGAAAACCAGGATTTCGGCGTTTTGTATGTGGTGGATGACAATCCCGGGTATGAAAAAATGCTGGAAGTGAGCATGCAGTCGATAGATGATTTTCATCCGGACTGGCCCCGGAAAGTCATCCGCATTCCCCTGCCCAAAGCGTCGTTTTCCGAGCGATTGCGGCGATCGGGCGCATTCTGGACATGGCGGCAGCGCTACAACCGTTTGGGACAAGACAAGCGGTTTTACAAGGCCAAGGCGGCTTCGGTCATCAACAGCCCGTTTCGCACGACCCTTTTTCTGGATGTGGATACGGTGATCCGCAAACCCCTGGATGTCATGCGGGAGAAGGCGTTACATTGCGACGCGCTTTTTACGGGACTGCCCTGGAAAAAATATCCGGGCATCGCTGCTGATCTGCCCAGAGAGATTCCCTATGTTATGTCCGGGGTTTTCTTTTATAACCGCCGTTATGCCGACCTTTGCCGACCTTATTTCGACCGCTTTGCGGATCGATTGCATGAGCGGGTCAATGGGATGACCATCGGGGACCAGTTTGTTTTCAGCCTGGTATGCACGATGGAATCCCACCGCTTGAATATTCAGTTTGAACCGAACCTGCAGATGGATGTGGTCAACGCAAGGCAGCATTTTGAAACGGATCATTTGCCAATGAAGGGCAAATGCATAGATCTTTCATGGGCAGCCCTTGATCCGTTTTTTGTGTTTCACTATAACGAATACAAGCCGCAATATCTGGATCAAATCAAGCAGTGCTGGGGATATCCGAAAGATATGCGGGCAGGGAAAGCGTTGAAAAAATGACCGCAACCGACGCTATCAAAGATTTCCCCGCCGGACCGGAAGGCAGCGCCGGCTGGCCGTGGGAATTTACAGGGGCTGACCGGGGCGGCGACATTGCGGCGGATTCGGGCCCATGGCCCAGGATCACGATTGTTACGCCCAGCTACAACCAGGGGCGGTTTCTGGAGGCGACCATCCGGTCCGTCCTGCTCCAGGGATACCCGAACCTGGAATACATCGTGGTGGACGGCGGTTCTACGGATGATTCCGTGGAGGTGATACGACGGTATCAGCCCTGGATCGATTACTGGGTATCGGAGCCGGACCGGGGCCAGGCCCATGCCATCAACAAAGGGTTTGAACGGGCAACGGGTGAGATTTTCGCGTGGCTGAATTCCGATGACATGTACACGCCGGAAGCATTGTGGCGCATCGGTGAGGCGTTTCGCCGAGGGGACTGCGATGTGACGAGCGGCCATGCCGTCTTCGTGGATGAAAACGGGGTTCCGGAAGGCCGGTATCCGGCAGCGGCGGTCGATGTCCGGCGGCTGCTGAGCGTCCGGGGGGGATTTACCGCACCCCAGCAGGGCACGTTCTGGAGCCGGCAGTGCTGGGAAAGAAACGGCCCGCTCTCTGAAGATCTTCACTATCTCATGGATTATGATTTCTGGATCCGGATGGCGGCTGCCGGTGAAAAATGGATCGTTCTCGACAGGGACCTGGCGTTTTTCAGGCACCACGGGTCCCAGAAAACAGCAGGGCTTTCCTCGAACCTGCAAATGCTTGGGGAACGGCGGCAGGTGCTGGAGCGATTTCGTGCAACCGGTTTGTGCACCCGGACCTTTTTTCGGGCAGTTACCCGGGGCCTGA
>Ga0351954_1016_pt1 | contig 17130 bp, 11 predicted proteins | sample BONcelT113001D13_FD_205813 | JGI IMG/M metagenome (GOLD analysis project Ga0351954, IMG submission 205813) | Enriched cells from coal bed in the Powder River Basin, Montana, United States - BONCAT cells T11 rep3 HSBNCT.T11.300.1.D13 ...
TCCTGCATGGCGCGGATTACGATATACGAAGCCTTTACCGGGATTTCGGACTTACGGTGGAAAATCTGTTTGACACCGAACTGGCGGCCCGTTTTCTGGGCGAGCCGGAAACCGGACTCAACGCCCTGGTGGGAAAACATTTCAATGTCGCCCTGGAAAAAAAATATCAGAAAAAAGACTGGTCCGTGCGGCCCCTGTCGACGGAAATGATCGCTTATGCGGCCGATGATGTCCGCTACCTGATTCCCCTGTATCATCTTCTTCGGGCGCGCCTGGAAGGCAAAAACCGGCTGGACTGGGTCATGGAAGAATGTGATGATCTATCTATGGTTCGATATGGACCTGAGGCGGATCAACCCCTGTTTCTCCGGATCAAGGGGGCCGGCCGACTGGAGCCCCAAAGCCTTGCCGTGCTCGAAGCCCTGCTGGCGTACCGCCTTCAGATCGCGCGGCAAAAAGACCGGCCGCCCTTTAAAATCATCGGCAACGAACCGCTTTTAGACATTGCCCGAACCAAACCCGAAAACCTGGCGGCACTGGAAAATACGCGCATCCTCAGCGATCGACAACGCCATATGTACGGGAAACAGATTATGGCAGCCGTGCAAAGCGCGCTTTCCATTCCATCCGGGGATCTGCCCCGCTATCCAAGAAAATCCCATGCCGCCGGCAACGGCATGGTCCTTGAAAAATTCGACCATCTCAAACACTGGCGCGCAAAAAAAGCCGAACACCTCGGAATGGACCCGGGCGTCCTGATTCCGAACGCGGCCCTTAAGGCCGTCGCCGAAAGCCATCAGGGGGACACCATCACTCCGGAGGCCCTTCCCGGCTTGAAAAACTGGCAGAAAACCGCGTTCGGCGCTGAAATCATTGCCGCACTGGACAGCATGGATAAAAAAAATGGCGGAAAAAAAAATCCGGTTTGAAAATGTTGACGGATTGCAGCTTGAAGGGCTGCTCCATGAGGGCCATATTGGCCGCGGGGTCGTAATCACCCATCCCCACCCCCTCTATGGCGGGGACATGCATAACAACGTGGTGGCGATTCTTCAAAACGCCTTCCAGGAAACGGGCTTTTCAACGCTTCGATTCAACTTCCGCGGGGTCGGCGCCAGCAGCGGGACATATGACGGCGGGGATGGCGAGCAACAAGACGTAAATGCGGCGCTTGCGGCCATGCGAGACAGGGGTGCTTCTCCGGTCGATCTGGCGGGCTACTCGTTCGGCGCATGGGTCAATGCCCGGACCGCGGACGAGACGGGGGCCGTGTGCGCGCGGATGATCATGATCGCTCCGCCGGCGGCCATGCTCGACTTTGCCCCGGCCCTCAACCTGCCGTCCCTGACGCTTGTGATCACCGGCAGCCGGGACGCGTTCGCGCCGCCGGACATGCTAAAGAAACAGGTGCCGCGATGGAACCCGTCGGCCCGGCTGGAAATCATCAGCGGCGCGGATCATTTTCTTTACGGGTTTGAAAGGACGCTGGCGGATGTTTTAAAAGCGCATCTTTGAACCCCGGCATGGAGATCCATCCGGAGTTCATAGGGTATATGCGGTTTTTAAAAAGAGAGGGTCGGCATTCGGGTCTTAACTCATCATTTAAACCAACACCTTTGTGAGCAAATGGCACGGATGAATCCCTTTTTTCCCGGATATACCCGAAAACAGATGACCGCCGGCATCCTGCGGATCGGGCTGGTCTCGGCCTACTCCATATTGATGGTTTGCGCCGTAGTCCTGATCCGGGATTATCCACCGGGCCACATCTTCGACCGCATTGTGCCGTATGGCATCCCGCCGCTGCTGTCGTTTGTATGCGCCGCTTTTTTATCGATTTTTGTCCTGACCCTGGAGCAAACCCGGACGGAAAGCCTTCTTTTTGCCGTCATCTGTACGGCTTTTGCCGTTTTGAACGCGGATATTCTGCTCATCGGCATCATTACCGATCCCCAGGTCGCACTCATGATTTCCCGGATCGACCATTTTTTCCTGGTGATCATTCTGCTGGGCGCCAACCTTCACCTGACCTTTCTGGTCTGTGATAAAAATAATCAATGGTGGGTGGTCCAGCTGGCCTACGCAATCGGCCTATGCATGGCGCCCCTGACCCAGACATCCTTTTATTTCCAGGGAGTTTACACGTATTATTGGGGTTTTTTCGCCCAAAAGGCGATTCTTTACGATATCATGAGCGCCCTCTGGCTGGCCGGCACCGCCTATTGTATTGCCATCTTGTGGCAGGCCCGACGACAGACCATAGATCCCCATAAAAAAGACACCATCAAATATCTGATTTTCGGTTTTGCGTGCGCGGGGGGGCTGAGCCTGACCAACACCCCCGCCATCTACGGATATGAGATCTACCCGCTGGGCACGTTTATTTTCATCTCCCTGCTTCTTCTGGCCTACGGGCTTTACAAATACAACATGCGCATCGCGGTGCAGCAGTTGCGAACGGTCCTTTTTGCCATCGGCCATCTGATTCTTCTTTCCGGTATTGGTTTTCTCCCATGGCTGATACTTGCCGACCGCCGGCAACCGTTGGCCGTATTTGCGGGCATCCTTCTGGTTGTGCTGTTTTACAAGCCTGTCCAGAGTGTCTGGGACGCCGTTTTAAACCTGATGATCCGGCGTTCCTCAGACCGGATTCAAACGGAATATTATACACTGACCGTTCGCTTATCCGGCATCCATCACATCAAGGCCATTTACCGGGAAATCCGCGAATGGCTCTTTCGCGTGCTTGCCAATTCCCGTTGCGCCATGTTTTTTTATGACGCGGACACCAAAACATTTTCCGGATGGCGGGCATGGAATCCGCATCATGACGCCGGCTTTTTCAGAGCCGCGGCAGACCAGCCGGACAAAGAAACCACATGGCAGATTCCGCCGGAGCATCCGGTGCTCAATAAAATCCTGTCGGAATCACCCGCGATAATCACCCGCCCGGTCATCGACCGCTGGATGGCCGGGTCCGCCCTCCTTCCCGATGGTGAAGACTGGCTCCAGGAAGCCGGCGTCATTGTCCCGATCTACAGCCGGTCGCGGCTAATCAGTATCCTGATCATCGGCGGCAAAGAAACCGGGCGCTCCTATACCGGATCGGAGAAGCAGATGATCCGCAACCTCGGCGTTGTCTTAGGGCCGATTATTGAAAACGCAAGAATCATGGAACGACTGGAACGCCTGGTGGAAAAAAGGACCGGAGACCTCAATTTCGCCCTGGCGGACATCCGGAAAAAAAACGAAGATATCGTCAAAAACCATTCCCTGATCAAAAAGCAGAACCACATCTTTCTTTCCCTTCTCGATACCAGTACAAAAATTCATGCCATTGGAGAATTTGAAGAACTGTTTGCCTTCACCATCTCTCATCTTAAGTCCCTGTTTCCGGATCTCGGGTTCGGCATCATTTTCGAAGGCGAGCGGGCCGGTGTTTTTGAAACCGGGGCTTTTGCGGGGATCACGGAGCCCGAGCGGAACATTCTTTTAAAAATGATGAAACACCTGACGGCACCGGATATCGATCAACGGATCAAGCAGGATATGCCGGATAATGAATCCGCCGATCAACCCCGCGGAGCTGAAAACCGCAACTCTTTCTGGACCATCCTGCCCATGCAGGGGCGCGATGAACGCGTCATCGGCAAAATGGTCATCAAAGGTTCCCGGCCGGACCCCTTTACCCTCAATGTCATCTCCATATTTCTCGGCCAGGTCTCGTCCGCGGCCCAGAACCGGCTCCTGCTGCGCCGCCTGGAAACCATGGCCGGCACCGACGGGCTCACCGGAACGGCCAACCGTGCATTCTTTGACCGGGCATATGAAAAAGCCCTGAAACGGGCCCGGCTTTTTTCGGACGTGCATTTTTCGCTTTTCATCATCGATGTCAACGGCCTCAAACAAATCAACGACCAATACGGTCATGCCAAAGGGGATGAAATGATACGGGACGTGGCGGGCATGCTCAAATCGATCTGCCGGGAAACGGATGTGCTTTCACGCATCGGCGGAGACGAATTCGCCCTCCTGCTGCCGTCCACCGACAGTGGCCAGGCCCGTCACGTTGCAAAGCGTATCCGTGAAAAAGAAAAGGGTCTGACATTAACCTGCTTCGATAAAAACGGAGACACCGTATACATGCCGGTCCGCATCAGTATCGGCACGGCCGGGTCCGATGAAACCCCGCCGGAAAAGGTTTCAAAGCTCGCCGACGACCGGATGTATACAGACAAAAAACTGTATTACCAGCGGGTCACAAGGGGGCCGGATACCCGAAATGATCCGCTCGCGGGCAAATCGTGACCTTCTTTTCACGTTTCATCTTGACAGGATATGTCATACGTTCTAGTGAAAAGAGAAAATGATTTAAACAATACCCCTTACGCTTTACTGGGGCATTAAATCCAAATCCCGAATCGATATTTTATAAAGGGGCGGTCGTCCGGCATCTATGGATAAAACCGAAGACATCACTTTGCTCTATCAGATTACGCAGATCCTGAATCAGACGCCGGATCTGAAGGAGTCGCTTTACAATGTTCTGGATCTGCTGGCAAAAACCATGCACATGAACCGCGGCGCCATTACCATTTTCAACCCCCTCACCGAGGACATCACCATTGAAGTGGCCCACGGCATGTCCGAAAGCGCCCGACAGAAAGGGGTTTACAAACTGGGTGAAGGCATTACCGGACAGGTCATCCAGACCGGCGCGGCCGTCACCATTCCCAGAATCAGCCGGGATTCGCGGTTTCTCAATCGCACCGCATCCCGGAAAAGCCTGGGCGATAAGGAATTTTCATTCATCTGCGTGCCCATTAAAAAAGAAAAGCAGGTTATCGGCGCCCTGAGCGTCGACCGGGAATACGATCCAGCCTATCTACTTGAAAAAGGAGAAAAAATTCTTTATGTCCTGGCGGCCATGATCGCCACCAAGGTGATTCATCTGGAAAGAATCCAGTTGGAAAGGGAACAGTTCAAGGCCGAAACCGGGCGCCTGCAAATGGAGTTGGAAAAAAAATACCGCATCAAAAACATCATCGGCAACAGCAACAAGATGCGGGAAGTTTACCAGATGATATCCCAGGTGGCGGGCAGCAACGCCACGGTCCTGATCCGGGGGGAAAGCGGCACCGGCAAGGAACTGGTAGCCAATTCCATTCATTACAACTCCAAGCGGGCCCGGCACCCCTTTGTTAAAATCAATTGCGCGGCACTGCCGGCCAACCTGATTGAAAGCGAATTGTTCGGACATGAGAAGGGGGCTTTTACCGGGGCCATCCAGCAGAAGCCCGGCAAGTTTGAACTGGCGGATAAAGGGACGCTGTTTCTGGATGAAATCGGCTCCATTGAACCGGAAGTCCAGGTAAAACTGCTGCGCGTGCTTCAGGAAAGAGAGTTTGCCCGCGTGGGCGGCAATAAAACGATTGCCGTGGATGTGCGGATCATCGCGGCCACGAACCGCAATCTCGAACAGGCCGCCATGGACGGTTTTTTCAGGAGCGATCTCTATTACCGCATCAACGTGTTTCCCATTTACATGCCGCCGTTAAGAGAACGAAAAACCGACATTCTTGTCCTGGCCGATTTTTTCCTGGAAAAATACGCCCGGGAAAACGAAAAAAAAATCGTCCGGTTTTCAACCCCGGCCATCGACATGATAATGGCGTATCACTGGCCCGGCAATGTCCGGGAACTGGAAAACTGCATCGAACGGGCGGTCCTGCTTTGCGAGGATCAGGTGATCCACGGATATCATCTGCCGCCCACGCTGCAGACGGGAAAGGAATCAGATTCCCTTCCCGCATTATCCCTTGACAGCGCGGTGGCCCGGCTGGAAAAGGAAATGATCATCGACGCCCTGAAACATACCCGGGGAAATATTTCCCAGGCGGCCAAAATGCTTAACACCACCGTCCGTAAATTCACCTACAAGGCCATAAAATACCATGTCGATCACCGTCAGTATCATTGACAGTGACGGCTTTCAGATGGCATCCGTTCCTTTTTCACCCGTCCGCACGCGGATAGCGCTTTCGATGGGGCTGACAAAAATCTTGCCGTCCCCGATCTTTCCCGTAAACGCGGCCTGCCTTACAACCTCAACCACCTGACCCAGACGGCTTGCTTCGACAATAATCTCAATTTTTATTTTTGGAATAAAGTCAACGGCATATTCAGCGCCCCGGTAGATTTCCGTATGGCCTTTCTGGCGGCCGTACCCCTTGACTTCATAAACGGTCATGCCGTGGATACCGATATCGTTTAGGGCTTCCTTGACGTCATCAAGCTTGAAGGGTTTTATGATCGCCTCGATCTTTTTCATATCCATGGTCTCACCTTTTCCGCGATTACAAATAACGATTAATAAGTACGCCGGCCACCGTCTGCGGTGTCGAACATGTAAATTTTATTATTGACGAATACCATAAATTAATCTAGAAAATAGAACATTTGAAGCATCCAAAAGGACCCTTAAAAAATCCCTGATATTTGCCACCCAGCTCGGCATTGCTCCGACGGACCGGATTGCATTATTATAATATGATCATTGTTTGATAAAAAAATCAATAAAAGCCTTTTTCCGATACCGTCACCCGTAACATGGAGAAGATGTTTAATGGCAGCAAAAGTCTTTATCAACTCGGACAATACCGCAACATTCATCTGCCCACAATGCCGGAAGCCAAAAATTATGGATGTTTCCAAGTATGTTGTACGCGATACCCCGATAAAACTGAAAGTCGCCTGTAGCTGCGGACACCATTACCCGGTATTCCTCGATAAACGAAAAAAATTCCGCAAACAGGCCGATCTTGAAGGAATTTATAAAGATATCAAAGGCCACCCTGAAAAACCCGACGCCGCCTATACCGGCAGACTCAACGTTTTGGATCTATCCCTCAACGGGGTACGGGTCCGGTTGCGTGACAAGCCCCATTTCGTAGTCGGCGACACGCTGGCCTTGGAATTTACATTAAATGATAAAAACCGTTCCCTGATCAAAAAAAACGTCGTAGTCCGCAGCATCAATGACCTGGCCGCCGGATTCGAGTATGTGACGCAACCCTCCTTTGACAGCGTCCTTGGCTTTTACCTGTTTCAATGAACCGGATACGACTCTTCGATTTTTTAAGATTTCATTGACTTTCCCCGCCGATTAAGTATTTTTACCTTTACGTCCGTTTATCCGGGAAAGACCGGAATTTTATATCGAACATTCTGAATTGATATGGAAAAAGAAGGCCTACCATGCCGCAAAAAACATATGGATATCTCCTGCTGATGGGTTTGATCATGTACCCGGCCGTTGCTTCAGCCATCACCCTCTGGGACTATACCATCCCGGAAAGTTATTCCCGCGAGGCCTACCTGACCGGCGCATTCAACCTTAGTGACGGTAACCAGGAACAGGCCAGCTACAACGGTTTTCTGTTGGGATGGTACAACACCCGATACAGTTCCGTCCCCTTTGAATGGGCGCTCCGCACGGATGCCCGAATCGATGTCGAAAGGGGTGAAAACAAAGAAAACCGATCAGATTACGGTTACGAAACCTTTGCCAGCACCTATGCCGACAAATATTTCGGCGACTCCAAATTCCTCTCCTTTGCCGACCTTGATGTGGGTTTCCGCCGGGAAACCGGTGCGCGGAGTACCGATGAACCCTACGTCAAGATCGGCGCAGGCGTGGGATACGGCCGGATTTATAACGCCACGCCACTGGCCAAGGCCATGCGAATCATCGACGACCTGATTCTCTACGGCGTAATCAATGAAAAAATTTCCGATGCGGGCTACCTGGAACTGGCAAGAATCATCGATCTGGAGGAAGAATTTCAAAGCGATTACAGTGCCACGGAATATAAGAAATTCTGGTATGAAGCCATGGAAGACGTCTTGAGAAATGAAGGCGTCTTAGGGGATGGGAACCTGGGGGCTATGGGGATCGTCCGGATCGAAGATATCCTGGAGCAGGAGCGATTCGGCGTTCGCGCGCACGGATGGAAAATCAAGGCCGGCGTCAGTTATGTGGCCACCAATTACGAAGACGGCAAGGATGAAGATCCGGCGGTATTTACCTCCTTTGAATTGGGAATCCCTTACTCCTATCTACTGCAGTTTAACGAAAAGCTGACCTATACTTCCGTCCTCGGCCATGATGCGGTTCACCGCATCACCAACGTCATGTCGGTGACTTATGAAATATCAAACCGCATCGACTGGCAGAACTCCTGGACGTTTAATGCCGATCTTCCGACCCGGCGCGAGCCCAAAGACCGGATTTCCAACATATTTACATCAACCTTTTACTACTACCTGGTCAACCGGATCTGGGCACAGGCGACGGTCACTCTCACACACCTGGACGACGGCATCAAAGACAACCATAATGATGAGCTGGAGACGCGGGTGTTTTTGGGTCTGACCTACCGCGTGCGATAATAACGGACATTTCCGGTCCTGCCTAATCTTCTGCTCCGGTTGACGGATGACTTCCTTAACCCCCCAGCCATGTCCGCCAGATGCTGATGATTTCCTGCCGTAGATCCGCAAACCGTTTCCTGGGTAAATGGATCGGTTTTTCCTCAAGAGTCAGCCGATGAATGCAATATCGAAAAATCAGGTATGCATGCTTTAAAAAATGGGCGGTCCGCTCATCCATGATCCCGGACAGGGCCAGGGTATTGAGCTGCCGGACAACATCCGTCCATTCGGTCAGCTCCGGATGTTGTCCGGCGTGCAGCAGAATCAGATACTGCACCAGAAATTCGATGTCCACCAAGCCGCCGGGATCCTGCTTCACATCAAACCGGCCGTCGATGTCGACACCGTGCTCCCGACGCATTCTCACGCGCATACTTCGGACCGCTTCCGTAAGATCTGCCGCCTGGCGAGGCATGCGCAGTATTTTTTCCCGAAGGGCCGCGAACCGATCGCCGACTTCGGGATCACCGGCCGCGAACCGGGCCTTGATCAGGGCCTGATGTTCCCATGGCCAGGCGCTGTGTACCTGGTAATCCTCGAAGCTGTCAATATGGCTGACCAGAACCCCGGCATTGCCGCTGGGCCGCAGTCGCATATCAATATCATAGAGCTTGCCCGTACGGGTCATGGTCGTCAGAAAATGAATAATCCGCTGGCCCAGGCGTGAATAAAACTGGCCGTGATCCACCGGCGGCAGCCTTCCGCCCGCGGTACTGCCCGCGGGGCCGGTATGAAGAAAGACCAGGTCCAGATCCGATCCATACCCCAACTCCAGGCCGCCCAGCTTGCCGTAAGCAATAAGGGCAAATCCATAACTTTCCCCATGGCAGCCAGCAGGGAGTCCATATTTTTCAACCAGCGGCGTCCACGACATTTCCAATGCATGTTGCAAAATAACCTCGGCCAGATATGTCAGACAGTCGCTCACTTTCATGAGCGGCAAATGTCCTGCAACATCCGCGGCCGCAATCCTGAATGTATTAATCTGCTTGAATATTCTTGCGTCATCCATCCGGGATTCGAGATCCTGGGTTCCCAGCCGCTCCATCCTTTCCGTGAGTTCACGATAAAGCGTGGCCTTGTCCAGTGGCGCACTGAAAGTGCGGGGATCCAGAAGCTCGTCCAGCAACAGCGGGTGCCGGGACAAAAAAGAGAGTATCCAGGGGCTGACCTGGGCCAGTTTCACCAGCCGCGTCAGGGCATCGGGATTTTCCAGCAGCAGAGCCGCGTAACAGGAACGGCGGCGGATGGATTTTACCAGGTCATGGATGCGGCGCAACGTCGTCGCGGGGTCGCCGCCGGAAAGCGCTTCCTTCAGAATCTGCGGCACCAGTCGATTTATCCGTTTTTTTCCCTGAAGGCTCACATCATCGGCGTCCATGAGATCCCTGTAGCTTTTTAATTCCGAGACCACGGCATCCGGCCGATCCACACCCATTTTTGCCAGCATCTCAATGCTGCGTTCTGCTTCCGGCCCGTTTGTCCAGAGTGCATTGATCATCCGGATATGGTCGTCTTCCGGATGATCCGGCTCGTCGGTGGCCAGCAACTGGCTGAAATGGAGACGTATCCTTTCCATATGAGTCTCTATGGCATCCATAAAGGGCTGCCAGTCCGTATACCCCATTGCAAGGGCCAGACGCAGCCGATCGTCGGAATGCTCGGGCAGGCTGTGGGTCTGCAGATCATTAGCCATCTGAAGACGGTTTTCCACATGACGTAAAAACACATAAGCCTCGGCCAGTTCCCGGCTGACCGTCTCAGGTATGCCGTTATCCTTTTCAAGGACCTTTAAAATATTTAAAATGCCTCTTTTCCGGTAATGCGGGTCAACCCCGCCCCTGATCAACTGAAAGACCTGGCCGAAAAATTCGATCTCCCGGATGCCGCCGGAACCGAGCTTGATATTTTCCTTCATCCCCTTGCGGGTGTTTTCCCGGGCGATTTTCTGTTTCATTTCCCGCAAGGATTCGAATGTGCCGTAATCGAGATACCGTCGATAGACAAAAGGTCGCAGCCGCTCGATCAGGGCCCGGCCTTCCGGCCGGTCGCCTGCCACGACCCGGGCCTTGATCAATGCGTATCGCTCCCATTCGCGGCCCTGCTGCTGATAATAGGATTCCGTGGCGTCAAAACTCATGGCAATGGGACCGGACTCGCCAAAGGGGCGAAGACGGATATCCACCCGGAAAACCAGACCATCGGATCCGCGTTCTCCAATGACTTCGATCAGACGACGGCAGAGGCGGGCGAAAAAATCTTCGTTTGAAACCGAAACCGGCCCGCCCTGGGTTTTCCCGGCTTCGGGGAACGCGAACATCAGGTCGATATCGGAGGAAAAATTAAGTTCCCGTCCTCCCAGTTTGCCGACACCGATGACCACCAACTGCTGCGGGTCTCCCTTCTTTCCGACAGGGGTACCGTATTGGTCCGCCAGCCATCGGTAAAGCATGGACAGGGCGGCATCCAGGCTCGCATCGGCAAGATTGGTCAAATCCCGCATGGTTTCGAACAGATCCGACCATCCATGCAGATCCCTGAATGCGATCCGAATCATTTCCCGTTTCCGTATCCGGCGAAGCACGGCCGATAGCCCCGGTATGTCGACGCACGATCGGCAATCCCGTCGGAGCCGCTCCGCATATTCCGACACCCCATAGGGCCGCCGCAGATCCCCGCCGTCAAGAAGGTCCAAAAATATGTCGGGATGCTGGATGCAAAGCCTGGAGACAAAATCGCTGAACGCAAACACCTTTGTGCAGGCTTCGATCATATCCGGCGCATCCGGCGCGCAAAGATTTTTCCGGGAGCAGGCATCGGTAAAAGCCGCCCATTTTTCTTTTGCGGCGAACCGGATGTCATCTGGAAAATCTTGTATAAGTCCGACGGTGATCCGGTTGCCCGAATGGGGGAATGGACACCCGTAACGGGTGGTTTCAGGCCGGAGGTTCATGGCTTTTCCATCATTTCTGCGACAGGGTGTAAACGGCCAGCGGGCTGTTTTTCCAATAAGTGTTATCGGGACAAGTAAAAAACGCCTTAAACAGCGCAAGACTTTCAGGCCGCAGCACGTGCGGAACGATCCTGACACGGGCATCGGCGTAAAGCGACGGCAAATCCGCCAGGCGACACCGGGTGCCGCCGCCCATGACATCCTCGTAAGCATAAACGATCTTATGAATGCCGGCCAGCAGAATGGCGCCAAAACACATCAGGCAGGGCTCCATGGTAACATAAATCGAAAGCTCGCCCCGACACCCGGATATACCGGTTTCCATGAGTCGCCGCAATGTCGTGATTTCGGCGTGATCAAGCTCATTGGGATGATACCCGGCGCTTTTTTGACGGAATCCTGAGGCAAGAACATTTTCATGATCCGCGATCACGCACCCCACGGGAAATTCGCCTGTAGACAATGCGATTTCGGCCTGTTTGAGAGCCTCGGCCATGAAAAACTCATCCTGCATCTTATACCACTTATCTTTTATAACAGGGACCGATTTGAAATCTGTCCCCCTATTACCGGCAGCGTCACAAAAAGCCGATTGTGAAAAAGATCCTGGATTTTGTTGAAAGGCACTGAAAGACGCCTGAAGAGAGCAATCCGACTTTTTCGAGGCCGTCCTTATAATGTATGGCAAAAAGAGATGCGGGTGTCAATGGCGCAAAACAGATCGCGATAAGGGCTTTCAAAGCCGATTGACAACCCATCCCTTTTCAGATATTGGTTAGAATCAAAAACGATGTTTTCATATGTTAAGGATGATTTTGTTCACTTCACAAAATCTTTTTAAAACCATCAAAACTGTTGGCTGCATTTCCGGCATTTGGCGACACCGGGAACGCAGCCGATGACACCCATTCCTTTTATTATCCTTGATTCAGGGGGCCAAATGAAAAAGGGAAACATATGATCATCGGACTCGATGTCGGCGGCACGCATACGGATGTGGTTCTGGTCGGTGACGGCGGTCTTATACGCCATGCCAAGATCCCGACGGACACATCGGCATTGTTTGAAACCGTGCTGGCCGGGCTTGAAAAAATCACAGAAAACATCCCCATCGGCGATATCAGCCACGCGGTGCTCAGCACCACCCTTACCACCAACGCCATTGTGCAAAACAAGCTGCCTCCCGCGGGCATGATTGTTTCCGGAGGCCCCGGCGTCAATCCCGAAGCCTTCCGCACCAATGCTTACTATTATATCACTTCGGGTTCCATCGACCACAGCGGGCGCGAAATCCAGCCCGTCGACCCGGACGAAATCGCCGTAATCGCCGCAAAACTCAAAGACCAGGGCATCCGTAATGTCGGCATCGTCGGCAAGTTTTCCACCAGGAATACGGCCCATGAAACCCGGATCGCCGAAATCATCGCGCCCCATTTCGACAAAGTTTTCCCGGGCCACAAGATATCCGGGCACCTCAATTTCCCACGTCGGATACATACCACCTTCTTAAACGCATCGGTCTATCCGCTGCACAAGACCTTTTTCGAAGCCGTCAAAACCTCCCTGGCGCACAAGGGGATCAACATTCCGATTTATATCCTAAAGGGCGATGGCGGCACCATGGCATTTGCCGCATCCATCGATTTTCCGGGCCAGACCGTTCTTTCCGGGCCGTCCGCCAGCGTCATGGGCTCTCTGGCCTTTGCCCCGGAAAAGGCCGAGACCATCGTCATGGATATCGGCGGCACCACCACGGACATGGCCGTTCTCATCGACCGGGTTCCCCTTCTTGCCCCCCAGGGAATCGAAATCGGAAAATACAAAACCCTCATCAGGGCGCTCCACTCTTACTCCATCGGCCTGGGCGGCGACAGCGTCATCCGGATAGACGGAAAAGAGATCATCATCGGGCCGGAACGGAACGGGCCTGCCATGGCCTACGGCGGTCCGACGCCCACGCCCACAGACGCCTTGTTTGTTCTCGGCAGGGTCACGGGCGGCGACCGGGAAAAATCGGTACGGGGCATTCAATCCATCGCCGATGCCCTGGGGCTGAGTCTTGAACAGGCGGCCGAGGCCGTCTTTAACCAAACCTGCCGGCAGATCATGGCTGCGGCCCGGCACATGATCGAAGAGATCAACCGCAAGCCGGTCTACACCATAAAGGAACTTTTAAAGGGTCACCAGGTGAAACCGACCAATATCCTGGTGCTGGGCGGACCGGCCGGCCATTTTGTGGAACGGCTGGCCGACATCTCCGGCCTGCCCGTGGCAGCGGTGCCGGCATGGTCCGTGGCCAACGCCGTCGGCACGGCCCTTTCCCGGGCCACCTGCGAAGTCAGTCTCTTTGCCGACACCCAGAAAGGCTTTATCATGGCGCCCGAAGAATCCTTCAGCCAGCCCGTCAAGGTCAATTTCACCCGCCAGGAAGCCCTTCAGATCGGATACCAACTGCTCCGGCAGAAAGCCCGCAACATCGGCGCGGACATGGATTCGCTCGAAATGGAAGTCCTGGAGGAGCTGGAATTCAACATGGTCCGTGGATTCCGGCTGACCGGAAAAAATATCCGGATCAAACTGCAGATCAAACCGGGCCTGATCCGCAATTACAAAACCATTACGGATAAAATCGCCGCCGGCGCGGCAATATAAATAAACGCGGGAGAGACGCCCATGCTTCAGGCAGCGCATAAAACCGGTCTTGTCTTTTTTCCGGCCTTTGACTGGGCCATCAGCGACACCCATCCGGAACGCGAGGAGCGACTGCTCTACACCCAGGACCAGGTCTTTGAGGAGGGACTCTTCGATATCGACGGCATCACCGAATTCAAGGCGGAACTGGCCGATGTCCGGGATGTGCGCCGGGTCCATTTCTGCGTGCCGGATGAAGAACGCGTCATGACCGAATCCCATTTCATCAGCGCGGGAGGCGCCATCACCCTGGCCAGGGCCCTGATGGAAAAACGGATTGAGCGGGGTTTCGCCCTGGTGCGGCCGCCGGGACATCACGCCATGCGCGTGGTCCACGGCAACCGGGGGTTCTGCAACGTCAACAACGAAGCGGTCATGGTGGAATTTTTACGCCAGACCTACGGCATCGATCGCGTGGCCATCATCGACACCGACTGCCATCACGGCGACGGCACCCAGGACATCTACTGGCATGACCCGGACACCCTGTTCATCTCCATGCACCAGGACGGCCGGACTCTGTATCCCGGGTCCGGCTTCACCGACGAGCTGGGCGGCCCCAACGCCGCCGGAACCACGTTAAACATTCCCATGCCGCCGCATACTTCCGAAGAGGGATTTTTATTTGTCATCCGGGAAGTGGTGCTTCCCATTCTCGAAGAATTCAAGCCGGACCTCATCATCAACTCGGCCGGCCAGGACAATCATTTCACCGATCCCATCACCAACATGAATTTTTCCGCCCAGGGATATGCGGACCTGACCCGGATCTTAAAACCGGATCTTGCCGTGCTGGAAGGCGGATATTCCATAGAAGGCGCCCTGCCGTACATCAACCTGGGCATCATTCTTGCCATGGCCGGCATCGATTACAGCCATGTCCGGGAGCCGGGATACGATCTTGAAAAACTCCGGCAGTCTCCACAGATTACTAAAATCATTGAGGAAACAGGAAAAACCGTGCTGCAAAACTGGCGGCAGCGGGAGGCCATCGGGAAACATATGAAGGGATTCAACAAGTTCGCCGAGCGGCGGCGCAGCATCTTCTACGATACCGACGGCCTGCACGAAACCCAGGCCGAAACCCTGCGCGTCTGCGATGACTGCGGCGGCGCGCTTAAAATCGCCTCCCGGTGCGATTCCGGGTTCCAGGCCATGGCCGTCCATATTCCCAGAAAAGCCTGCAAAAGCTGCCAGGAACTCGGCTTTACGTGGTATGAATCCGCTGATGCCCGCAGTTATGATTTCATTTTTCTGCAGAACCGGACGGATGACACCTTCGTGGAGCGGAAACGGCGATAAAAACGGCCGCGTCCATGACGACATTCAGACAGTCGCAAATCGCCCGGAACCTTCGGCTGAGGGCCGCCATCATCCGGGGCGTCCGCGACTTCTTCCATGAGCGGAATTTTCTTGAAGTCGAAACACCCCTGCGCATCCCCGCGCCCGCGCCCGAACCCCATATCCACGCCTGTCCGGCAGACGGGTGGTATCTCCATACATCGCCGGAACTCTGCATGAAACGGCTGATAGCCGCCGGATATCCAAAAATATTCCAGATCTGCAAGTGTTTTCGGCGAAAAGAACGGGGCCGGCGGCACCTGGAAGAATTTTCCATGCTGGAATGGTATGAAGCAGGCATCACATACAAGGAGCTGATGACCCAAACCGGGGAGTTGATCGATTTTGTCCGGCAACGGGCCGGTCTGGCCGATGTGATCCCCTACCAGGGTCACAATATCACGCTTGCGCCCCCCTGGCCGGAAATGACCGTGGCGGCCGCCTTTGATCAATACGGCGCCATGAATATGACCACGGCCCTTGCCGCGGACCGGTTTGAAGAAGTCCTGGCCTTTGACATCGAGCCGCACCTCGGCATCAATCGGCCGGTGTTTCTTCACGAATACCCGGCGGCCTTCAATACCCTTGCGGCCCTGATCCCCGGCCGGCCCGAGTTTTCCCAGCGGTTTGAACTCTATATGGGCGGCGTGGAAATCTGCAACGGGTTTACGGAGCTGACCGATGCGGCCGAACAGCGGCAACGTTTCGTGCAGGAGAAAGAAAGACGGGAAAAAACGGGCCAGACTGCATACCCCCTGCCCGAACAGTTTCTCCGGGATCTGGCGTTAATGCCCCCGGCCGCGGGCAATGCCCTTGGCATCGACCGCCTGGTGATGATCTTTTGCGATACGGCATCCATCGACGACGTGGTGGCATTTACGCCCGAGGAATTATGACCCCGGCCGCCGGACCTCCATGGCCATCATTGAAACATAACAAAATCGGTTGGTTGAGAAGAATCAACATCAATTGTCAAGCATCAATGGCCGCCCTGACTTTAACCGACAGGTCTTTCATGGAAAACGGTTTCTCAATGAAATGCACACCCGCATCCAAAACGCCATGATGCGCAATCACATTGGCCGTATATCCGGACATGAACACGACCCGGATGTCCGGCCGAATGGCAAGAAGCTTAACCGCCAGGTCGCGGCCGTTCATTTCCGGCATGACCACATCGGTGATCAGCAGATGGATCGTTTCGGCATGCTCTGAAGCCAGACCCAGGGCCTGGCCCGGCGTGGCCGCCGCAAGCACCTGATAGCCGAGTTTCTCCAGCATCGCCCTGCCCATGGCCATAATGGTCGGCTCATCCTCCACTATCAGCACGGTTTCGCCTCGGCCCAAAACGATTTCCGCAGCGGTTTCGGTTATCGTCACCTCGGCTTCGCCTGCATGGCGCGGTAGATATATCTTGAAAGTCGTCCCTTTTCCCGGCTCACTGTAAACATTTATAAACCCCTGGTTCTGCTTCACAACGCCGTAAATTGTGGCCAGCCCCAGGCCCGTTCCCTTACCCACTTCCTTGGTGGTGAAAAACGGTTCAAACAGATTTGCCAGCGTTTCCTTGTCCATGCCGCAGCCGTTGTCGCTGACCGCCAGCATGACGAATTCGCCGGGGATGAATCCGGCGTGATCCGCGCAATAGGCGG
>Ga0351954_1017_pt1 | contig 16747 bp, 17 predicted proteins | sample BONcelT113001D13_FD_205813 | JGI IMG/M metagenome (GOLD analysis project Ga0351954, IMG submission 205813) | Enriched cells from coal bed in the Powder River Basin, Montana, United States - BONCAT cells T11 rep3 HSBNCT.T11.300.1.D13 ...
TCTGATTGCGGTTTTTCCCTGGGCTGGGAAGATCTCCACCACATCTCCCCGTACCCTGAATTTTCCCCGGCTGAAATCAATATCATTCCGTTCATACTGCATTTCAACCAGTTTGGAGAGTATTTCCTCTCTTTCTATTTCCTGCCCTCTTTCCAATTGAAGCACCAAATTTCCATAGTCTTCTGGCGCACCAATACCATAAATGCAGGATACACTGGACACTACGATAACATCTTCCCGGCTTAGGAGTGACTGGGTAGTGCTGTGCCTCATCATATCAATTTCTTCATTGATGGAGGCCTCTTTGTCAATGTAAGTATCGCTCTGAGGTACATAGGCTTCAGGCTGATAGTAATCATAGTAGCTGACGAAGTACTCCACGGCGTTATTAGGAAACAGTTCTTTAAATTCCTCGTAGAGTTGGGCAGCCAGTGTTTTATTATGGGATATCACCAGGGTTGGTTTTTGCACCTCTTTGATTACGTTGGCCATGGTGAAAGTTTTACCAGAACCAGTAACTCCTAGAAGAGTTTGATGATTCATTCCCCTATTTATTCCATCGGACAAAGATTTGATGGCCTTAGGCTGGTCGCCTAATGCCTTATAATTTGATATAAGTTCAAATTTGTTCATTTATCAATCCTCTCATTCAAAAACAAAATTTAAAATATAATGTCAATCTAAAAAATAGATTATATCAGTTTACTATACTTTATTATACAATCCTATTCCCAACAATGTATATATAAGTCACTGATCTGCGAACTGTTCGTGATCCCTTACATTTATAGATGGGGCTAATCAATTTATTTTCATACATTAATGAACTGTAAATAGTTCATACATATTCAATGTAAATATTTCATACATATCATTAGTAAATTAATTTTTTGAGGGATGGACTATGTCAGTAACTATAAAAGAAATAGGTGAATCTTTAAAAAGGGCAGGAATGCTTGAAACTATACCGTTATGTGTTTATGGTCAGAGTAGCATACCTGAAGACGCGGTGCCAATGGTTTCCATTGATCCCTGTTCTGCTAAAGCCATGTTTTTGGCTACTACTGATGAAAATATTCCCCCTCTTTACATGGGGCAGGATTGCCTTAAGGGGGTTTGTATGGGTGGAATAACTTGGCTGGGATTCGCGAAAAAAATCTCACCTTACATCAGGTACTTTGTGTCTACTGGGCATGAAAATTTTAGAGAAGGAGAAGCTGAGTATTTAAAGGCCAGTCCGGAGATATTTGATAAATTCAGGGAATCTATAGGTGAAATATCTCTACCTGGAAAATATTTGGTAGTAAGATCATGTGATGATTTTCAAGAGGAGGAACTTAACACAGAGGGTAGTGATTTTAGATCAATACTGTGTTTGGGAAATGCTCAGCAAATCCGTAACCTGTGTAGCTTAATTCATTTCAGAACAGAAAATCCATTCCAATCAATAATAGCACCTTTCGGACCCGCCTGTTCAACCATGATAACCTATCCTGCGCATATGGCACAAAACACTCCAGAGAACGCTGCATTCATCGGGCCGGTTGATCCCACTGGTAATTCATGGTTCCCCACAGATTACATGGCCTTGGGAATTCCATTAAATATGGCTAAAGACATGTGCAATGATCTTGAAGAATCATTTGCAGTTAAAAGACCAGAAGTAGCTTACCCCTCCGAAGATAACCTAAAACTGGATTAATAGAAACTGGATTAATAGAAACTGGATTAATAGAAACTGGATTAATAGAAACTGGATTAATAGAAACTGGATTATAAAGCTGGGATTTATGAACTGGATTAAATAGTTTAAAATTATTTTATAATTCTTAATTTATTTTTTAAGAGGATTAATTTTGCAAGCAACAATTAGCAACCCCAATGATTTACCTGAAAAACCAGGTGTCTACCTCCTGAAAGATGTTCAGGATGAAATTTTGTATGTGGGAAAGGCTAAATCCCTAAAAAAACGTGTTAAAAGCTACTTCAAAGAAGACTTGGAAGATCCCAAAACCCGGGTTTTAATGCGTCACTTCCATCATCTAGATTACCTGGTCACGGATACTGAAAAAGAAGCGCTTATTTTAGAATCTAACCTCATTAAGAAACATTTACCTCGTTACAACATACGTCTTAAGGATGATAAACGTTATCCCTACTTGCAGATAACTTCTGAGGATTACCCTCGTCTTTTGATTACTCGAAATGTCCGGGATGATGGTTCCCATTACTACGGTCCATTTACTGATGTTATATCAGTAAGGAGTTTGCTGAAACTCCTAAAACCAGTGTTTCAGCTCAGAGATTGTAAACGCATGGATGGTCCTTGCCTGAACTACCAGATCGAACTATGCCCGGCACCCTGCAGCGGCCAGGTCACCAGGGAAGACTACTATGAAAACGTGGAAAAAGTTAAATTATTCCTGGAAGGCCGGCAAAAAGAGGTCATGGACCTCCTACAGAAAGAAATGGAACAGGCCGCCCTAAATCATGATTACGAAAAGGCAGTGGTCATTAGGGACCAGTTGTTCTCTCTGGGGGAGGTGATGGAAAAACAGAAGATGGAATTTAATCGCAGTCTGGACCAGGATGTCATAGCCACATCCAATGATGGGGAAGTGGTGGTAGTGGTGGTTTTCAGAGTAAGAAATGGTAAAATTATGGGAAAAGATGATTTCCTAATGGAAGGTGCCCATGAAAACTCACCCCCAGAGATTTTAACAGCATTTATAAAGCAATACTATTCTGGCCCTCGTCAGGTACCTGTAGAAATTCTTTTACCAGTCATGATTGAAGATCGCCTGCTCATTGAGAAGTGGTTATCGGAAAAAATCTATACCAATGAATATTTTGAAGATGGGGTCAGTGAAGTTTTAAATGATCAATGTGAAAGTGTTCCCAGTCCTTTGTCAGTGTCAGTAAGGGTGCCTGAAGAAGGTTTAGAGCACCGTTTGGTGCAAATGGTGACTAAAAATTCCAGTATAATTCTAAATCATCATAAACAAGCTAGGGGTGCCTTACTCGATCTTAAAACATATCTAAAAATACCAAGGATCCCCAGACGTATTGAGGCATTTGACATATCTAATCTTGCTGGTAAGAATGCTGTTGCATCCATGGTTGTGTTTGAAGATGGTAAACCTTCAAAAAATAATTACCGGAAGTACAAACTTGAAACTCCAGGGCCAGATGACTATGCCATGATGCAGGAAGTGCTCAGTAGAAGGTACGAAAAATTAGTGAGTAAAGGGGAAACACCCCCCGATCTAGTGGTGGTTGATGGGGGTAGAGGTCAGCTGAATGTTGCAATTGAGGTTTTAGATTCATTAGGTATACAAACAGGAGTTATAGGTTTGGCTAAAGAGTTTGAACAGGTGTTCATACCCGAAGTTGCTATTCCCCTTATTTTGCCATCTAACTCCCCGGCCTTGCATATTTTGCAAAGGGTCCGCGATGAAGCCCATCGTTTTGCAGTGAAGTATCATAAAAACCTCAGGGACCGTGATCTCAAGAGTTCTCCCCTGGATGAAATCTCTGGAATTGGACCCAAACGTAAAATGAACCTCATGAGACATTTTGGTGATTTGGAATCCATAAAAAATGCTAGTGTTGATGAAATAGTGGAAGTAAAGGGTATAAATAGAAATTTAGCTATTGAAATACATGGATTTTTTAATCAAAATATAGATTGACTATTAATCTGATTATAATGTGGTTATTCAGATTATCTGGTATAAATAATAATAAATCTTATAAGGTTTAAATAAAAAGATAATGGTAGATAATGATGATATATTATGTTGATTAACGTTTTATGTTGATTAACGATGACACTTATATGAATGGGGAATGGCATGTCTGAAGTGAAAATCCTGATTGTAGAAGATGAAAGCATAGTAGCCATGGATATTAAACACCGGGCTGAAGGTCTCGGTTATGAAGTCACCGCCATAACACCATCTGGGGAAGAAGCCCTGGAGCACGTGGCTGGAACCCGACCGGACCTGGTGCTGATGGATATAGTCCTCAAAGGAGAAATGGATGGTATTGAGGCAGCACAAAAGATACGAGACTCTTATGACATTCCGGTGGTTTATTTAACCGCTTATTCTGATGAAAGAACCCTTAAAAGGGCTAAGATCACTGAACCATTTGGTTACATTATCAAGCCCTTTGAGGATCGTGAACTACACAGTGCAGTGGAGGTTGCTCTCTACAAACATCAAATGGAAAGTAAACTTAAAGAAAGTGAAAAATGGTTATCTACTACCCTGGAAAGTATTGGTGATGCAGTTATTGCCACTGATAAAAATGGTAAACTCAAATTCATGAATCCGGTGGCCTGCCAGGTCACCGGTTGGGATCATGATGCTGCCATTGGCCAACCCTTAAGCAAGATCTTCAATATCATTCATGAGGAATCTGGTGTTCCTGTGGAAGATCCAGTGGTTAAAGTGGTTGAAAATGATGCTATAATTGATCTGCCTTCACCAGTGCTTTTAATCAATAAAGACGGGGAACAGATCCCTATTGATGATAGCAGTGCCCCTATTAAGGATGAAAATGGCGGAATAATTGGGGTGGCCCTGGTATTTCGTGACGTGACCCAGCGTAGAAAGGAAGCCAAGGAAAGAGAAGAATTATTAAAGGTTAAAGCTCGAGGAGAACTTTCCAGTTTTATGGTCAGCGCGTTACCGGTATTTGCATCTAACATCCCACCTCAAGTAAGGAATAACATTGCCCGTAGTTTCGCGGACCGGTTTGAGAAAAACATTAGACCCCTTTTCAGGGAAGAAATGGAAAAATGTAAGGGTACTCATGGAAACACTAACGATGATGAAAAAATGATATTATTCCGCTGTTACCTGTCATGGGTCAGTGAATTCATGTCCAATCTGGGTATTGATACTGAAATCGATGTCCAAAAGGATAAAAGTTATCTGAACTTCGCAAGCTGCCCATGGTCATCTGAAGGTGATATTAGTCCCATATTCTGTTTAATTTGTCGGGCTATTGTTATACGCAGTTTCACATGGACCTCCCTTAGGGGACATGTAGAACAAAGCCACTGCCTACTGGATGGGGATAAAGGATGCTCCTTTGAATTTATCATATCCTGGGAACATAATTAAATAAACATATAACGTGTTGCACCAAATTAATTTACATTAATAGTTTGGGGGTTTAATCTTGGAACGAATCAAAACAGGAATCAATGGAATAGACCAGTTTACAGGCGGACTTCCCCGAGGGAAAACAGTACTAATTACTGGAGATGCGGGTTCTGGTAAAACCATATTTGGTTTACAGTTTGCCCTAACCAGTTGCCAGCAGAACCTCAAAACTGTCTACATAACTACCGAAGAAGATTCAAAGGATCTTTTCACTCAGGCAGAAACTTTCAACTGGGATATTAACTCAGTAACTGATAGTGGACTTCTTCAATTCATTGAACTGGCTGGTGTTAGAGCCAGGGTAACCGAAGCAGAGATCAGCATTGATGTAGGGGCCATGAAAGGGAATTTCTCCAAATTCCTGCGGGACCTACCTGAAGATACAGAAACAGTGGTACTTGATAATATAGGTAGTTTCACGGCTAAACTCACTCCCTATGAATTCCGTGATCGTTTTGATCTTCTGGTTTATGAATTGAAAGAGCGTAACATAACTGCCGTCATCATCTTAGACAGTGCCACCTCCAAAGAATTCAATGAAATAGCCTTATTCTCTGTTTACGGAGCCATAAGGCTTATGAAACGTGAAAATCCATACACGGGTCGTAGGGAGCGAGTGATGGATGTGGTTAAAATGAGAAGCACCAAAACACCCACCCAGTTCATGACCTATGAGATAAACAATAATGGAATTGATATTATTTCTGGGGTGGAAAACAAGGACTAAAAAAGGAAGTTACGGTATCACTTAATAAATATTAAGTTACTTCCCCTATTAGTTTTATTCAGATTTTTTTCATCCGTTTTTTGGTTTTATTTCCTTTTTCATTCATATTGTCTTGAATTACTTGAAGAAGATGTAGAATCAGGGATGTTTATGTTAGCCACTTGGTTATTGTTACTGGTGGATATATTACTGGAATCTGTTGAGTATGAATTACTACTAGTTGATAAATTGTTCTGTTGATTAATTCCTGTGTTTTGGTGACCTATAGGTGTATTCTGCTGATTATCTTGTGTAGTATTAACATTAGAGTCTTGAATAATTTTATTAACACCCACTGCACCCATTATTAACAAAAAAATAAACATTAAAACTATTTTTTTGTCCATATAAATAGCCCCTTCAATTTAAAATTTTATAATACCCTAATTTGTTTAAATATATCTAATTTTTAGGTTTATACTAATTACCTAAATTTAATCTTTTTAGTCATTTTACATATTAGAGTAATGGTCTTTTAAAATAAAAAAAAGACAGTGTTAAAGTCGATTAACCACTGCCAGGATGAGTTTTACTGCGTTTTCAACATCCTTAATGTTCACCACGCTCACAGGTGTGTGTATGTAACGTGATGGCGGGGAGATAACTCCCGTAGGGATACCTTCTCTGGTAAGGTGGATGGCGGTGGCATCAGTGGTCCCTCCTTCACTCACCTCTAACTGGTATGGTATTTCCTCTTCTTCTGCTACTTGGATCAGGAGTTCCTTTACCTGAGGGTGGGTGATGATTCCCCGTCCACTGGCATCGGTGAGTATTATACATGGCCCTTCACCTGCTTTGGCCGGAGCATCTTCTTCTTTCATACCAGGATGGTCGCCGGATATGGTAACATCTAGAGCCAGGGCCATGTCTGGGTTGATACGGTAGGCTGCAGTTCTAGCTCCCTTAAGCCCAACTTCTTCCTGTACCGTGCCCACTCCATAGATGGTAGCGTCACTACGGGTCCGTTTCATAACTTCCAGAAGAATGGCACATCCTACACGGTTATCCATGGCATTTCCCATAACCAGATCATTTTTAAGTTCTGCAAATTTCTGTTTAATGGTGATTGGGTCTCCTACATTCACCATTTCTTCGGCATTTTCCTTACTGGAAGCTCCGATATCAATGAACATGTTCTCGTATTGAACAGGTTTCTTTTTTTCTGCAGCTTTCATCCGGTGAGGGGGTTTACTTCCAATAACACCCAGTATTTTCTCCCCGTTGCTGTGAATGTATACTTCCTGGTTGATGAGCATCTGGTCGTTGATTCCACCGAGTTTGGAGAACTTTATGAAACCATTTTTGTCAATGTATCTTACTATAAGGCCTATTTCGTCCATGTGGGCGGCTAACATTACCTTTTTACCATTGGGTTTCCCATTTTTGGTGGCGATGAGGTTACCCATTTTATCCACATCTATGTCATCCACATGTCCGGTTAGTTCTTCCATCATAAGGTTGCGAACATCATCTTCAAATCCGGATACACCGTAAGCATTGGATAGTTTTTCAAGTAACTGTTTCATATTAAAACCTCTCAAATTTAGAATAAAATTGAATAAAGATATATTATTAGAGTACTGTTCCTGTTTAATTGAGATACAGCTTTCTAATTACAGAATTTCCTAATTTGGGATTATATCTCATTCAGAATCTGATTTTCTCAATTAAATCTTATTTCCTTCTTAAATAATGGTATGGTTAAAATGATTTAACCAGGATCAAAACTCCTATTATGACCAGCACGATAGGGCCAGCCTGTTCCTGGAGGAAACTAAGGGGTATTACTCCTAAATTTACACCATACCAAACCAAACCTATTACAATAAAACATAAACTGATATATATGCCCCATTTATTAATATCTCTCTTTTTTTTGGGTTTGGCAGTTTCAGGTTTGTTTATTTTAAAGTCTTCTTCCATTTCGAATCCTCTTATTCTATTTTTGATGATAGCTTATTAAATCAAGTAATTTTGTATTTTATGATGTTCATTATCATTTTTAAATTATTCAAGATTTTAAATTATTCAAGATAATCTAATTAAATAACTGTGTTTAGACGTGCTGATGGTGAGGTTATTACCTGCATTATTTACGGGGTAGCCTTCGGATTCTATGGACTGCTGAACACCCGCAAGGATGGTTTGCTTTTGAGTGGAGGAGATGGTGGAATTGGAAAGGAATACTACTATACTAATATCTGTACTACCAGTCATCTCTACCTTAGTTACTCGTATTGGTGTAATATTACGATTCATGATCCCTATTTCAGCAGATGCATTTACAGCTCCTAATCTTGTTGCAGTGGCAATGGTGTTCTGTTCGGTCTGGTCACTAACGTAAACCGCAACAATAAGTATAACCGCCAGTAAAAAACCTACAATAAGTATATATTCGGCTGAAAGTTGTCCTCTACTATCCATAGTTATCATTTTATTATTTTTATTTATATTCTATATTCTTAACATTATTATTATAAATTATGCTTTACAGATAATGCTCTCTTGGATTGTGCATTGAGTTTAGGAACTTAAAGTTATATCGGAATTCTCAAATCATTGCCGGCAACTAGAGTTAAGATATAACAGAGGTTCAGATATTAAATAATTAGCTTAATAATAATTAGCTTTGACAAAAGATTTATAATCTTATAAAATAATATTACATTATATTATTCTAAATTTATAGTATGAACTAGGAAGCGAAATTGAAAGTGGGAGATTTTAAATTTTATCAATGCTTAAAAAAGAGTTTAGGGGAGTAGAAAAAGGTGGCACTACTGGACCGTGATTCAAGGGGCTATGCCCTATCTCTTGATTTGTTACTTGCGCTAATTCCCCTTACCCTTGTTCTGGGGTTAGTGGCTGCGGATATGGATAACTTAATGTACGAAATGCAGGATGTTATCTACCGAGGATCAACTGAGCGGGTGGCAGCAGATACCATGAATACTCTTTTAACGACTTCTGGGGATCCTTACAACTGGGAAAATAATGTAGCTAATTTAAAAGTAGCGGGATTGGCGCGATACGATAATTCGTCAAAGCTGCCGCGGAAATATTATCTTTTACCTCAGAAAGTTGTGGCCATTACATCTCCACAGATTCAAGATATTCTGGGCGATGAATACGGGTTTTCCCTGAATATATCTAGTATTAATAGTGGTACTAATGTGTTATTAAGGGGTAGTCGTGGTGACGCCAGTGTTGATCCTGCTGCTAAAGATGTGGTTCGAGTGGAACGGGTTGTGTTATACGCATCCTATGAAATTGTATCTGATGCAGTTAACATCAGAGGTACTGGTAAACCGCTTACCATCGAGGGGAATACATTCCCTACCAATATAAAATATAATGAAATATATGATTATTACGTTTATGTGAATAGTACCGGTGTTACTCCTATTTCTTCAGCATGGGTTGATATTAACACGGCAACAGTTGTCAAACCTGATGATTTCCGTTCAGGAACAAATCCTGTAATCAAATTGATCGATCCTGCCGAATATGGTGCTGATGTTTTGAAGAATCAGACCGAGTTATTAGATAACGATGTAACTATCCGATTGGCAGGTAGTCCTACCGATAAAATGAATGTGTATATTATACAAGTGCCCAAGGGCACACCAATCGGCGAAATAAGTTTAACCGGTGCTAATACACAAAAATTCAAAGCAACATTATATGTTTGGGTTAGGTGATTTAGGTGGATGATAAAGGTTTCATATTCACTGCTGATGCAACTCTGGCGTTAGTGGTAGTGATCGTTTTCACTGCATCAATTTTGGTTTACGGATTGCTTCCAGCGTATCAGGGACAAGATCACCAGCACTTGCAGGCGCTGGCCGACAGTGCTCTGGCTACCATGGAACAGGATGGAACACTTAGAGATGCAGCAGTATACTATGCTAATAACAACTCTACTGCAGCTCAAGCTATCTTAACAGCTTCTTTGAATTCTATTCTTCCTTCTGATGTAAGTTATAAGATGACTATTAATGGTTACACTCCTCAGGCAATTAACAGTCGGGGACGTGATTATTCAGTGGCCACTGATGTTGCTACCGGTGTTAGAGTCATATCCGGACCTAAAGAAGGATGGTTAGGTCGTTCATTCTACAACATTAAAGAAGTGGGACTTATGCAACAGGACACCAATGTCACCACTACCCTGTGGAACTTCCACAACTGGCTCACTAATTTCTATCCTTGGAGTAGTGGTAGCCATCTAAATTCCTACCCTTATTGGGGTTATCAGAGTGGTTCATATGAAAACATAGGTTTTTCTGTTCCTAATACTACCACTGGAACTGTTAATTGGGCCAGATTTATCATAAATTCTGTTGATAAAAATAATGGAAATGCATATGGTGCTAATGTCAATATTAACAATCATGATTATAATGTACTGCAAAGCCAGTTCAAGTATCTCTATACATATGGTAATTACAGGTTTTATAACAATCAGAGTTTAATTAATCCTAGTGATCTAATTCCAGGCACTAAAAATAATCTTCATGTAGCTTATCAAGGTGCCACATACTATGATGATATGGCATGGTTTTCTTTGATCGCCAACTACACAGTTAGTATGGTAGTGCCCCAGGGTGTGGTTACCAATAATTTCTTCTTCCCGGACACTGCAGGGCTGGCCTATCCTCATGACTATGATATAGATAATAGGCGTAGAGAGGTTGATGGTTACACCTATTCCTTTGCGGGAGGAGCTGTGGCTTTTCCAACAACTCGTAACAAGATATACACCATGACTGATTATAAATCAAACCACAATTTGGGCTTGGAAAACAGCATTCCTTTTGTAATAAGATCCCCTCCGGGCGGTTACGCTGCATCTGCAGTTGCCATTCAGAAGGATATTGATAATACCGATGCAGGGACTATTAAAGATGCTTATGTTGTCATAAATGCTTATGGGGCTGTGGATGGGGCCATGGTGGAAGTATACAGACCTCAATTTAACCGATGGGATACAGTGTTCCAATCCAATATTAATACTCAACCAGGTACTGACAGTGGTTATGGGAACATACCGGGAATAATTAACCTTAAAGATTACATGGACCGGGGATACGTGAATAAAGTCAGAATCACAGTATGGGATAATGTGCCATCTTCTAGTTCTGTAGATTATGATCTGGTGGGGTTAACTAACTGTTATGCTGTGGTTAGCTCCAGCAAACTACCTATCCAGTGGGATGAATATGCCACGGTGAGCGACCAATCCAGCAACAACCAGATCCAAAAAGATATAACATACACCATCCGTTCCAATGATACAAAAGAAGCTTATTTATTCTTCTCTGGGGGTATGGACACTGAAAATGTTAGGGTTACTTATGATTCTGGCCAAGTACTCTATGACGGGGCAACACCGTACATGTTGAATCTGGGTGAATTAGATGTAGCCGGTCCTCGTAAAATGACCAATGGAACGGTAGCGAACCATACTTACATTCCAGGTAATTATACCATTAGAGTGGCTGTAACTTCTGGTGATGCATGGGCTTCAGGTGATGGTTATGCAGAGATATTCTCGGGTACCAGGGTGGCAGTAATTTATCCAGCCCTTGAACATGCAGTGTGGAGTACTTCTTATGCACCTACTGCTCAACAGGCAATTGATGAGGCTTATGCCCTTTTAAAAGAGAGACTAAGGAGTCAGGGATTCACACAGATAGATGAAAGTCTAGTATTTAATGAATCAATGTATACCGGTGATTTACCAAATTCACTCCCAGTGAGGTTGGATTTATGGACTTATTAGGTGAGTAAAATGGATGAAGAAGGCTACGTCTTTACACCAGCAACCCTGCTAATATTTATACCCATTATTGTTATTGCCATAGCTTATTCTGGTATCCTGAATGAGTTAAACATGGTTTCAAACCTGGCAATTGGTGGAGATGTAACATCCACAACTGCCCTGAATGTTTTCAGTGCTATGGAAAAAGGAACACGGGATGCAGGTAGAAGTGCAGCTTTCAATACTACCCGAAAAGTCATTGATGAAAAGAAGTTTTTCATTAATACCGGACCTGATTCTGCCAGTAAAGAGTATATACGGGGTCAGATTCTCATCACCATGAATGATTATATTATACAGACCTGCCAGGATCTGGAAACAGAAACCGGGCGAGAAATATATCTAAACAACGAATCAGTGACTAACTCCACCACCCAACTAATCTATGCAGATGACATAAGCATTTCACAGGAAAACCCCTATGGTTTTTATGTTACCATTAATGGTGGAATACCCATTAGGGTAACCCAGAAGGATCAATATTATGAAGGTGTTACTCCGGACATAAAGGTCCCTATAAGTATTCAAGGATTGGAAGATCCATACATCTGGCTTAATACCCAGTATCTGACCAGTAATCTTATATTCAGTTACCCTGAATACGACGAAGGGGCCATTAACCCTTACAACTTTGATCGGGATGTTGTAAAAAATCAGAAAAAAATCGAATTCTTGGGTTACTGTTTAAATGGAACAGATAACCCCAGTGACATTGGATTACGCCCATATTACTTCCCTGACCCACATGGTCTCAGTTTCTTTGACCGGCTGGAAAATAGAACCAACGACACATCAACTGCAACGAATAATGCTAAGTTAAGCACGTTTATAATTGGAGACCCCCTCTACAATTATCACAATACCAGCTATGTTTCTCACCTAGATCATGAATATGTCACATACCCGGCCTACAACCCATCTGTAACCACCATTACCATCGGTGGATCAGCATACACCGATCCCAGTGGCTATATATTCTATATTTCCAATTACTATCTGAATTTCTTCAATTTAAAGAGCAGCTACTAAATATTTAGGATTCAGGACCATTTAGTTAAAGATTTAGATAAAACAAGCCGATAACTATGAAACTTGATAATAAAGGAATGGCCACAGCAGAGTTACTATTTGTTACATTAATAGTTTTGGTGGTTATTGGGGCAATGCTTAGTCTGGTGAGCAATGAAATCGGAAACCAGCAGATTGGTAGTCTGGGTGAATCGAGAATTGCGGGAGAAACCATAGCAGAAGCATTAAACACAGCTTATAACGGCGGTAATGGTTATTCAGTTACCATTCATCTTGATCCTGATCCTACCTTCACCGCAGTAATTGAAAGTACAAGTGATACCAGCACCCTAACAATCTTCAACAGTGGTAAGAATGTAACCATACCCATCATACCAAAACGATTTAATAGCAGCTATACCCTTAGTAGTGGTAAAGACTATCAAATCATCAACATAGATGGTAATATTAATATAATCGAACTGGTAGGGTAGGTTTATACATGAATTTAGGCGATTTAATAGAGGATATAAAGGATTTCTGGAATGACGGATGGGAAAAAAAGGCACTTATTGTAATGGGTGTGGTGGTATTGATCATCCTAGTCTATGCATTCAATCCCTTCCAGGCCAAAACTAATCTAACTGGCAATAACGATTCACCTATCCCTCAAACAACACCTGTTCTGACACCTGCACCAGTTACCGACACAGTTAATTCCAGTAATTCAACTAATACTACTGGAAACACAACCTTTCTTATTAGTGCAGACCAGGCGAAAAGGATAGCCTTGCAGGGAAATACTGGCTATACTGCAGGTGAACCTCTACAGGGCACGGTTGTGGTTAATCAGACAACAATTGTAGTGTGGATTGTACCCCTTTCTAAAAGTTCCCAGTCCTCTAAAAATGTTTATGTGGATGTAAACACTGGTAAGGTAGTCACTATTTAAATAGGATACCATCAAAAGTTAAAAAATAGTTCCATATTATATCATTCATTATCTTCAGGATTTATTTGAATAAGAAAATAAATTTATAATTAAGCACAACACGATTTTAGAATGGATAACAGCAAAACCTCAGACATTTATTAGATATGAGTAAACATTGACAAGTCAGAGATGAAAATATGGAAACACTATTTGTAATCATAATGATCATACTCTTTTTACTGCTCATGGCCTTTGTATTTTCCACGGCACTCCTAACTCCCCTTATTGGTAAAAAGAATTTCCTATTTGTTATTGGTTTGGGATTTGTGGTTGGTTTGATTGGTGGTGCTTTTTTTATAGCACCGGTTTATGATGATCTCCCGGACATGGCCCGTGCCCTATATATGACCACCAGTGACCAGGCGGAAGTTATTACCATAAACATTTCCACAGACAGCAACGTTAATCAGGCCATAGACACTGTCCGGAAAATCCCAGGAGTTCAAAGTGTTGAAAGTGGAGAGATCACTGTTAAAACCACAGGTATAAACAGTGCATGGAAGAGTAGTTTGGAGTCGCGTATAACCACTGCCAACACCAATATCACATCGGGTAAGGTAATTTCCGATGATACACTGATGGTACAGGTCAAACCCGGAAGTGACCCCACTGAAGTTATCAAGAAACTCAAAAGCTGGATGGTTCTGGTAAGTGGTATTGATATCAAATTCAGCATTGTACAAGTTAAACTGATTGTGGATGCATCGAAAGTGGATGAAGTGGTCAAACAACTACCTCAGGGAGAAGTGGTGGTAACTGAGATCAGCGGACCAGTGGAGAAAGAAATTCAAACCCTTAAAAACACCCTACCTGATAAGAACAATATAATACTGTTCTGCGGATTTCTGGGTGTGATTGTAGGGTTAATGGGAATGTTCATCGACACCATTATTAGAGGTTTAAAAGGCCTTAAAAATGGAATACGCAAAAAAAAGGAAGATTAATCAGATATAATGGTTAATCTTACTCTATTTCTTGAGTTTATTCGTATTTTTTGTTTATCTGTAGGTAATATTCCACTTAATTTCATGTGAAGTTATGATTATACTGAAATTAAAAAAATAAAATAAAATATCACGTTCAATGATTTGAATTGCCTCAAGGTTATGAATTTTATAATATATTCATTAAAAAAATAAGGAGGGAAATGATTTTATGAAAGCAGCAGTACTTTTTTCAGGTGGTAAGGACAGTACCCTGGCCGCTTACAAGGCCATGGAAGATGGTTGGCAAGTGGAGTATCTCCTTTCCATGCACTCTGAAAATCCCAATTCCTACATGTTCCATGTACCCAACATACACCTCACCCAGTTACTCTCCCAGGCCATGGAAGTACCCCTTATCCAGGCCGAAACTCCGGGTGAAAAGGAGAAAGAATTGGAGGATCTTATGCACGCCCTGATGAACCTTAAAAATAAGGGTGTTGAAGCAATATTTACCGGAGCAATACATTCTGAATATCAAAAATCCCGTATCGACGGCCTCTGTAAAGAGATCGGATTAAAATCAATAGCACCCCTCTGGCATCGAGACCCACAGGAGTATATGCAGGAAGTTATTGATTTAGGATTTGAAGTAATCATCACCAGTGTGTCTGCTGAAGGCTTGGATGAATCCTGGCTGGGAAGAGTAATCGATGAAGATTTACTGGAAGAACTAAGGGTTCTGAATGAAAAACACGGTCTGCACATGGCATTTGAAGGTGGAGAGGCTGAAACACTGGTATTAGATGGTCCTATATTCAAAAAAAGACTAAACATCCTGGACACGAAAAAGGTTTGGAATGTGGATAGTGGGCATCTTGTAATTAAGGATGCTGAATTAGTTGATAAAGATTAAAGGTTATTGGATATGTATTAAAACTATTTTTTACACAATTTTAGAATATTCAACATTTATTTTAAAATAAGATTTAAAAAAATAAGAAGTTAGAAAAAAAGAATTTTTGGAAATAGGGAATTTAATTTCCCTTTGTATTTAATGGGCACATAGCCAGTCTGCAAATTCTTCCATGTTATCGGTGCGGATTTCAAGTTCTATTTCCCCTAATGGAGATAGATCACCATCCACCAGATTAACAAGCCCTGTAAATGCGGCCTGTTTACTTAACTTTAAATTAATGGTTTTTGATTCTTCATTCCATCCTTTAAGAATCATTCTCCGGGCAGTATCCCTGATCTGTCTTTTTTCCAGGAACTCTTTCAGTGGTAAAAGACAGGAAACATTCCCGGTAACAGTGACACTCTCATCAGATATTAAAATATCATCGTAGTCGAAAACATTGGATAATGCTTCTATAATTTTATCCAGATCCTCTGTGGGATTGACTGGAGCTCTGGCAACTATTTTACAATTCATTTTTAAGAATACCTCGCACAGTGTTTTTCAGTTTACCTTTAGCACCCTCATTAACCACCATATAATCAGCACTGGCAATTACTTCTCCAATACCAAATTTCAGTTCTCTTTGATCTCTTTTCTTTGCTTCTTTAATTTCTGCAGAGTCATCAGATCTCATTCTTTTTTTAAGCCGAATATAACGAGTTTTTGGTGAAGAATGTATGGCTATGACCTTGAAATTGGGGAAATTCCTTTTGAAAATTTGCACTTCCCAGGGACTACGAATGCCTTCAACAAGGAATAACTGTGATCTGTGATCTGTGGATTTATGGGAAGATTCTAAATTTGAAGAGTTTTTAATGGTCTCCACGCATCGCTCTGCTACTACAAACTCCCCGTATTCCTGGCGCAATTCCACCGCCACTTTCCCTGGGGGTTCATTTCTTTTTTGAGCTTCATTGCGGATAACATCACCCATCCGCACCACTTTCATTCCCAAACCATCTGCAACTCTGGAAACCACACTTTTACCTGATCCTGGCATTCCAGTAACTCCAATTACCTTCATAATCTTTCATCTCTTTTAAAATGTTGTGATATAAGGTCCAGGGTATTGGAGATATTATCCGCATTTTCAAATT
>Ga0351954_1018_pt1 | contig 16367 bp, 16 predicted proteins | sample BONcelT113001D13_FD_205813 | JGI IMG/M metagenome (GOLD analysis project Ga0351954, IMG submission 205813) | Enriched cells from coal bed in the Powder River Basin, Montana, United States - BONCAT cells T11 rep3 HSBNCT.T11.300.1.D13 ...
TTCCCATGCTCATTGTGATGGAAATTTTCAAAAAAATCAGGACCGGGCGCATACGGAAAAAATCGTGACAAAAAACATATAAAAAGGAGAACGCATGTCACGCAGCTGTAAAGTCATATCAACGGGCCTGGTGATGATATTGCTGATCGTTGTTTTTATCGTGACCCGTGATGCGGATGAACCTGAATACCGGGACAAAAAGACCTCCTTAACCGAAAACGGGACTGCCTCCGCGGGCAAGGTTGCCGACACGGCTGCAACCGGTGATCCGGACCCCGTCCCATTTGCCCGGACGCCGGATTTCTCCTTGTATATCGTCCACGATCCCATCAACGGGATTATGTTCACCTATCCCGGATATACCATTGCCGACCATGCCGTTCCCCTTGACCAAGCCGAATTGAAGACCGTCCGGCAACATGACGGGACCTTTCTGAAGAGGGGTATTTATCATCTGGTTAAAATCCAAAATTCCGGTCCCATGCGTCTGCACTGGACCGGTTATGCAGATGGAAACTTCCAGGTACTCCTGAGCTATTGGAATAGTGAACGCTTTATCCAGCGCGACATCCGGGACGCCCGGGAAAATGCGACCTATACCATCGATATCGATCGTCCGGTGCGGGAGGAATTCGTCTACATCCTGATCAACTGCACCGGCGGCAGTCTCTATACCGACGAAATCCGGGTCGAAATCACCGGCGGGATCCAAAACGGACAACCAGGCCGTTGAGCAATTACTATATTTCCAGGCATCTCAGCATTCCTCACCCGATGGATACGCCCGCATGAATGGAAACGCGGATAGCAGGGATAGTAGGACATTTTTTCGGGCAAATGCTTAAAAATTCTTGACTTTGAAAATCAAGTCGCCTTAATTTAACCCTATGCCAACAAAAATAAAACCTGGCCACATCAATCAGGAGGATTATCGCACATGACAGAGCAGGTCATCAAACTCGGCGGAAAGAAAAAAAGTATCTTTATGGACAAGGTCAAGGCAATCCTGCCCGAAGGCGGAAACCTGAACCTCTGTCTGACATGCGGGGCCTGCGCGTCAGGTTGCCCGGCAACAGGGCTGGAGGGAATGGATCCCCGAAAATTTCTCCGAATGGCGGCCCTTGGCATGGATGATGAAATCATGAGTACCCCGTGGGTCTGGATGTGTACCATGTGCCAGCGGTGCATCTATGTCTGCCCGATGAAAATCAACATCCCGCAACTGATCTATAATTCCCGGGCCACCTGGCCCAGGGATCAGCGACCCAAGGGGATTCTTGGGTCATGCGACATGGCCTTAAAAAACGAAAGCTGCAGCGCCATGGGCACCTCGCCGGAAGACTTCCAGTTCGTGGTGGAAGATGTGCTGGCTGAATACCAGGAAGCCCAGCCGGAATTTGCCGACATGGAGGCGCCCATCGACAAGGAAGGGGCGGAATTCTTCCTGAACCAGAATTCCCGGGAACCGGTCACCGAACCGGATGAAATGTTGCCCCTCTGGAAGATTCTCCATCTTGTGGGCGCCAACTGGACCTACGGTTCCAAGGGATGGGGCGGTGAAAATTACTGCATGTTCCTTTCCGACGACGAGGCATGGAAACACATCGTCCAGACATCAACGGACCAGGCCCACGCACTGGGGTGTAAAACGTTTCTCAATACCGAGTGAGGGCACGTCACTTTCGCGGTCCGGTTCGGACTGCAAAAATTCAACATTAAACACGATTTCGAAGTCAAAAATATCTATGAATATTATGCCCGATGGATCCGGGAAGGAAAACTCAAGGTTAATTCCGATTGGAACAAGGATTTAAAAATCAAGTTCACCGTTCAGGACCCCTGCCAGATCGTCCGTAAAAGCTACGGCGATCCCATTGCCGAAGACCTGCGTTTCGTTGTCAAGTCCGTCGTGGGCGAGGAAAACTTCATCGACATGGTCCCCAACCGTTCAAACAACTACTGCTGCGGCGGGGGCGGCGGCTTCCTCCAGTCCGGTTACAAAAATGAGCGACTGGAATACGGACGACTCAAGGACGCGCAGATACAAGCCACGGGCGCGCCATACTGCATTGCTGGATGCCATAACTGCCACGCCCAGATTCATGAGCTGAGCGAACATTACGGCGGCCATTACCATGTGGTTCACCTCTGGACGATGATCTGCCTGTCTTTGGGCATACTGGGCCCCAACGAACGGGAGTACCTGGGGGATGATTTAAAAGACGTCCTTGTGTTTCATCCCGAGTCGGCCATGTAGCCCCACTTGTTTCGAAATACCGTGAAGGCTGCGCAGGCTGCATTTCCTTGCCTGACGGGCTGTTGATAAGCCGGTCCGGAAGGCAAGGCGCGGCCTGCTCAGGGAGCGTAACGATGGCGGACCTGTTGTCACCATCAATTGAGGATCTGAAAAAACGCGCGGCTGCGTCAATGGCGATAACGGAAAAGGCGATCATCGCGCACCCGGAGACGTATCGGGAAATCAAGCAGATGCTCGATCATATCCTCGCCGACACCATCGATATCGGGGAATACCAGAAAACAGCGGAACGGCTTTCCCGACTGCTCGAGACCATGATCACCTCCGGAAAATCATCGATTTTTTATTATTTTTACAACAATATCAATCCACGGCAGGGAGGGGATGTGCGCTACTTCCGGGCCACATGCCTGGATCTGATGGAACAGATCCGCTGCATCGACGACATGCGCCGATGCAGGCGCAATATCCGGCTGGTTTCAGACGACCGGCACTGACCAGGCAATCAGAGCCGAGCCGACTCGGCGGGGTATCAGATTCAAGACCCTGACACAGGCGATATTTACACAAGCACGGGCGCCTGCGTCAGGGTTTTTTGCGCCATCGCCGGTGCATCCACGCCCATTGTTCCGGATATTTTCGGATAACGGCCTCGTAGACATCGGAGCATTTCTGGGTATTGACCAGAATATCCTTTTCCTTGTTCCCGGTCCATGTGAGGGGAACAGGCGGGAAACACGCGATATGATAGGTCAGATCCGGCTTCATCCGCATGAACACCGGAATGATCGGCGCACCGAACCGTTCGGCCAGCACCACCGGACCCACGGCGGTATGGGCCTTCTGACCGAAAAAATCAACAAATACGCCATTGACCTTTGTATCCTGATCAATGAGCATGGCCAGTATATGGCCGCTTTTAAGCGCCCGGATGATGGCCCGGGCCCCCTCCCCCCGCATGATATTGGCGTACCCGGCCCGGTTGCGCATGTCCACCAGGAGCCGGTCCAGCCAGGGATTGTCCAGGGGCGCGCCGATCACCTTTATCGGATACCCCTTCTGGGCCACGTATGCGCCCATCAATTCCCAGTTGCCGAAATGGCCGGTCAGCACAATAACGCCCTTTCCTTCGGCCAGGGCATTATCGATGATATGGAAATTTTCGGCCGCGACAAAATGATCCATCCCTTTGTCAATCATTTGCGGGATACGTATAGCATCCACGCCGGCCACGGCAAAATGACGAAAAACATTCCGGCTTATCCGCCGGATTTCCTCCCGGGTTTTTTCATTGCCGAACGCCAGGGTCAGATGTTGGATCGTCCGTTGCCGGTTTTGTTTCGATATCTGATAATACAGCCTTGCAAAGACCCGCATCACGGCCATGCCGACCCGCCGGGGAAGCAACCGGATCAGCCGGATGCATGCCAGAAAGACCAGGTAAGCAAAGCGATGCTTGATATACTTTTTCGGTTTATGCTTCCGCAGCATTAAATATAATCCAAAAACGCGATGATCAAAATAATTAAACAATAGAAGGAGTTCGGTTCAGCGACCACGGTCAACTTTATTTTGTAACATACCGGCACGATGGATGCCAGATTTTTCAGCAAGCCGCTTTGCCTGCATCTTCACCAAAAGCATTAAATCTTAAAATTTCTTGACATGCCCCCAAAAGCGTTTTAAATAAACAATTAAACAGAATGTTCATTTGTTTATAAGGCAGCCGCATGAAACCCAGAGAAGACATCCAGAATATCTACCAGACCGCGCTGGCGGTGTTTTCGGAATACGGATACCAGAAAACCACCATGGAAGACGTTGCCGGACGGCTCGGCATGACCAAGGGCAACCTTTATTTATATGTCAGAAACAAAAAGGATCTTTACCGCAAGACCGTGGCCCATGCCCTGGAGGCCTGGCAGTCCCGGGTCCTTGAAGCCGTAGCCGCCGAAGCCGATGTTAAGGAGAAATTCCGCATCATGTGTTTCAAGGCCGTGGAATATCTTGCCCAGGACAGCCTGCTTAGAAATCTTTTAGTGCGTGACCCGGAAATCTTTCCCATGTTTTCGGACAAGGACCCTTTTGCCGACATCAACGGCAATTCCATCGCCCTGATCCGTTCCATCGTGGTCCAGGGCATCAAGGAAGGCGTGTTCCGGCCCGTTGATCCGGACCGGATTTCCGAAGTGATCTTCATGATCTACAAGATGTTTATTATCCGCATGTATATCCGCGCCGAAGACAACGCGCTCCATGACATGTTTGAAGACACCGTTGATCTGTGCACGCGAGGGTTGTTCGCGCAATAACCATTTAAACACAGGAGGATTTCCCATGACCGCAACATTTCAATACCTGAGCCAGGAATGGCGGGATGAGGCGGAAAAACGCCTTACCATCGAGCTGCCGCCCGAACGTATGAATTTCGTCACCTCATCTATGAGCAACATCTACCAGAACTGCCCCCCGGACGGATCGGAAAAGTATCTGTTTTTCAAGTTCGAAAACGGCAAATTCGCCCAACTGCTCGTGGGGACCGGAACCCCGCCCAAGGCTGAATTCGCCATTGCCGGCGATTACCAGACCTTTGCCAAAATCACCCGGGGCGAACTGGGCGCCCAGAAAGCCCTGATGACCTTGAAACTCAAACTCAAGGGAAACATGGTCAAGGCACTCAAACTGGCGTCGCTGGCCGACCGGCTCAACAAGGTGCTGGCCACCATCCCCACCGAATATTAACAGATAAGGAGACCATCCATGACCCATCATACCAATATAAAAAATCCTTATTTCATTGATTTTCCCAAACGCATCAAGGATATTCAGGCCGAAATGGGAAGCCAGGGCATCGATTGCTACCTGGGATCGCGGCTCCGGACCCTGTCATGGACCGCGGATGCCTTCTGCCCGTGGCGCAGCTTTGTGGTGATCCCGGCCGACGGCCTGCCCACGGTGTTCACCTTTGTCATTGACGCGGCCCGGGTGGCTGATGATTCCTGGCTGGGCGAAGACAACGTCATGGGATTTGCGCCCATGGGCGGCCAGGACCAGATCGAACAGATCGCCGACTTCATCAAGGATTTTCTCAAAAACGGCCGGGGCCGGATCGGCGTGGAAAGCGGCATGTCCAATTATCTGCCCGAAGGGTGGCTCACCCATTATGAATACACGCAATTTCAAGCGGCCCTGTCCGGTTGCGAGCTGATCAACGCCCATACGCTCATCGACAAGCTGGCCTTAATCAAGGACCAGGGAACCATCAACCGGTTCAAGGAAGCCTCCCGCATCGTGGACATCGGACACCATGCCGTTTTTGACGCTATCAAGGACGGCGGTTACAAGGGGATGACCGAAACCGAAATCGCCGGCATCGCGGCCCTTGCCATGCGCAAAGCCGGCTCTGAATGGGAATGGTCTTTTACCGGCGGCAATGAAATCGCCAGCGGGTATCGCACCGGGTTTGCGGGCGGGGCCTGCACCCCGGCGTCCCGGCGGCAGCTTCAGCCCGGCGAACCGCTCATGGTCGATATTCACGCCATGTTCAAGCTGGGCCTGGGCGATCACTCCCACAACTACCTGATGGCGCCGGTCACCGACCGCCAGCGGTGGCATGCCGACAACTTCGTCGATATCGTCAAAACAACCCTGGAAACCTACCGGGCGGGCACCACGCCGTCTTTGCTCGCCGAAAAGATGATGGGATTTGCCGAGGAACGAGGATTCGCCGATTACATGGTGCCTGGCTTCGAACACGGCATCGGCCTGATGGGGGATGAATGGCGCATCGGCTTAAACGACGGGCCATTTCCCTACTGGACCAACCCGGACCACGTGTATCAGGAAAACGAGCTGCTGATCTGCGCCATGCAATATGCCTGCCCGGACGACAACATCGGGTTCCGGTATGAAAACCCCATTGTCATCCACGCGGATCACTGCGAGCCCCTTTCCAAATTTCCGCTGGGGGTGGATGAAATCCGGTAAAACAAATTCCGTGCTCAATCGCATAACAACGTAAAAAGCCCTGCTGGTTCGGCGGGGCTTTTATATTTCGGCGGCCTCAAGATTACAAGTCTTTGCGTCAGCAACGCAAGTACTGAACCGGGAAATCGGGTCATTCTTTCTGAAGTAAAAAGCCCAATGCTGTAAGAATCGCAAGCGAATTACCGATTTCGAATTTGTACTTTTTCCCGATATACGTTAATGTTTTTTCGTGTATCTTTCAGAGGCATCGGGTATCCTTAACATTGATTGAAAAAGAAACCGCGGGGATGAAATTATGGGAGCAGTATGGCGACTTTTGGATTATAGCTTTAAAAATCCTTTTATGAACCTCGCATTAGAAGAAAGTATCTTAAGAAACAAGGTCGAAAAAGGCAGCCCAGACACTCTAAGACTCTGGCAGCATCCTCGTGTAGTCAGCATCGGCTGTTTTCTAAATGCGGAAGATGAAGTCAATATAGATGCCTGCAAGCAATTCGGAGTGATCGTTATTCGAAGGTTGTCATCCGGAGGAGCCTTATACATAGATGAAGGAAGCATTCAGTTTAGTCTCACTTTTGACAAGGAATCCCTGTTGCTCCCTGAAGGCATTGAAGATTCTTATGGCCATTTAAGTGAAGGGGCCATGGAAGCCTTGAATTCCATGGGGGTCAAAGCCAAGTTTCAGCCCATCAATGATTTAGTGGTAGGCAGTAGAAAAATATCAGGCGCCTCTCAAAGCAGAATGTATCATGGGATTCTCCACCACGGGACAATATCCGTAAACACGAAACTTGATATTCTTGAACAGGTCCTCAATCCTTCTCAACTGAAATTAAAAGCGCAAGGACTTCCGAATCTCAGAGACAGGATTACCACGGTAAGCCGCGAAAGAGGCGGCGATGTATCCATCGACGTCTTCAAACAGGAACTCGTTAAAGGATTCGAAAAAACGTTGAACATCAATTTTTCAATTGGGGTTCCGAGCCCGTGGGAAATCAAAACAGCAAGAAAACTTTGCGAAGAAAAATATAAAAACTTCGAATGGATTTTTTCGGAAACGAAGCCCCGTTCGAATGTTATTTCAAGTTACAAGGCCGCCAAAGGATTAATCAGAATTTCTCTTTTCTTTAGCGGCAATCACATTGAGGATCTGAAAATTTCCGGAAGCTTTATTCTCCACCCCGACACTGCTGTGCGGGAGTTAGAGCATCACTTGCAGGGCGAAATCCTTGACGAAGGGCTATTGCGGGAAAGTATTCGGAAACTTTTTGCTGCGAAAGGGGTCCAGACCGTAGGGGTTTCGGCGGAAGACTTCGCCAAAGCAATCATGTCGGCCTACTCAGGCTCAAGCTCTTTTCTTATACAATAATCCTAAAATATTCGGATAGTTGTCCGGTGATTGAATAGCCTCCTTGAGGTCACTTTCTGAAGGGACTTCCAGCGCAAACTTTACCTCTCCATTGATGACCACAGCGGGCAAGATGTTAGCCTTTGAAAGCCTAAAGATCACCGGAGGGATTGCTTCCAGCGGATGTCTCTGTTCCCCCAAACCCCGCATCCATAAAATAACCTTTATCTCATCCCCGGCGCACGAAACAGCCCTGTTGACCCTCTCGATGAGTTGTCGACATTTCGATGTAGGCGGATTCGCCACATAGAGAAATACCAGCGTTTCTCCGGTTAGGCTTAAAAGCGGGGCCCTCCCCTCAGTGTGCCACTTGTTCCTGCTGTATTTGTTATCATAAAGCTTGGTAGCCAATTTTTGTTCGGCACCTGTAATCCCGTTCTTCTCAAAAATGATCTCCAATTTTTTTTCAAATTCATGGACTATAATTTTATTAAGTTTGTCTGATCGAATGTTTTTTTTAAGTATAAGGCTAAGAGAGGTAAACTCTCTCTTGAATGTGGATTTGAGTTTTGCCGTTTCAGTATTCACATAAATTGTCCCTATACAAAGCAGAATATCATCGAGCCAGGCAAACTGCATGGCAGCAATTTCCTGGCCGTCGGCGGTAAAAATCCTTTGATTATCCGTTATCGCCTCTATTCCGAGCTTTCTAACCGCAACAACAAAACCGTCCAACAAGAATTCATATTCCGATAAAAATGGGCGATAGTCTCCTTCAATGTAAGGTTTTAAACACTTTTTGTCTACAACAACGGAGAAATTGATATTTCCGGTATCACAGAAGAAATGATCACCGGCTACCGACCTTGTTCGCAGCAATTCAACTTTCTGCTCTTTTACCAATCGGGAAAAATTTTCATCTTTAGTCCTGGGATAAAACAGAATGACCGGATCAGACGTACGCCACAGGTACAATGTATTCGGAGAAAGATTCGCCCGCTTGCATCTGAAAATCGCTTCACTGACCGCCAAATTCATCTTGGGATCTGAAGCGCTCCAATCCAGAAGTCTCCAACTCTCTTCACACTTCACCATAGAATGGACACCTATCTTTTAGACAATCGGAATTCAATTTATTGAAGATGCAAGGCTTAGGGGTTGTGGAAATCGGGATAGAAATGGATAATTCTTGCTCAAAATATTCCACTGAGACTTGTATAGCCAAAAAAGCTGCCATTTTGCAGCATCGTGGACCACCAACTTGAGCTATTGCGTCAAGTATTGTAGAAGCAAGCCGCAATCCCATAGACCTTTCTTTATCCGAAAGATAAGTAGCTCCGGTAATGATGCTCCATACCACCCCGCCGGCGATGGCGCAACCACACACACCCCATGAGCCGCAGATCCCTTGGGACGCATTTTTCATTCTTTGCTCTATTCTTTTTAGCTCAGGTTTACCAACATTAACTTTTCCCGAATTTCGCAAGGCCGTTAAAAGGGAAAACGCTGTAACAAGATGGTTTATTGACCCATTGACCGGTATGGCAGGATGTTTCATCAAAAGGAGGGCGACTCCCATGGGATCCGTCTCATTGCTAACTTCACAGGTCTTCTTGATAAGATTTGCTGCCGGGGCCAATCGGCACGCCTCACAAACGTAATGTCCGGCAGGGCATACGTAATCGGCCTTTTCCTTTTTACCGCAGAAAGAGCATTTAGCTTCTTCTGATGATACAGTTAGATGCTGACTACAAACGATACAAAAATATTGATCCTCAATTTCTATCGTATCCATTTAAATGGCCTACAAATCTTTCGAGTTAAAAGTCATATACTTTTTTCTCAACAGAAGGAGCATTAATTTATTATTATTCCTAATCATATTTTTTATTCGCCGAAAAATTCAGCTTGCTTATACACATTTCCTCTCCGTCGTAACAAATCAGACTACCTTCATTTTTCGGTTTTTTCCCGGTTAGGATACGCAACGCTTCCTGGCACTGCAATGCCGCTATAATCGCGGGAGAAGGAGCGAGTACCGAGGGAGGATTGTCGGCATCTTTGGGGTCCGGATAAATGGCATCCAGGCCTATAATGGTTTCCGGCATAAACGTCGTGGTCTGCCCGCTCCAGCCCATTACCGCTCCATGAACAAAAGGGATGCGAAGTCTGCGGGTAGCTTCATATAATATAAACCGGTCGGCTATTTTATCTAGACCATCCAACACCAAATCTACCCCGGAGAGCAATCTTGCGGCATTGCGTCTGGTAATTTTTTCCGCTATTGATCGGATTTCGATCCATTCATGGATATCTTGACAGTATTCGGCCGTTATATCCGCTTTGTTTTTCCCAAGCGTTTTTCCGGTACACAGGCACTGGCGATTCATATTGGTGATATCATATACATCATTATCAACCAGAAGAAGGCTGCCCACCCCCAGGCGAGCGCAAAAACAAGCCAGATAGCCGCCAAGTCCGCCGCAACCGATGACGGCAACCCTTGATCGTATAAGCATAGCCTGTTCCGCCGTGCTCAAAGACGGCTGATTCCGGCGCAACGATTCCGGCCAGATATTTTTATCAAGCAATATAGCCATAGACTCAGAAACGGACATTCCCGCCTCCTGTGATTTGCCTGTAAATTGTAAACCGGGTTATCATTTTTATCGTATGATTTTTCATACCCAAAAATGCCATCAGCGACCCACCGGCACATAACGAAAGTATCGATACTCCGGCACAAAACCATCCGGGGTGCTATCGTCCGATAATAACGCGATAGGGATCCACCTGCTCTCTCAATATTTTTAATTCGACTCCGGTCGGAGGGGCCGTTTCTCGAATCTCAGTCGCTTTCAACAATTCAAAACCACAATTTTCCTGTACATCTTCAAACGTATACCCCGGGTTGATGGATATGACGCGCATCCGTTTCGAAATCGGCTCAAAATCCATCACTGCCATATTGGTAATGATGCGGTGCGGTCCGGCGCCGGGGGGCAGACCCGATTTTTCACGGGAGTCGCCCCCTTCGAGCCAGCCCGGCGTGGTCAGAAAATCAACCTTTTCAACGAAACGCTTGGCATCCTGGGGCGTCAAAACCATCATCTTCCAACAGAATGAGGCAAAATCGTTGGCCCCGCCGCTGCCCGGAAGCCGCACTTTCGGTTTGGCGTAATCGCCGATGACCGTAGAATTGAGATTACCGTACATATCGATCTGCGCGCCTCCGAGGAACGTATAATCCACAAACCCACGAGCGCAATAATCCATAGTGTCGCCCATACTTCCAGCGATAACGGCTTTGTAAAAAGTCCGGGAATCTCCTACGGAAATGGGCATTTCCGGCAGTTCCGGCTTGAAACCGCCGGCTTCGAATATGATCACCAGATCTGGCGCAGAGGTTTTTTGAGCCAGCATGGCCGCCGCGCAAGGAGCGCCTGTGCCCACTCCGCAGGTAGCCCCGTTTTCAAGTTCGCGGGCGGCCACTGAAATCATCAGTTCCATTGCATTATAATCAGCCACTATTTTTCCTCCTTGTAAAGAAGCAACTCTTTAGCCCTTAACGCCCGCATTTTTGTCGAACCGCCATTGACGCGAATGTATTCTTCATGATCCTTGCACGCAAAAATATTACGGTTCAAAAAATCCTTAAATTTTTCCGGATCTCTTTCGACCGTTAGCCATTCCTTCAGGTGATCTTCATCGGAAAAATACTCATAAGGCATGGTTCCCGGATATGCACCAAACGGTACTTCGCAGACGGCGTCCACCAGATGATAGGGAATGCGGGTGGCCGAAGGATCCTGCTTGATGGCATCTATGTGAATCAGTTTCTCCGTGGTGATAATGAGCCGTTTGGAAGCATTGGCCAATTCAAGGTCCGCCACGGCAATGCCCTTAAAACGGCAATTACCATAAATATCGGATTCATGAACATGAATGATGCCGACATCAGGAGAGAGCGCCGGCAGCAGGACCAGCTTTTTTCCGGTAAACGGACAAGTACCGATTTTGGCGGCACTGTATTTAAAGGTGTCGGTGCCCATCATGTTTCGGGTGGGCAGATAAGGAACGCCCATAGCCGCGGCTTTCATTCGAACCGAGAGCGCATAGTTGGTCCATTCTGCCACCTGGACCTTTCCGCTTTCGAGGTATTTGCGTGAGCAGGAGGAAAGGCCGCGGGCCTCCAGACCCACCACATAAGCCACATCCAACCGATCAAAAACTTCCCCGGCGCTCAGAATTTGCATATCATGGGATGCGGTATGTCCTGCGAATCCCATTTTCTTGCGGCCCTGACGCACGATTTCATGACAGGCGGCAATTGGGGAACGGTTGGCGCCGAAACCACCGATCCCCAGATAATCGCCGTCATGGACAAATTGGGCGATGGCATCTTGCAGCTTCATGACCTTGTTGACCATCTTCCGGCACTTTCTTTGAAAAAAATTCCGCCCCTTGTCCGGGTCCGGATCTACGAACATAGGCCCTATTCCTTGCGAAATGATTTCCAATAGCTTTCTCCTTGTTTGCAGAAAAATGTTATCACTAAATCATGTCTATACTTATTATTTCCGTCTTAAGACAAAAAGCCGCGAAAATTTAAGAAAATTTAAGATTGCTCCTCAAATGAAATTATATTGAAATGGATGCCCCCCATGGAGCCTCAATGGCGATTCGCCACTCCCCGTTGGATTGTTTCCTTAAAACATCAATAGAGTTCCCTTCCAAATTGAATCGACTACCATTGATCGAAATTCCGGACAGTTCCCACAAGAAACAGCAAATAATAAAGTCATCATCTTCAATTAAACTTTCGTGGCGAATAATAATATTTGGTTTTATTCTCAAAAATTTTTTGAAAACTCCGCGAATAGATTCTAATCCTCTGGCAGTCCTCGATTCCGATATGATCGTGGCGTCCGGCTCATAAAAATTAATCGCGGCATCTATGTCGCCCCGATTAATGGCAGAACAGAGTGCTTTAACCGTACTTAACGAAGCATTATGCGTTTTTTTTTGTATACACATAGACAATTTACATATGGTATGAGTGGCGGCCATTATTGAGCCGCCACTCTGGAGGCCGGCGCAGGGAAAAAAATAGAAAAAAACTGCGCCAGTGGGATATAGATGCTTTTATTTTAACTGGCTTACGGATGTGATCCATATTACTATCCGATTTAGCCGGCTGCTTGGAGCTGAATTTACAGTCAATCGAAGGGGTATGTGTTCAAACCCTAATGTTTTTACCGGATGCTGAAAATCCACTCGAAATTTTTTATTTCCTTCCCATCACATGTTCCGCCGATATTTTCCGCCGACCTCATACAGCGCCCGGGTGATCTGGCCTATGCTGCAGCACCGGACCGTGTCCATCAATTCAGCAAAAACATTGCCTCCGGACAAGGCGACCTCCTTTAGCCGCTTCAAAGCTTCGGGCGATTGATCCTTATATTTATCCTTAAAGGCGTTTAAACGGTCAAGCTGCGATTGTTTTTCCGATTCGGAAGCTCTGGCCAGCTCCAATTCGGAAAGAATCTCGATTCCATCCGCCGCTTTGTTTAAAAACGTATTGACGCCGATAATGGGCAGCTCTCCGGAGTGCTTCAGATGCTCATAGCGGATCGATTCCTCCTGGATCTTGCTGCGCTGATAACCGCGTTCCATCGCCCCCTTGACCCCTCCACGGGAGGTGATCCGGTCGAATTCCAGAAGAACCGCCTCTTCCACCAGATCCGTTAACGTCTCGATCAAAAAACTTCCTTGGTTCATATTTTCGTTTTTGGTCTGCCCGAGTTCCTTATTGATGATAAGTTGAATCGCAAGGGATCGCCGGACCGATTCGGCGGAAGGCGTGGTCACGGCTTCGTCGTAGGCATTGGTATGAAGGCTGTTGCAATTGTCATAGATGGCGTACAATGCCTGGAGGGTAGTTCTGATGTCGTTGAACTGAATCTCCTGGCTGTGAAGAGACCGTCCGGAGGTCTGGATATGATATTTCAACATCTGGGACCGCTCGGCGCCGCCGTAAAGCTCTTTCATGGCAACCGCCCAAATACGCCGTGCCACCCGCCCGATCACGCTGTATTCCGGATCCATGCCGGAAGAAAAGAAAAATGACAGGTTGGGCGCAAAACTGTCGATGGGCATACCCCTTGACAGGTAATATTCCACATAGGTGAACCCGTTGGCCAGGGTAAAGGCCAGTTGCGATATCGGATTGGCGCCCGCTTCGGCGATATGGTAGCCGGAAACGGATACCGAATAAAAATTCCGCACATCGTTATCAATAAAATACTGCTGAATATCGCCCATCATTTTCAGGGCAAAATCCACCGAAAAGATGCAGGTATTCTGACCCTGATCCTCTTTTAAAATATCAGCCTGGACCGTTCCCCGGATCCGGGGCAGAACCGATGCCCGGATTGCCTGAATTTCCGTTTCGGTCGGTTTTCGGACATGCTCGGCTTCAAATTTTTCCAACTGCTGATCAATGGCGGTATTAAAAAACATGGCCAGCATGATGGGGGCCGGACCATTGATGGTCATGGAGACGGATGTGTTAGGTGCGCCTAAATCAAACCCGCCGTAGAGGATTTTCACATCTTCGATATTGCATACACTCACCCCCGAGTTCCCCACCTTGCCGTATATATCCGGACGGGTATCAGGGTCGAATCCATAAAGCGTCACGGAATCAAACGCAGTAGACAGCCGGTTGGCCTCGTAATTTTCCGAAAGAAGTTTAAACCGTCGATTGGTCCGGGCCGGATCGCCCTCGCCGGCAAACATGCGGGTCGGGTCCTCGTCGGTTCGTTTTAGCGGAAACACCCCGCCGGTGAAAGGAAATTTGCCCGGAATGTTTTCTTTTCTAATCCAAGTAAAAATTTCACCAGGATCAGTAAACGCGGGGAGCGCGATTTTCGGAATCCGTGTATGGGAAAGAGACAAGGTATAAAGCGGAACCCGGATTTCTCGATCCCGCACCTGATACACCAGTTCGTCCTTGCTATATGCATCAGAGACCTCCTTCCAGAGCCGCATGCTCCGGCGTGTGGATTCTTCAATTAACGCCGATGATTTATCAATCTCTTCTTTTAAACAGCGCGCCAGCTGTTTGGCATCCGGACCGGGCAGCCGGGTTTCGCCCAATGTTTTGAGTGCTTCCTCCAAATGCCAGGCTGTTCTAAGCGTTTTTGCCTGTTGATCGGTTTTTTTATGATATTTTCGGATGGTGTCCGCAATTTCGGAAAGATAACGGCTGCGCGCAGGCGGTATAAAAATCGATTTGCTTGTGGAAGTCCGGAGATGAATTTTGTCGGTGCTTATATGGAAGACGCCTGCTGTTTTTTCGGAAACGGTTTTCATCAGATACTGGTAAAGGGCGCTGACGCCGTCATCATTGAATTTTGAAGCAATGGTGCCGAAAGCCGGCATCATTTCAAGCGGTTTTTCCCAGGCCTTCAGGTTGCGCTGCATTTGCTTTCGCACATCCCGCAATGCATCTTCGCTCCCTTCCTTGTCGAATTTGTTGACCGCCACCACATCCGCATAATCGAGCATATCGATCTTTTCCAGTTGAGATGCCGCACCGTAGTCGCTGGTCATGACATAGACCGAAAGATCACTCAAATCGATAATGTTGGATGCGCCCTGGCCGATGCCCGCGGTTTCGACGATAATGATATCAAAACCGGCTACTTTCAGAATATTAACTGCGTCCGGAAGGACCAGCGGAACTTCGGTGGTGGCCCGCCGCACGGCGATGCTGCGCACATACACATTTGGAACGTCAATGCCGTTCATCCGAATCCGGTCGCCAAGCAGGGCGCCGCCGGTCTTCCGTCGGGACGGATCACAACTGATGATGCCGATATGAATATGCGGCATATCGTGAAGCATCCGGATCACCAGTTCATCCGTCAATGAGGATTTGCCCGCGCCGCCGGTACCGGTGATACCGATCACCGGGATGGTTCTGGCCTGCACGGTTTCCGATAATACGGTTTTGATGCTCTCAAACCGTCCGTTTTTCCCGGTCACAGCCAGTTCGGCCAATGTAATCAATCGCGCCACCATCAGGGCGTTCTCGGGCGACAATGCCGCCAAATCCGCGGGCAGGTTCAGATCCCCGTCCTTAACGGTAGGAAAGTCCATATTCCGCATCATATGGTTGATCATGCCTTGAAGGCCCATCTCCGATCCATCCGCGGGGGAATAGATCTTGGTGATGCCGTATGCTTCCAATTCTTTGATTTCAGCGGGCACAATAACGCCGCCGCCGCCGCCGAAGATTTTAATGTGCCCGGCGTCCTTCTCCCGGAGCATATCGCGCAGGTATTTGAAAAACTCGATATGCCCGCCCTGGTAGCTGGACACCGCAACCCCCTGAACATCTTCCTGCACCGCGGCATCCGCGATTTCTTTGACGGAGCGGTTATGGCCGAGGTGGATTACTTCAGCGCCGGAATCCTGCAAGATTCTTCTCATGATATTGATCGCCGCATCATGCCCGTCAAAAAGCGACGTCGCGGTAATCACCCGGATCGGGTTGGCTGCTTCATAAATCGTTTCTGTCTTAACCATTCACTTTCCTCTGTTACCGTTCAAATACAATTGATCCGCTGTTACGCCCAAGATTTCGGGAATCCTTGAAATTGCATAATCATGTTGCGACACATTTCGTTTGAAATGGGTGAAAACTGCATCTGAAGGGCATCCCGCAGATACCGTTGCATAGGATATTCCTTGCAGATTCCATAGCCC
>Ga0351954_1019_pt1 | contig 16318 bp, 12 predicted proteins | sample BONcelT113001D13_FD_205813 | JGI IMG/M metagenome (GOLD analysis project Ga0351954, IMG submission 205813) | Enriched cells from coal bed in the Powder River Basin, Montana, United States - BONCAT cells T11 rep3 HSBNCT.T11.300.1.D13 ...
GATCGCGCCGCCCTTGTTGATCGCGTAGAATAGCGGCCCGTCCGCGTCGCCGCGCAGGGCCAGCCAGTCGGCCAGATAGCTCGCTGCGCCGTTGAAGATGTAGGCGACGCGCGGCTTGTCGCCCTTGCCCCAAATGCGCAGGTCGCCTTCGTCGGCGTCAGTGCGCGCGAAGTTGGAGAATGCCAGGCCGGCCAACTCCGAACGGCGCGCGCCGGTTGACCAGGCCAGGGCGATGATCGCGGCGTCGCGGGCGCCCGCGGGCGATGGGTCGTCAGTGCAGGCGCGCAGCAGGGCGCTTAGCTCGCCTTGGGCGATATGGCGGCCCTTCGGCGGGCGCTCGCCGCGCACGTCCTTGACGCCGGCGACGCGCTCGGCTTGGGCGATGATCTCCGCGCGCTGCGCTCGTTCCAGGTCGGTGTAGGCGGGTTGATCTTGGGCCAGGTCGGCCAGGCGCCGCGCCCACCAGCGGATCGCGGCCAGGTTGCGATTGATCGTGTTTGGCGACTTGCTGGCTTGTTGTAGTTCGGCGGCATAGGCTTCGATCAGCAGCCGGCTAATCGGGCGGCTCGCGCGCCAGGTCTCGAAGGCGCCCAGGTCGGTCAGGTAGCCGCGCTTGGTGTTTTGCGACCGCAAGCGCGGATCGCGCTCAAGTTCGGTAGCGATGCGCTCTAGGGTGTCGCTTGCGATAACGGTCAGGGCGGTGGTCTCGGTGGTCATGGGCGGCGCTCCTTTTGGGTGTTGTCTTGTGTCAAGCTAGATTATCACTAGGTATTATATCAGAAAAAGCGCCGATGTCAAATCGGCGCGCGGCCCATGCGGTCAAGTGTTGCGCGGTTGCAGTGTTGCGGCGGGGGATGCCAGGACGTTATTTGCTTCGGCGTTGCGCTGCTCTCGCTCGCCAGGATGTAGGTCAACGAAGAAGGTTACTGGCAGTTGTCCCCCATATGAACATGTTCGGCCAACCGATCGTTGGCAGTCGTTCCGACCGCACCCGCACCCGCTTTGGCCGGCGCAAGCCCTGGATCATGCTCGGCGCGCCGATCGCCGCGCTCTTCTTCGTCCTCGTGCCGTTCGTGCGGGACAATTTCGTCCTGATCGGCCTGGCGATCCTGGGCACGAACATCGGCATGGCCTTGTTCCGCTCCCCGACCGTCGCATTCCTGGGCGATCTGTTTGCGCCGCAGGAGCGCAGCAAAGCCAACGGCGTCATCAACCTGATGGGCGGGCTGGGCGGCGCCATTGCGCTCTTTGCCGGCGGCGCGCTCTACAAGCTCGGCGCGCCGTTGCCCTTCATCGCCGGTGCGGCCGTGCTGCTGCTGGCGGTCGCCATCGTTCTCTGGCGCGTCCGCGAGCCCGACCTGAGCGCCGAATCGGGCTCGGAAGCGCCAGCGCCAGGCGTCCTTGCGAACGCCCGTCAGGTGCTCCAGAATCCCGACAAGAGCGGCCTGTTCCTGCTGGCGGCCATCTTCGCCTGGTTCGTCGGCTGGAACGCGATGGAGGCGTTTTTCACGCTCTACGCCCGCAACGTGCTCGGCATCAGCGTCGGCACGGGCACGCAGATGCTCACGGCGTTCGCGGCCGCCCTCATCCTCTTCGCTATTCCCAGCGGCCTGATCGCCACCCGTGTGGGCCGCAAGCCGACGATCATCGTGGGCCTGGTCGGGATGCTGGCCGGCCTGATCGTCGGTTTCACCGTCCGCAACCCCACCATCTTGTTGGCCGTGCTGGCGGTGATGGGCGCGTTCTGGGCGCTCGTCAATATCAACTCGCTGCCGATGGTCTACGATCTGTCCAAAGGCGGCAGCATCGGCGCGTATACGGGCCTGTACTACTTCTCCTCATCCCTCGCCGCCGTCACCGGGCCGATCCTGGCCGGCGGGCTGGTTGATCTCGTCGGCTACAGCGCCGTCTGGCTTTTCACGGCGGTTTTCATGGTGGCGGCGGTCGTGTTGATGAGCCGGGTGCGGACGTAGGGCGTATTGCGTATTGCGTATCAGTCTTTTGTGCTCAGCCAGTGCGAAATACGCACTACGCATAACATCCTCACTCAACTCGCCCCGACACACCGGCGTTACCGTCCCGGTCAACCGGGCCGCCCAGTCGGGGCTAATTTCGACGAGCAATGCGCCGCCCGGCATATGCACCGTGACCGGGCTGGCGCAGCGGCCGGTGCGGATCGCGGCGGCCGCGGCCGCGCAACTGGACGTGCCCGATGTCAGCGTGTATCCCGCGCCGCGCTCCCAGATCGCGATGCGCAGGTCGTGTGGGCCGATGACCTGCGCAAACTGTACATTCGTGCGGTTCGGGTAGAGCGGCAGGCGTTCCAGGTGTGGGCCGAGTGCCTGCGCGAGATCTTCGAGCGCCTGCCCTGGAAATGCCTCGTCTCCCGTCATTGCGAGGCCCGTCGTTTGGGCCGAAGCAATCCCCTGCCTTGAAAATACATTGTCCTCTGTCATTGCGAGGCCCGTCGTTTGGGCCGAAGCAATCTCCTCGTTGCCGGGATCAACAAACACCACGCAGTGCGGGTTGCCGATGCCGACCGCCGTGATGCGCACGGTGCGGCCGTCTATCGCGACCACTTCCTCGATCACTTCCCGCGCCGGCCCGGCGAGGGGAATCTCGGCGCCGTCGAACGTAATCCGCCCCATCTCCAGCGCGATCCGCTCGCCCGCGGCGTCCAGCACATGGGCGATCACCGGCCCGGCGGGCGTGTCCAGCGTGAAATCGGGGCCGGCGGGCAGGCGGCGATCCCACAGATAGCGGGCGAAGATGCGCAGCCCGTTGCCGCTCTTCTCGAACTCCCCGCCATCCGGGTTGAACAACCGCACGCCGTAGGGCCGGTTGCCAACCGGCCCTACATAGTCATCCGGCATGATCGGCCCCCACAGGATGCCGTCCGCGCCGACCCCCACGTGCCGGTCGCAGATGCGCTGAATTTGCGCAGAGGTCGGCGGCGCCGGCCAATCGGCCGGGTCGAGCACGATATAGTCGTTGCCGAGCGCCTGGTATTTGGTGAAACGTGCCTCGTGTTGCGTAGTGCGTATTGCGTGTCGCGTCAGCGGCAGATCGCGCGCCCGCAGGTCAGCGTAGGTTTCGCGGCGTTGGATCAGCCGCGCTTTCCCCTGATTAACGAGCACGACCGCCGGACGACGCGCCAGGTTATAGTTCGAAGCCATCGCCAGGGTATACGCGCCCGCCATCGGGATCGCCAGCAGGTCGCCCGCCTCCAGCCGCGGCAACTCGATATCGCGGATCAGGATATCGCCCGACTCGCAAAACTTCCCCGCAATAGTTACGACTTCGGTTCCAGGGGTGGCAGGTGGCGCATGATTTGCGATTTGCGATTTGCGATTTGCAATCCGTAGCGCCGCGTACTTCGCCTCGTACAGCGCAGGGCGGATATTGTCGGCCATGCCGCCGTCCACCGCCACGTAGGTGCGCACACCGGGGATCTCTTTGCGCGCGCCGACGGTATAGATCGCCACCGCGGCCGGAGCCACCAACGAGCGTCCTGGTTCCAACACGAGATGCGGCAGCGGCATCCCGGCCTGTTGGCACGTCGTCGCAATCGCGGCGGAGAGCGTGGCGATGTACGGCTCGACGGGCGCAGTCGGATCCCCTTCGACCATCGGCACGCCCCACCCGCCGCCGGGACTTAGCTCTTTCAACTCGAAGCCATGTCGGGCATGCATCTGGGCTGCGAACTCGATCAGCTTTGCCGCGGCCAGGCTCAAGTCCTCGGCTTCGTAAATTTGCGAGCCGATATGACAGTGCAGACCGACCAGCGCCAGCCCCGGCGCAGCCATCGCCTGAACCACCGCGCGTTCGGCGTCACCGGTGGCGATCGTGAAGCCGAACTTGGTATCCGCCTGGCCGGTCTGGATATGCGCGTGGGTGTGGGCCTGGACGCCGGGCGCGAGGCGCAGCCAGATGGGAATGCGGAATGCGGAATGCGGAATGCGGAATGCCCCTGCGCTTGTGTGCTCTGGGTCAGTCAGTTCGGCAAGCAGGTCAAGCTCATGGAAATTGTCCACAACGATGCGGCCGATCCCCGCGGCGAGCGCCTGCGCCAGTTCCTCCGGCGATTTGTTGTTGCCGTGGAAGTGAATCCGTTCGGGGGGGAAGCCCGCGGCCAGCGCCACGTGCAATTCGCCGCCGGAGACCACGTCGAGGTCAAGCCCTTCTTCGGCGAAGAGCTGCGCCAGCGCAGTGCAAAGATACGCCTTCGAGGCGTAGGCCGCCTGCGCCGGCCCCGGATAATAGCGTGCCAGCGCGCTGCGATAGGCGGCCGCCCGGCCGCGCAGCGTTGTCTCATCGAAGATATAGAGCGGCGTGCCGTGGGCGGCCGCCAGCGCCGATGCGGCGCAGCCGCCGATCCACAGTTCCGCGCGGTCATCGAGCCGCGTGGTGTCGGGCCATAGGGTTTGGTTCATTGCAACTCCGGGGCGTTCAGGTTCGTCAAAGAGTAACTTCCCGTTCTGAGCGGAAGCATCCTGAGCGGAGCAGCAGGTTTTGCTGCGTAGTCGAAGGATGCGGCGCCAGATGGCCAAGACCGCTCTGGAAATAGCCGCATCCTTCGACTACGTCCGGCACACGACACCGGACTCCGCTCAGGATGCTTCGTAGTTCAGAAAGCTGTTTCTTGACGACGCCTCAATTTTGTTCGCTCACCTGATATTCGGCGCCTTCCAGCCACTCCGCGCTGATCTCGACGCCCCAGCCTGGGCCGGCAGGGATCGCCACCTTGCCGTCGCGCACTTCGAGCGCCGGCGCGTACAGCCCTTGCGCCCAGGTGGTCGGCTCGATCGAAAACTCGACGTGCGGGCCGGCGTTGGGGATGGCGCCCATCATGTGGAGCGTGAAGATCGTGACCAGCGAGACATTGGCGGAGTGCGGCACGCAGGGCAGCCCGGCGCGGCCGGCCATCTCGGCCACGCGCAGCGCCCGGCTCAGCCCGCCGATGTAGCAGATGTCGGGCTGGACGATGTCCACCGCGGCCAGGCCGATGATGCGCCGCCACTGTGACAGATCCCAATCCTGCTCGCCCCCGGCCACCGGCACACGCAAGGCGCGCGCCACTTCAGCGGTCCACTCCAACTCCCAATACGGGCACGGCTCCTCGAAATGGCCGAAGTGGTGCGCCTCCAGCAGCCGGCCCACCTCGATGGCGCGGGCCGGGGTGTAGCAACTGTTGCCATCGGCCAGCAGCGTCACTTCGTCGCCTACAGCGCGGCGCACGGCCGGGATCAGCGCCTCGGTGCGGCCCGGCCATTGGTCTTCGTCGTGGCCGCACACCTTGCCCACCCGCACCTTGAACGCGCCGAAGCCCTTCTCGTCGCGCAGCCGTGCCAGCCGGGCGGCCTCATCTTCGGGCGTGATGTCGCGGCGCATGGATGAGCCGTAGACGGGGAAGGGCCGCGGCGTCCCGCCCAGCAGCTCGCAGACGCTCTTGCCCGTCAGCTTGCCACGGCGATCCCACAGCGCAGTGTCCAGCCCCGTCAGCGCCCGGCAGATGTAGGTGCCGGGGAATTTGTATTCGGCTTCGATCACGCGCTCGATCAGCCCGCCGATGTCGGTCGGGTCGGCGCCGAGCACGCGGGGCGCCACCTGCCGGTGAAAGACTTGGGCGGTGATGTCGGCATTGAACGGCGACATCTGGCCGATCCCCTGTGCGCCGTCGTCCGTCGTCACGCGCACGAGGCCGATCTGTCGGCGGGCGAATGTTTCCAGCCGGGTGATTTTCACGTTGCCTCCCTTTGGTTTTGATCCCTGCATCTTCTGGAGTGTCATTGCGAGCGTCTTTTGCGAAGAAATCCCCTCTTTGATGGAGACTGCTTCGTCGCAAACGACGCTCCTCGCAGTGACCACTGGACTTGTGTGTAAATCATCACGCTCTTTGGTTTTGATCCCTGCATCTTCTGGAGTGTCATTGCGAGCGTCTTTTGCGAAGCAATCCCCTCTTTGATGGAGACTGCTTCGTCGCAAACGACGCTCCTCGTAGTGACCACTGGACTTGTGTGTAAATCACCACGCTCTTTGGTTTTGACACCCTCCAACGCGTGGGCTATACTGGCAGCCATGCGTTTGACAAGGGTTTCGTTGGCCCGTCTTGGGCTGTTGTGGGTTCTGTTTTGCGCCACGTGGAGTAACCTGGCTGCACCGACCCTGGCGGCTGGTTGCGCCGGCTGTCTCGGCGGCAGTCTGATCGAATGCGACTGGGAGCAGTTCTCCGGCAACGCGCCAGCCGGCTGGTCAATGTCATTAAGTTAGCGCAGCGGTTTGTAGGTCAGGGCGAAACGTTTGCGCTTGGCGGTTTTGTTCCGGGGATACTTGCGGCCTGGGCGGATCGGTTCGACCGTGCGGAGCATGATCTGCCACAGGCTGGCCAAGATATCTGCAATCACCGTCCGGCGGAGCAGCCGCACGACGGTATCCTTCATCTTTGATAGGAGATGCGCGAAATTCACTTGGTAGGTGTACTTCTTGGTCTGACTCTGTTGGGCCACGACCGCTTGGGCCGGCTGGGCCAGGATCGCGGTCAAGGTGGCGGTGAACACTTTGGCGTGGAAGTCCTGATAGATGCTCAGGACCGACTTGCCGGACCAGTTTTCGACCTCCACCCGCAGCTTCAGCACTTTGTAGTCTTCCTCCACCGGCCACCGGTGATGGTATAAGTCTTTGAACACCGCATACGGATAGCGTTCTTGATCCAACAGCGACGTGCAGAGGACTTCCACCTCTCCGCTGTCCAGGGGGATGCGCACCAAGCGAACTTGCAACGGGTGGCTTGGCAGTTGGTGCGTCTGGCAGTCGACAATTGCCGTGGCGCCCGGAGTCAAAGTCACGATTTGCTCCGAGAGCTTGGTGGCCAGGAAGGCATCCACCACGCCCCAGAGGCCCACGGGCATACGCGCACAGAAATCTGCCTGCCGGGTGCGAATGAGACTGAAGAGCCAGAACGCGGGATAGCCACGATCCAGCAAGATCAGGTCGCCCGGGCCAATGTGGGCAAAGTGTTGCGCCGCATACGCGCGTTCCCCTTGCGCTGGGGGCCCAATCAGGGCGTCGATCGTGACCTTGTTGAGCGTGTCAAACATCTGCGAGACGCGCGCCAGTGGCACCGTGCCGTGCAGCCCAAAGTGTGCCACGATCGCGGGCGTCGCCGGCAATTGCCCCGTGGACCCATCCACGGCCAACAGCCGCAACCCGTGCCAGGTCGCCGGGGCATACTCGGCGTAGAAGTAGGCGACCTGCACTTGCTGTAACTCAACAAACGCTTCCGCTTTCAGTTTCAGCCGCGCCTGGCAGAAGGCGCTTTTCGTCACTACCTGGGCGGCTACGGCGGCCCCACGTTCCAGGTTAAAGAACTCGTCCAGTTCGTCCTGCAGGGCCCGTTTGACCAAGTTGAGCAAAAAGAAGATTACGACCACGAAAGGTAAACAGCGCTGGCGGGTGAAATCCTTGTCCGACCGCCGCTGACGCTCTAAAAAATCGCGGTCCGTCAAGCGCTGGCGTAAGGCCGTGAGTAATCCGGTGCAAAGAACTGCGGTGGTTTCAGGCATTTTGCGCCTCCTGTTTGGGTTGCAGGAAGCATACCAGAACCATTCGTTTTCAGCCCAACGCTAACTTAATGACATTGGCCGGCTGGTCATCCTATATCCTGGCTGGCAGCGCCAGCTTCACGCCCGTCCGCGGCTCCGAATCGCACTCGTCGTTCGGCTCAGCGAGCCTGCGCGTGGATTCCCCAGGTTCCTACGTGGCCGGCTTCTATCGGCAGGTGGGCGGCGTGACCCCCGGCGTGGGCTACAAGGCATCCATCGGCTGGGCCGCGCCTTCCAACCCGACCGACACCTTTGGCCGGCAACTGGGCATTGACCCGACCGGCGGAACCGACCCGAATGCGCCAACCGTCGTTTGGGGGCCGATGCATTGGGGCGATGGCCGTTGCCTCAACTATCCGCCGCCCGATGTCAACGTGGACGTCTCCACCTACGCCAAATCGTCCACGATCACCGTCTTTGTGAAGGTAGATCACAACCGTTCTGCCCCCGGCAGCATGATCTTTCTGGACGCCGTCAGCCTGGTGGTGGATCCGGCCTTGCCGCCCGCCACCCCTGTGCCGCCCACCGCCACGCCCATTCCCATTCCACCGACGCGGCCGCCCGTCACCGCCGCGCCGACCGTGACCCCGACTGCTACCGCAACGCCGACGCCGACCGCGACGGCCACGCCAACTCAGACGCCGACGGCGACCGCGACGCCCACGCCGACGATCACGCCGACGCCGACCGCGACCGACACGCCGACCGTGACGCCCAGCTCGACCCTGCCGCCCCGGCCGACCGCCACGCCGGGCGCGCCGGTGAATAAGCCGGCGCCGGACAAGCCCGCGGCCGGCGGATTCCTCTATGGTGGGCTGGGGGCGTTGGCGGGGGCGGGCATGTTGGCCGGCGTCTTGATGGTCGTGCGGCGCCGCTGAGGCGGGGTCAAGCCGCGATCTTGACCAGTCCACACTCCACGATGGCGGGGTCGGTGGTCAAGAGAGGCAGGTTCAGTGCGCGCGCCGTGGCCGCGATGATCCGGTCGGGCAGCTCGGGCACGACGGCCGGGCCGAAATCGGCCATTGTATGTACAACCAGCCGATCTAATGGGATGACTCGCAGGGCCGCCGATGACGTATCGGGAAGCGCCATCATTTGGTCTAGAATGAAGACCGGAATACGGCGACGCTCTGAGAGAAGCATGGATTCAGCCACGACGATTGTCGGCACCAGAATTTGTGCGGTTCCGTTTTCTGCGGCTCTAAATGCCGCCCGTGCCCTGGGAGGCATCCGCCGCTCATCATCGGCCAGATGCCAGATCAGGCATTGGGTGTCCGTGACGTACTGTTTCATCTCGCGCTCTCGGCGTGATCCTTCCCACCCCACATTTCGCGACGCGCTTCTGCGATGAATTCTGGAGAGAAATCATATCCCTTCAAGATTCCACGCAGATTCCGCACGGCTGAGGTATCGAGTTTCTCGTCCTCGGTCTTCTTCCTGTGCGGCTTTATCTTGAAACGCAGGAACTCGATGAACTGCTCCAACTCCGGCAAGCTCTCTTGCGGCAATTCCAGGATATCTTGCTGGATTTTCTGAGTTAGCGTCATCCCTTCAGCGATCATCGTGCGCCTCCACATGAGCGTTGTGCGCTGCCATTATAGTCGCACAGTCGGTCAACCGGCAAACGCCGATTATTCTTCCTCATTTTCCGCGGCTGCCCGCTCTGCCTCGCGCTTCGCCATCGCCAGCTTGCCCAGGTAGGCCCGGCGCTTCTTCTCCGGCATCCAGCCCAACGACTCGTCCCCGGCCGCGATCTTGCGGGCGAAGACCAGGAACGCGCTGTGCGCGATCATCCGGTCTTCGGGGCGAAGCCGGGCGGGCACGGGCTTGTAGGGCCGCACCAGCACCTCTTCCACGCTGAGATCGCCGAAGGGCCGGCCTTCCAGCCCCTCCAGCAGCGCGCTGACCTGGTTGGTTGTCGGCACGAGCGCGCCGAAGAAGCCGCTGCCTTTCAGGGTCATCCAGGCATGATCCAGGAAGACCCACGGCTCCCGCACATCCAGGAAGAGCGCGTCCACGTCCAACTCATGGAACCCACCGGTGATGTCCTCGTTGTACAACGTGATATACGGGAGCAGCCCCAGGTCAGCCAGGTTTTGCCGCGCGACCTCGAAGGAATCGGGTCGCGTCTCGTAGCTGTAGACGCGGCCGGTCGGCATCACCGTGCGCGCCAGGATGAAGGTCAGGCCGCCGCTGCCTGTGCCGGCCTCCACGACCGTGCGGCCCGGATAGAGGCTCAGGCGCAACACGATCTGCGCGGCGTCTTTGCCGTAGATGATCTGCGACGAGCGCGGCAACTCCTGGATCAGGTCGTTGGTGGATGGCTCCAACGCCAGGTAGGCGGTGTTATGTTGGGTGTGGAGCGTGCGGCCCAACGGCTGGCCGATCAAGTCATCGTGCGCGATGCTGCCCTTGTGCGAGAACCACTGCTCGCCGTGCTTCAGCCGGATCAGGTAGCGTTTGCGGTCGGGGCTGACCAAGAGCACCAGGTCGCCCTCGTTGGGTACGGACATCAAAGCCTCATTTCCATGTGTTGAGTATTGTGGGTATTATACGTGAGCACGGGCGCTTTCGATAATTCCACTCATCTGGTATAGTTCGATCATGTGCGCTCGCGCGATCCTCCACCTTGACCTGGACGCGTTCTTTGTGGCCGTGGAACGCCTCGATAACCCCGCGCTGATCGGCGTGCCGGTGATCGTCGGCGGCCGGGCCGAGGCGCGGGGCGTCGTGTCGTCCGCCTCCTATGAAGCGCGCGCGTTCGGGGTGCGTTCCGCCATGCCCACGGCTCAGGCGCTGCGCCTCTGCCCGCAGGCGATCCTGGTGGGCGGCAACCGCCGGCGCTACGTCGAGATGTCGGGCAAGGTGATGGCGCTCCTCGGCGAGTACACGCCGCTGCTCGAACCGATCTCGATTGACGAGGCGTTCCTGGACATTTCAGGAACCGAGGCGCACTACGGGCCGCCCGCTGTCCTCGCACAGACGTTGCGGGATCGGATCGCGGCGGAGTTGGGTCTCTCGGCGTCGTTGGGCGCAGCCGCGAACAAGCTGGTCGCCAAGATCGCCAGCGACCTCCGCAAGCCGCACGGGATCACCGTCGTGCCGCCCGGCCAGGAGGCGGCGTTCCTGGCCCCACTGCCGATCCGCCGGTTGTGGGGCGTGGGCGAAGTGACCGGCCGCGAACTAGCCCGGCTGGGCATCCAGACGATCGGCGACCTCGCGCGCTTCTCGCCCGAAGAGTTGCGCGGCCGGTTCGGCGCACACGGGGAAGGGCTGTGGCGCGCCGCGACCGGGATAGACGACAGCCCGGTGACGCCGGAGCACGAGGCGAAGTCGCTGAGCCGCGAGGAGACCTTCGCCCAGGACGTCCGCGACCCGATCCTGCTCCGCCGCGAGCTACTGCGGCTCAGCGATGCGGTGGCCGGCCGCCTGCGCCGCCACACCCTCCAGGCGCGCACCGTGGCGCTCAAGCTGCGCTACCCCGACTTCACGACCCTCACCCGCCAGACCACCTTGCCCGACCCGACCGACGCGGGCCCGGTGATTTACGCGCAGGCGTTGGCCCTCTTCGATGCCGCGTGGGATCGCCGGCCGGTGCGGTTGATCGGCGTCGCCGCGGCGAACCTGAGCCAGGGCGCGCGGCAACTTCGGCTCTTCGAGCAGGAGGACGCGCGCCAGTCGCACCTCGAAGTCGCGCTCGACCGCATCCGGGCGCGCTTCGGCGAAGACGCCATCCAGCGCGCCTCGCTGCTGGAGGAGCCGGAGGCGTTGTGGACTTCGAAAGAGATACCGGATGAGGTGCGGAGAGGAGGGGCAAAGAGTAAACTGTAGATGGAGATTGGGCGCGCCACGGTGGTTGCGTTGGGGATGAATAGCGAGTTGCACGTGCGCGCGCGAGCCATTTGGGTAGAAGCCGGCTGGCATCCGCCACAGTGACCATCGTAGATGATAAAGCGATTTACCGCAGCGCATCATCCAAATCGGCCGCGGTCCTGAACCCCGCCACGATCCTCAGAAACTCCGCCAGGCTGCCGGTCTGACTGCGCAACAAGCGCAGCTTGCCGCCGATGGGATCGGTGGCCGCGGCACCGACGGCGTAGGAGCCGTGGAACGCGAAGTAGGCCTGGTTGAGGCGGCGCAGCAGGTAGCCGTGCTCGGCCAACTCTTTCCGCCGCGCCGCCATGTAGGCTTCGGCCTCCGCGATTTTTCCCTCGGCCAGCAGTTTATCGGTGGTCAGGCGGGTCTCGCGCATGAACGTGCCGAAGCTGAACGCCGGCGCCGCGTCTGGGTCAGCGCGCATGGCGCGGGGCTGGGGCCAGGCGGGCGGCGGCGTTTTCTCCGGGTAGAATCGCTCGATCACCCGGCGGCCCAGCTCGTCGCCGGCGATGGAGGCGACCGTCTCGTTGATGGTGCGCATCGCGCCGCTGTCGTAGTAGCGCCAGCCCAACGGCCGGAACGCCAGGTAGGTGTGGATCCATTCGTGGGCAATGGTGCTGAACACCCACTCCATCGCCGGGTATTCGATGACCATCGTCGGGTACGAGGAGAAGCCGCCCGTGCCCTCCACCAGCGCGCTGACATCCAACCCGCCCTCGACCTGCTGCTCGATCTGCTCCATCCGCGCGACCGGCAGCGTCGGGTCCAGGTAGATCCCCTTTTCCACGGCGATCCGGTCACGGGGTGAGACGATCAGATAGTTGGGGCTTTCGGCGAACTGAAAGCTGACCGGCGGCCAGATGATGCCTGCGGTGGTCAGCCCCGTCTCGACCAGGATCGCCCCGATCTGATCTTCCAGGATGCGCTCGACCGCGGGGCGGCGGTCGGCCTGCCGGACGCGCAGATCATTCAGTTGCGCCTGGAGCGCCGCGGCCGCCGCGCGCGGATCAGTCTGTTTGGGGTCGGCGTAGGTGCGCTCGATCTGACCTTCGAGCCGGCCGATCTCGCCGACCGCCTCGAAGTAGGCGACGACCAGGTCGTGCTGCGCGGTGGGGGTCAGCTCTGCGCCCGGCCGCGCGATCAGATCGCGCGCCTTTTCGGCCAGCGCCTGGCCTTCCCAGGCGACCAGCCGGAAGCCGTGGCCGCCGACGGCCTGCCGCAGGATCAGATCCACGCGGGCGCGGCCCCCGTAGCCGTCGCTGGGGATCGTCAGCGCGATCCACAGGATGACGGCGGCCAATGGGAAGAAGCGCCAGGCATCCGCCGCGGCCTGGCGCCAACCGGCCAGGCGGATCACCACGGCGCGCTGCGTTGTCGTCACAATACTCACCAGCCGATTATACCGGTGTCACCCGGCTTCGCCAAGAGGGGCGGCTTACCGTTTGGGTACGGGTGGGCGATTGAAATCGCGGCTGAGGGGCGCGGCGGCGCCGAGCGTCCGTCTGCACGGACGCGCATTGGTAGGTTGATTGACGCATACGCCGCCCTGTGCTATCCTACAGGCTACAGTGGAGAGCTATCCATCCCGCAATCTCTCGCTCACAGGTCGGGTTGCTTGCAAACGTTCTCGTTGGTTCCGGCGCAGACCGTATCTCCCGCTGAGCGGGCGCAGATCATCAATCGCGCGTATGCCAACTATTACGTGCCGATGCGTCTGACCACCGAGCAGATGGGTTCGATGGACCGCTTCTACGACGTGGATTTGGGCCGCTCGCTGGTGGCGCTGGCCGGGCGCGCGGCGGTCGGGATGGCGCTCCTCTGCATTCGCGGCCGCTGCGGCTGGATCACCGGGGTGGGGGTGCGGCCGGAATATCGCCGCCACGGGCTGGGCCGTGAACTGGTTGGCCGGCTGATCGAAAACGCCCGCCGCGCCGGCTTGCAGGAGCTCCTCCTGGAGGTGATCACGCAGAACACGCCGGCCTGGCGGCTCTACGCCGAAGCGGGGTTCGAGCCGACCCGCGAGCTGCTGATTTGGCGGCGTTCGGGCGAGAGCGACGCGCTGCCCATCCCGGTCGAGCGGCTGACCCCGGCCGATCCCGGCGGGCTGTTGGCGCATTTCGCTGGCTGGCATGGCCGGCCGGTCACCTGGCAGCGCGCGGCCCCGACCCTGGCCCACATGGCCGCGGCGAGCCGGCTGAAGGGGTATCGCCTGGAGTGGCGCGGTGCGGCGGCCGCCTATTGCCTGGTGAGCGGGCACGGCGAGACGCTGTCGCTGATGGATGTGGGGATTGACCCGGCGACCGACATCATGACGCCGGGTCGGATTCTGCTGCAGGCGCTGGCGCATCTCCATTGGGGCCGGACGATGACGATCAGCAATGTGCCGGTGGATGATCCGCTGAATCGGGTGCTGGCTGCGCTCCGGTTTCTGGTGACGACGCGGCAGATTGAGATGCGGTTGGCTTTGTGAAGGTGCGATCTGCGGTTGGCTCGGTCGGAGACCGGCCAAAGCGGGAGATTCTGTGAAAACAAGATTGGCGGAGGGCGTAACACTTGGTCACAGCGGTTGATTCGACGGAATATCATCTCGGCCTGTTTCACCGGCTCTTCGATAAGCTCTACCCGGTCATCCGTTTCGTCTACGAGCGGCTGATGGGGCAGGCGTGGTTTTCCGAGATCACGCCGCAGTTGTGGCTGGGCGGTGCGCCCACCTACGGGCGGGACTATGCGCGGCTGCTGGTGATCGGCATCGGCGCGGTGGTCAACATCCGGGCCGAACGAGCCGACGATACGATCTTCTATGACCGGCACAACATCCGCCATGTCCGCTACGCCGTGCCCGATGTGCTGGTTCCCGACGCAGCCACCATCTCGCACGCGGTGGGGTGGATCCAGCGCCAGGTGGACGATCAGCGGGTGGTGTTGATCCATTGCGCCAAAGGCCGGGGCCGCTCGGCCACCCTGCTGGCGGCGTACCTGATGCAGGCGCGCGGCCTGACCTTTGCAGAGGCGAACGATCTGCTCAAGTCCAAGCGGCCGCTGACCAAGCTCGAAGATCGGCATCGCACGGCGTTGGAGGCCTGGCAGGCGGCCATGCGGAGCCTGCCGCAAGTGTGATGGCGGGACCGCACTTGCGCGACGAGCACATTCTGGATACAATCAGCCCAGTTCAGCGTAAAAACCGGAGGCAAGCTGTGGCGAGCGTAGATACCCAGGCGCCGTTGGCGACATTGGAGTCTCTTGATGGGCTGGGGGCCGAGGTTGACCTGAAGGACCCGGCGTTGTACTTCAACCGGGAGTTGAGTTGGGTCGAGTTCAACCGCCGCGTGTTGGAGGAGGCGCAAGACCCCCGGCATCCCCTCCTGGAACGCGTCAAGTTCCTGGCGATCTTCAGCGCCAACCTCGATGAATTCTTCATGATTCGCGTTTCTGGCCTCAAGGATCAGATCACGGCCGGGGTGGTCAATACGCCGCCGGACGGGATGACCCCGGCCCAGCAGCTTCAGCACATCCGGGCCGTGCTCTTGCCGATGATGCAGGAACAGCGCCGCACCTTCCATGAAAGCATCTTGCCGGCCCTGACGGCCGCGGGCATCCACCTCCATCGCTATGAAGAGTTAAGTGATGCGGATTGCGACCGGCTGCGGATCTATTTCCAGAATGAAATCCTCCCCGTTTTGACGCCGTTGGCCTTCGATCCGGGCCGTCCATTCCCCCACATCTCCAACCTGAGCCTGAATCTGGGTGTGACCGTGCGCGACCGCAAGGGCGAACAGCATTTCGGCCGCCTGAAGGTCCCCACGACGTTGCCGCGCCTGATCCCGTTGGAAGATGGCCGGCGCTTCATCTGGCTGGAGGATGTGATTGCGAGCAACCTGGACACCCTCTTCCCCGGCCACGACGTGGTGGAGAGCTACAGCTTCCGCGTGCTCCGCGATGCCGATCTCGAAATCCAGGAGGATGAGGCGCCCGATCTCTTGGAGACCATCGAGGAGGGGCTGCGTCTGCGCCAGTTCGGCCCAGTCGTCCGCCTGGTCGTGGACGAAGCGATGCCCGCGCCGATGGTGCAATTCCTCGTCAAGAACCTGGAAGTGGCCGATGAGGATGTCTATCCGCTGCGGCCACCGCTGGCGATGAGCAGCCTTTGGGCGCTGGCCCGGCTTGCCCACCCGGAGCTGCGCGATCAGCCGTTCGTGCCCGCCACGCCGGCCGTGCTTCGCGAGCACAAAGGCGCCGACGGGATATTCTCGGTGATGCGCAAGCAAGATGTCCTCTTGCATCACCCGTATGATTCGTTCAATTCTGTGCTGGACTTCATCAACGCGGCTGCGACCGATCCGGATGTGCTGGCGATCAAACAGACCCTCTACCGGGTCGGGCAAAACTCGCCGGTCGTGCGCGCCTTGCTCGAAGCGCAGCGCAACGGCAAGCAGGTGGCGGTGCTGGTGGAGCTGAAGGCGCGCTTCGACGAGGAGAGCAACATCGGCTGGGCGCGCGCGCTGGAAGCCGAAGGGGTGCATGTGGTCTACGGCCTGGTGGGCTTGAAGACGCACAGTAAGATCACCCTGGTGGTGCGCAAGGAGCCGCACGGCCTCCGCCGCTATCTCCACCTGGCGACGGGCAACTACAACGCGGTGACGGCCGGCATCTACACCGACTTGGGCCTGCTGACCTGCGATCCCGACATGGGGGCCGATGCGACCGAACTGTTCAACACCTTGACGGGTTATTCGACGCAGACCTATTACCGCAGCCTGGTGGTGGCCCCGCGCGGGATGCGCGAACGGGTGGAAGACCTGATCGAGCGGGAGGTGGCGCATCAGCGCGCCGGTCGCGGCGGC
>Ga0351954_1020_pt1 | contig 16220 bp, 12 predicted proteins | sample BONcelT113001D13_FD_205813 | JGI IMG/M metagenome (GOLD analysis project Ga0351954, IMG submission 205813) | Enriched cells from coal bed in the Powder River Basin, Montana, United States - BONCAT cells T11 rep3 HSBNCT.T11.300.1.D13 ...
GGCTGCGCGGCGGGCGATGCGTCAGGCGGGCCGTTTACTGGTCGGCGGAGAAGCGCTCCAGCATGACGGGCGTCACGTCGTCGTACTTGAACATAACCATCTCCAGCCCCTTGGGCATGTGGGTGGCGGGGTCGATGGTGATGCTACCGGTCAGGCCCGTGTAGGCCGTAACCTGCTCCACCGCGTCGCGCACATTGGCGGGGTCGGTGCCCACGGTCTCAAAGATGCCCTTTAAGATGTTCATGACGTCGTAGCCCAGGAAGAACTTGTTGGTGGCGTCCACGCCGGTCTTGTCCTTCACGGTGGCGATCATGTCCACGATGCTCTGCTCAGTGCCGTCGATGTTGTTGATGAAGTAGATGCCGTCGCACGGCTCGCCGAACTTGCTGTTAAACGGCGGGCAGGCATCCAGGCCGCAGATGAGCGCGCCCTCGTAGCCCAGCGCGCGAATCTGCTGTGCGATGAGGATCAGTTCCTGCGTGTAGTTGGGCACGAACACCGCGTCCACACCCGCGTCCACGATGGGCTGCAGCAGGGTTTTGAAGTCCTTGTCGTTGGCGGTGTAGGTGACCACCTTGGCAACCTGCGCGCCCGCGGCGGTGGCGGTTTCAATGAAGGGGGCCTGCAGCGACACGGAGTAGGCGTTGCCCTCGTTGTAGATCACGCCAAAGTTGCTAAAGCCGTTTTTGACGGCGAACTTGGCCATGATGGTGCCCTGCTGCACGGCATTGGGCTGGAAGGCGAACATATTCTTGTAGGGGGTACCGTCGGGCTTGATCTGGCACTTGGTGTCGATGGCGAATCCCAGCACCGGCACATTGTTGTTCTCGGACTCGGGCGCGATGGCCAGCGCAATGTTGGCAACCGGCGGGCCGATGATGGCGCTGACGGCGTCGCTGCTCACGGCGCGGGTGTAGGCGTTGATGGCCTCGGTCACGTCGCCCTTGGTGTCATAGACGATCAGGTTGATCTGCTTGCCGCCGATGCCGCCGGCCGCGTTGATTGCGTCCACGGCCCACTGCGCGCCCGCGGTGACCATGTTGCCCAGGCTGCTGGTGGGGCCGCTGATGTCCTGCAGGCAGCCCACGTTGATGGTTTCGCCTTCGGCTACGGCCACCGATGCCGCGGACAGGAGCATGACCAGCATGAGGATCAGGGATATCGCCTTTTTCATGAATGTTCCCTCCATTTGTTTTTATGTTATGCGAGGTTGCGTCTCGCAAAACAATTCGGGTTCACAATCGATTGCGGCAGCGCGCGGGGGCGCGTGCCAGCGAGGTTTAGCCGCCGCGGTGTGCGCGGCACGCGGCTTGCCGCAGGATGCGCGCGCTGGTCGGGCGGGGCCGCCGCAATCAAGCGGTTTATGGGGCATACGATGTCAACGCATACTTGCGCCTTCGCTCGCGAGCGGTTTCATGCTGAAGCGCTGCGAAGCCATGGGATCTAGTGCCGTGAGACGTACGCGCGCTTGACTTGCTACCATATCAGGGCATTTCGGGGGTGAAGCCCAGCCAGCGGGCGAGCGTGGTGAAATCCGCCGTTACGTCCTCAAAGCAGAATACCTGATGGCAGCCCAGCGCCGTTTGCAGGTAGCGGTCAAAATCGTCAAAGCGCACGTAGAGCTGGGTACGGCAGCATTCTTCGCGCGGGCCGGTTTCGCCGGTCGCGCCCTGCGCCGTAAAGGTGCCCCACGCGCCGCTGACGCGGCAGGCGGAAAGCCGCACGCCGCTGGGCATTTCCACCTGAAGGCTGGCGCCGATGCCGCTTTCGTGGTGGCTGCGCAGGGTGTAGGGGCAGTCGCACACGCCGTTTACCGCCAGCGGGGCCGTGCAGTGCGAGAAATTGACAACGCCCTGCGGGTGCAGGCCGGGGTTGGCCATCCATACTTTGGTGTCGGTCAGCTGCTTTACCATCAGCATGGTGATTGCGCTGTCCAGGTCGCCCTCGCAGGCGGCGATTTTGTCCGTGCAATCGTTGATGTAGCTGACCCCGATGCACGACGTGGTGCCCAGCGACAGGAGGTTGAAGCACGCGATGGCCATGCCGTCCGCCTGATGGTTTTCAAGCGTTTGAACCAGCGCCGCCGTCATGCGGGCCGCGTTCATCAGGTCGCTTTCGGTGGGCTCCACGCAGGCCGCCGCGCCGCCGCGGTACTTGTCAAAGTAGGGTTTGGCGTCCGCCTCGGTCATGCGGGCGTACAGGTCCGCCACTTCCTGCTGGGCTACCTGCGTAACCGTGATGCCCAGCTTGCGGTAGTCGTCCAGGTTGCGGCTCACGCTGATGACCCACGGTTCCGGCTCGCCGATCAGGATAAGCTTCTTGCCTTGCAGTTCGCCATAGGCGGCGATCAGCCGTACGCGGCGGGATAGCTCCGCAGCGTTGAGCGCCAGCAGCGCGCGGGCGTGGCGCTTGCGCAGCACGCTCCAGCTGTCCATCAGCGTCGGGGCTGCGTTGTTCTTGACCATCAGCGCGGAGGCAGAGTCGCTCACGTTGCCCAGAATGTAGGCCCCGTAGAGCACCACGGCTGCAAAGCGCTCCGCCGCGCGCAAAATGTCCTTTTGCACCGCGCCGCTCATGGGCACGATGATCAGCAGCGCGTCCGCCTGTGCGGGCAGCTCGTCCACGCCCTGCCCGTCCACAATCAGGCGGCAGTCTGTCGCAATCGATTGCAACCCCATGCAAAGTTCGCCGTATACCCGTTCCAGTTCCGCCCTGTCGCCAAAGTAGCGGGAGGCCGCAAAACATGCCGCGATTTTCTTCATGCGCCGTTCTCCTTATTGCTGTAAAAAATGCACCGCGTAGCCCGCGATGTCCTGGGCCAGATAGTACAGGATGGGGTTGCCCGCAGCGTCGTCCTTGCGGCTGGCCCAATCGAAGATAAAACCCCTGCGGCTGGCGTAGTACATGGCGCGGGGCAAAGATGCCGTGCCGATGCCGATGTGCCCGTGCGCGCCGCGCCCGCCGCCCTTCATGACTTCCACAACCGTGCCCGCGTAGCTGCTTTGCGGGCCGGAGGCATGCGCCATGCCCAAAAGGCTTGCAAATTGGGCGGCGACGCCGTCCGCTTCGGCGGCGTCGGCGGCGTTGAGCCCGATGTGTTTCAGTGTAAAGCCCAGCGACTGAACCCACAGGTCGTGCAATCCTTGCGCAACCGCCCGTGCGGTTTGCGCCGTCACCCGTACCGCTACGCGCGCGGCGGCGATGTTCCCATCCCGCAACAGGCTGGCGATCGTATCGCCATCCGCTGCTGTGTCGATGATGCGGCAGCCTGAACTGCGTTGGGGGAGGCTGGCCGCTCCGCGCGCCGCATCGTGTGAGGTGTTTGCGCCTGACAACGCCTGTTCGCCGGATAGCTGGCTTTCGGCACCGCCCGATACATCGCTGTAGGCGTTTGCGCCTGTCAGGTCACGCCCGCCGAACTTTTGGCTGGCTGTGTTGCCTGTCGCTTCGCTGGGGCCGCTGGTCTGCGTTTGCCCTTCCGCACTGGGCTGATGCATGGCTGTGACCATGCATAGCCGGTATTCGGCGCAGGCCCCCGTGCCTTCCGTTGCCTTGTGTGCAGGGCACAAGGTCCATGCCGCACCCTGCGCCAGCCGTACCTGCGCCGCCAAGGCGGCATTTACTGCGACGGTCAGGCCGTAGAGCGGGGGTAAACAATCAAAAAGCGTGCGCTTGCCCAATTGTGATACCGCTTCCACCTCGACGAAGGGAAAACCGAATCCATCCAGCGCGGCGATGCATTCCGCCAACGCTTCGGGGCAATCCGCCGTCAGGGCAGGCAGCAGCCCGCACAGGCGCAGGTCTTCCAAGGGTTCGCGGATGGGCGTGTGCATGTCGGGTTCTGATTCCCTTCGCTCAAGTCACCGCAATTGTAATTGAAATCGATTGCAATTGCAAGATGATTTCGAAAAGTTTCCCATATTTTCCATCATCGAAGGGTTCCGGACTGTTCCTGTGCCCAGTGATCCACCACCATTTTAGGGGCGTACACAAACATCATATGCAGGTCGCTATCGCCTGTATTCGTTAAGCTGTGGGGCTTTCCGCGCTCCATGTACACCAGGTCGCCCTCGCGCACGGGCTGGGTTTCATCCGCCACGGTCATGAGGCCCTGTCCGCGCAGCACGGTGTAGCTTTCCACCGTTTCATGCGCATGTTGGGGTACGCTGCCGCCCGGGTAGATGACCACATATCCCTGACAGAAGTATTCGCCGTTGATGGCCCCGTTATCGCCAAGTATGACGCGCGTGCGCCTGCCAGCAGGGAATTCCATGCCTTCGATATCGAAGATATTCACCTTTTGCATACCGTTTTCCGCCTTTCGCGGGCGCCGGTTGCGCCCGGTTTGCTGTGAGCAGGTTCGTTGCAATCGATTTCTATACAGGGTATGAGGCGGCGCTGCGCCAAGCGTGTGCCCCCTGTAGTACTGCCGATGAACCTGCTGTGCCGATTATAGCACGAAACGCCGCGCTTGCCTACGCAGCGCGCAAAGACTGTCAGACAAGGCTTTGCACGAGGATTGCGCCGCGTTTCGGGCTAGCAGGGAGGCTAAGGCGCAGCGGCGGGTTAGAATATGCGAAAACACAGGCGATGCGGCCGGTGGAACCGGATGATATGTCGAGTCTGTTAATTATTACCGGAAATACGAAACGGCTGCGAAACGGGTGTATAATCGGCTTAATGGCAGACATAAACGCCGATCGCCCACAGGTCGGCCGGTGTGTTTGGCGCAGATGTCGTGAGGTGTGCTATGGGCAGAAAGATACGGGATGCGGTATGCATTCCTGCGTTGGCGCTGGCGCTGGTCGCCCTGTGCGCCATACCGTATGCGTGCGCGTCGGTACAGGGCCCCACGGCGCAGGCGACGGGGGAGCCCGCCCAGCCAACCGCCTCGCCGCAAAGCAGCAGTGTGCGGCAGGGGCCGGAGCCTCCGGCGGCAACCACAGCGGCGCAAACCCCGGCGGCGGACACGCCCGCGCCAGCCGGGTCGCAAAACGCGGACGTACTCAACCCCTTTGAGGTGCGGCCCACGTTGTCGCTTGATGAGCTTGAAGTGGATGCGGACGGGTTTGCCGAAACAGGCGAGTATGTCTACCGCAACGAGGAGACGGGCGAATACCGCTACATCAGCCGCACGCTGACCGTGCACATCACCCGCCATGTTGACACCGACCCCAACGTTGTGTGGCACGAGGCGCAAATACACGCGCGGGGGGGCACGCTGTTTCGGATGTACCCCTTCGACGAAACCGACCGTATGCAGAAAACGGCGCACCAAACGGTCATCGCGCAGATGCACCATCTGGTGTTTGCCATTAACAGCGACTATGCGCACCTGCGCATCGGCTGGAAGGCCACGGTGGGTTTGCTGATCCGAAATGGGGAGGTGCTGTCCGACCATACATTCAGCAAAAAAGCGACCAAATACCCCAACCTGGACAACCTGGCTTTGCTGCCGGACGGCAGTATGCTTGCGATGGGGCGCAACGCGCTGAACATTGACGATTATGTGGACATGGGCGCTTACGACCTGCTGGCCTTCGGGCCCGTGCTGGTGCACGACGGCCTGGTGAATGAGGACGGCATCGGCCGCTACGGCTGGGAGCGCGCACCGCGTACGGCGGTGGGCATGGTTGCGCCCGGGCACTACGTGGCCATCATGGTGGAGGGCAGGCATGAGGACAGCCGCGGCTGGAACGCACTGATGCTGGCGCAGCACATGGCGGCGCTGGGGGCCACCGAGGCGCTTAACCTGGACGGGGGGCAGAGCGCCACGATGCTGTTCATGGGTGAGCAGATCATCCGCGTGGGGGATAGCGAGAGCCTGACCGCCCGCCCGCGCAGATCCGCCGAGGTGCTGGGCATCGGGCAGAGCGCGCAGGTGCAGCTGGAGGCGGAAGATTGACCGCGCGGGGCGCGGTGTGCAGCTGAAACCCGCCGAAAACGGAGCGCGTAGGCACTGACGCAAAGAGATACCGCAAAGGGGCGCGGGCGGCATGGTTTGCCGCGCGTGCCCCTTTGCGCGTCGTTGTGACGTAGGGATTGCCTGGTACGAGGAGGTTTGCCGCGCGTGCCCCCTTGCGTGCAGGGTGGTTTCGGCAAGGATACGTGCGGGCAAGGGCGGCGCTGCGGCATCGCCGGTCAGGTGGGCGCGCCGTCCGGTTGCCGCTCGCAAAGCGGCATCAGCAGGTCCAGCTGCATATCCTCCGGCTGCGTGTCGCCCGCGCGCAGCTGGCTCACGTAGTTGAGCTGCTCCTCCATCAGGCCGCACATGTGCTCCTGATCAGTCATGTCGCCCGCGAAGGCATACTTTGGGTTGGTTTCCGCCCAGTGCAGCAGCCACGCCCATTCGTGGAAGTTGCCAAAGGAGATCATATGCGCTGCGTACAGGCCGCCCGCGAAGTGTTTTTTGACCAGCGGGGCGGGCACCGGCCAATCCTGCGGGACGGTCAGCCACGCCTCATAGCCGTGGTAGCCGCTCTCGTCCACGGGGTTGGGGTGGTTGAATCCGTAGTGGCGTGTGCCTGGCATGGCGGCAAGCAGGCCGCTCTCGCGGGCGAACGTATCCAGCAGTGCCATCACCTGCGCCTCCGGCTCGTCGCCGATCACATGAGCCGCCGCTACGGTTGCGGGCGGCAGGTACACCACGCGCACATCGGTCAGCGTCCGGGGCGTTTTCTCTAAGGTGTTCAGGTCATCCATGATATGGTCCTCCCTGATGTTGGTGGCGGCGGGGGTCAGGCTTTGGATGGCACTGAGTACCGCGCCGTCTTCGCTGAGCAGGCGGCCCAGGTGCACGACGGCGGCTTTGTCCAGCGCGGCGACCAGCCGTAGCAGGATGGCGCGGATCGCCGCCAGTGTGGCGATTTCGCCGTCCAGCTCCGCCACGGCGGTTCGGAACACCTCCACCGCCGTGACCGCGTCCGGCGTTTGCAGGATCGATCGTATCTGCCGCACGCTCAGCCGCAGCTTGCGCAGCAGCAGCACCTGCGCCAGCGCGATTTGTGCCGCCGCGTCGTAGATGCGGTAGGCATAGCCTTCGCGGCGCGCGCTGGTCAGCAGCCCCTGCTGCTCGTAGTAGCGCAGCATCCGCGTGGATACGCCGTAGCTGCGCGTGACCTCGCTCACGGTGAGCGTTTCCATGGCCGTTCCCCCCCTCGCGCATTCAGCATAAACTGCGACACGGTGTTCAAGTCAAGGGTTTTTTTGCGGCGAGCCATATAGTTCAAGTTTGACCGCCTGAGCGAACGGGCGCGACGCGTACCGCGGGCAGACCGGCGGGCAACCCCAAAGCGCCGCCGCTGCATCGCCCGCGCAGCCAAGGCGGGCGCGGCACGGCAGTGCCTTGCGGCTGACAGGAATCAGTCAAAACCGGGGCAGGCAGCGCAAAGCCGCCCGCGGCATTTCGCGGGCGGCTGCGTGCCGCCGCCGTGCCAAGCTGCCTGTTATTCCGCTACGGCCAGCGCGTAGGCTTCGAAAAACTCGGGGCAGCTCCAGGTGCCGCAAGCGCTTACGGTATCGTCGCCCACCATCAACTGCATCAGCAGGCCGTTAGCAAGCGCGATCAGCAGGCTGCGCGTCTCGCCGCCGCCCACCGAGGCGCTCCCGTAGGTCGCGTTGTCCAGCAAGGTCTGCATCAGCGCCCGCGCGGTGGTGGCGTCATCCACGATGCCTACGCCCGTCAGTTCCATGGCGGTTACTGCGGAAGCGCCGGTGAGGGTGTCGGCCAGCGTTTCGCTGCCCAGCAGCGCCGTGCCCGCGAAGCTCACACGCTGGAACACGCGCAGCCCGCCCTTGACATAGCCCGCGGCCATCGCGCCCTGCATCCCCTTGACGGCGTAGACGGTCTCGCCCGCGTTTACGATGTTGCTCACGATGCCGCCGCCCGTGCTCAGCGCGGGCTCCAGCGTATACTCGCTCACCTCGCCCAGCGATACGCCCAGCAGGCTGTTCTTCATGTTTGTGGGGCTGATGAGCATCCGGTAGGCGGCTCCGTCGACCATCAGCAGGGGGAAATTGCCGCCTCGCTCCGGCGCAAACAGGTTGCGGAAGCTTCCCGCGTCCGCCGCGCCGCCACCCGCCTGCACATTGCCCGCAGCCCCGCCCTGCGCCACGGCCCAGTATTCATCGCCCGCCTGCGGGTCGCCGCCTGCGGCGCTGCTGCCCAGCACCTCGATGGAGGGCTGGGTGCCCGGCAGGTTTCTCAGCCGCAACAGGGGCGCTCCCCACAGCGCGGCGGCCACGAACACGGCCACCGCGGCGCAGTACAAAAGCACCGGCTGCCAGCGCACACGGCGCTTTGCGGCGCTTCCGGCGGCGGCCAGCCTGATCTGCCCAAGCAGCCGCGCGTCCGCGTTCAGGCCGCCAAGGCCCCGCGCGGCGATATCCGGCAAATGATCCAGCCGTGTCACTGTGCATCCCCTCCCTGTAAAATGGTCTCCAGCTTTTTGCGGCCCCGCGACAGGCGGCTGGAGATGGTGCCTTCCGGCAGGTTCATCATCCGCGCGATCTCGCTGATGCCGTAGTTTTGGTAATAATGCAGCAGCACCACTTCGCGAAACGCCACGGGCAGCGCGTGCACCGCGGTCATCATGGCCTCCGCTTCGTCGCTGCGCTCGGTATCGTCGGGTGCGGGGATCAGTTCAAACAGCGGGCTGCCCAGCACCACGCGCCGCGTCCAAGAGCCGCGCCACAGGTCGCGGCAGCGGTTTAGCGCCACCTTGAGCAGCCAGGCCTTTTCGCGGCCTTCCTCCAGCTGCGGCGCGTTCACCATCAGGCGGACGAACACATCCTGACACACATCCTCGGCCTTCTGCCGGTCTCCCAGGTAGAAGTAGCATACGCGCAGTACGTCGGTGGCGTACTTTGCGTACAGCTCCTCGAAATTCGGCATGTCTGAGCCTCCGTTTGCGGGCGTGCCCGCCCATTCATGCTCCACTGACAATAACGTGTGTAACAATCTGTTTCGTGCAGCGCGCGCAAAGATTTTTGCGGGGCTGTTTCACAGTATAGCACCCGGCAGCTGTGTCGCGCAAGCGCGCCGCCGGAAGGCTGCGCGGTAAGCTTTCCTTTGCGCACGGAGCGCTGTTGTGGTATCATGCCAGCGGATAAACGCACGCGGGAGGGATGGCCTATGCATACCGATCTGAACCGGGACGAGGCTTTTACACTGTTGAAACGCTATAACCAGGAACGCTTCCACCTGCAGCACGGCATGACCGTCGAGGGCGTGATGCGCTGGTTTGCTGGGGAGCTGGGCTACGCCGACGAGGCGGATTTTTGGGCGATCGTGGGGCTTTTGCACGATATCGACTTCGAACATTATCCCCAAGAGCACTGCCAGAAGGCGCCGGAGCTGCTGCGCGCGGGTGGTGCGGGCGAGGACGTGATCCACGCCGTGTGCTCGCACGGCTTTGGCATTTGCAGCGATGTGGAGCCCACCCACCTGATGGAGAAGGTGCTTTTCGCCGTGGACGAGCTGACCGGCCTGATCGGCGCGGCGGCGCTTATGCGCCCGTCCAAAAGCGTGATGGACATGGAGGTGTCCAGCCTGCGCAAGAAATTCAAGGACAAGACGTTCGCCGCCGGATGCTCGCGGGAGTACATCACGCGCGGTGCGGACATGCTGGGCTGGGAGATGAACGACCTGTTTGAGAAAAGCCTTTCCGCGATGCGCAGCTGCGAAGGCTGGCTTGCGCAGCAGATGGCAGCGCTGTAAGGGGCGCGACAAAAACCGCCCTGCGCGCCGCAACGCGGCGCGCAGGGCGGTTTTGCGATGGCTTTTTGGCGACAAAGCGGCGGTCAAGGCGACCGCCGCTTTTGCGTGCCGTAGCGGCGCGCTTTTTTATTGTACAATATATTGACTAAAAGTGAAGTTAAATGTAATATATGTAAGAATCATTCTTTCAGAACTAAATTCTACGATTCCGAAGCGGCTATTCGCCGCCGGGAATGTCGGCATACCCGCATCAAACAGCCGCACACATCGATAAAGCCTCCTTCGCGGTTCGGACGGTTTCAAACCGTTGAAAGTCCTCCGCCAACGCCTGAGAAACCTAAAACGATGAAAAGGGTGCATAACATGCGCAATGCCCGTGGTGCCCTGCGGCGGTTTGCCTCGATCTGCTGCCTGCTCTGTTTTGCGTGCCTGCTGCGGCCCGCACAGCCCGCGCGCGCCACCGAAACCAAGGCCGCTACTGGAACGGCGGTCGATCTGGTCATCCTGATTGACGATAGTAATTCCATGTACGGCAGCGTGGGCAAAACCGGCAACGACCCCAACAAACTGCGCAGGGAGGCCGCCGCAATCATGCTCAACATGTGCGAGCTGGTTTCCTCGCGCGCTGCGGTCTTGTCCTTCAGCGACGGCACCACGGACGTGGTGCCCAGGGGTCTTTCCTATGCCGAAGGGCTGATTCCCATTTCCGGCGAGCATCTGGACAACCGGCAGAAGTTGGTCAGCGAGGTGCTGCGATACAACTTGGCGCATGCAAACACCAACGTGGGCGCGGCGCTCAAGCGTGCCGCCGCGCTGTTTGATGCCACGCCGCCGCAGGCGGGCAACCAGCGCATGGTGCTGCTGATTACCGACGACAACCCCTACGTGCCGCCTGTGGAAGGCGCTACCCCGGCCCAAAGCCAGGCCTACGGTGAGCAGCTGGTAAACGACATGATGGACACCAGCGCGCAGTATGACCCAACCAACCCCAACGGGGCCCACATCTATGTTGTCAAGCTGATCAACCCCTCATTACCTGCCAAAGAGAACAGGGGTTTGTATGAGCGCATCACCAGCACCACCGGCGGCAGCGTCTATACCGCCTACAGTGCGGACGACCTGCCCCAGAGCTTTGCCGAGCTGCTGGCGAGGCAGATCGGCAGCACGTTATCCACCGTGCAGGCCGAAGCCTACCCCAAGACGGACGGTACCTACGGCATCAACATCCGCATTCCCAACCGCTCGGTGGCGGAGGCCAACATCCTGATTCACCTGAGCGGTATCAAGGCGGATTCGATCACGCTTTACGAGCCTTTGCAGGACGGGCAGGCCCGGCCCGCGCTGGCCTTTGCGGACGGCAAGAGCGTGCTGCGGAACCAGACGCGCTCGTTTCTGCAATACAAGATTGCCAACGTGACCAAGAACGGCAACTGGGAGCTGACCTATGCGCTGGACCCGAAGGCGAACGCGCAGGGCGCTGCGCAAAAACCCAACGCCACGGTGCTGGTGCTGTTTAGCTACGACCTGTCACTGGCCGCGTCGCTGCAGGTGGCCAGCGGCAAAAACCCCCTCTCCGCAGTTGAGAAAAACGATACCCTGAGCCTGAAGGCGCAATTCTTGGACGCCGCTGGCAAGCCCAGCACCGACATGCTGCTCTACCAGCCTGTGGAAACCGTATTGGGCCAGCAGTGCGGCATCAGGGCGCAGGCCTATGCGCTGCCTTCCAATGCTGTGCAGGATGCGGGGGTTGTGCCCAAAACGGCGCTGGCCATGACGCCCATCGACCGGGGGGAGGGCGGGTTCTCATTGACCTGCAAGCCGCAGGAGCTGGGCGTAGACGGCGCAGGCGACTACCTGCTCTACATCAATGCGGAGGGCGACGGGCTGGTGCGCGACCTGCCCGAGCCCATCCCGTTCACGGTGAAGAACAACCAAATTGTGTTTCCGCGTGACCGCAGTGTGACGCTCTACATCCGCGACCCCAATAAACCGGGTATGCCCGCCGAGGCGAGCGAGGAGATCCGCATATCCGACGGCACCCTGTGCTACGATGCCGACGCGGGCGTGGACACGCTCACGCTGACCGCCGAGAGCCTTGACCCGCGCGTGGTGCGTGTGATCAGCGACAGCGATATGGACGACGGGGTCACGCTGGCATCGGTCAACGCAGGGCAGACCAGCGTAATGCTGATTGCCACCGACAGCGAGCCGGACGGCACGGTGCGCCACCCTGTGCCTGTCGCTGTGGTAGATGTGGCGCAAGCGCTGCAAAGCCGGTATGTCCCCGTACTGACCGTCACGCCGCCCGCCACGGGCGGAAACATCCACCCCATCGGCGGCGAGGTGGCGCTTTCGCTCAGCCTGACCGACACGCAGGCGGGTGGCCCCGTGACCATCGACGGCTATGACCTGCGCGCCGCGTTGAGCGCGACGGACGCGGACGGGAGCAAAAGCCCCATTCCGCTGACGCGCGCGGAGGGGCAGAACGTATGGCGGGCACGCTGCAAAGCGGGATGCTCACGCGCACAGCTACCCTGTCGGGCGAGGTAAGCGCGGGGCTTGCGGAAAACGGCTTCGTGCTGCCCCTTGCACAGCAAACCACCGTGCACATCGGCAATGCCCGGCCGGTTGTGGATGAACAGGCCGTGAACGGCTACCGCTTCGACTACTGGGTGGAGCCCAGCTGGCTGGCGTTCCCCTGGCTGGGGTTCAGCCAGCCGGACGACAGCTACCCAATCGACTTGGCCACCTGCTTTTACGACGACGATGATGCCGCCGCGCGCAGCTATACAGCGTGCATCTTGCCGCTGGACGCGCCCGTTCCGGCCACGTTTGCCGAGGCGCAAGCGCTTTTGCCCATCGGTACGGAGGCCGCTGAGTTGCGTTTAGACGCGGGCGGGCAGGCGACGCTGCTGCCCCGCGCGAGCGGAAGCTACCGGCTGGTGGCCGCCATGCGCGACGGCGAGGGTCAAGGCGTGCTGTTTACGCGCGAGGTGCGCGTGCACTCCATCCGCGCGGCGGCGGAGCGGCTGGCCCTGATCATCGGCGGGGCTGCGCTGGCGGCGTTTGCCCTAGGTTGGCTTTTGTTCCAGCTGTTCAAGCCCGGCTACCGGGGAATCATGCTGGAGCTGTTCCTGCACGGCACGTTTCAGGACAACAAGCGCTTGCCCGGCGGCAAAGGTAAGCGCACCATGCAGTGCGTGCGCCCCCTTAACGCGGTGGGTGCAGAGGCCGCGCTCATCGGAACGGCGCTGAGCAACATCGTGATGAAGCCCGGGGTCAAAAACACGCTGCGCGTCCGCCTGAAAAGGCCGCTGCCGCAGGCGCTGACCGTAGAGCTGGACAACAGCAGGCTGCCGCCGCGCAAGTGGAGGCGGATGCGCCGCAACAGTATGCTTACGGTGCGGCTGCGGCAGGGTGGAGCAGACACGGCGTACAGCTGGAAGCTGGTTGAAAACCGCCCCGTAGGCGGCGCAGGCGGCGTGGGCGGCACAGGCGCGCGCACCGTGAAACACCCCCAGCGGCCCTCCTAGCCGCCCCGGACGGATAACAGGCCCGCGCAGGCGCGCGCCAACCGGGCGCACCCCGCGGGGTACAGGGAAGCAAACCGGCACCGGTTGCCGTCGACATGCGAAATGCAAAGGGGGCCAATGACATGGATACGTTCCACATTGCGGATCAACGGGTGGAAAAGATCAACGAGCCGCTGCTGGTGATCGGCCTGGGCGGCACCGGCACAGACGCGCTGCTCAACGTGATGGACAAGTTCAAACACCGTTTTGTGCTGCCCAAAGTGAACGACATGGAGCAGGAAGCGCCTGCGCGCACGGCCTACCTGTCGCTGGATACCGACAGCACGGTGCTCACCCAGAAGCGCAGCGGCGATACCGTGCTCAACAACAACGAGTTTTTTGACCTGTCTCTGCCCAACATGAGCGACCTTTTAAACCCGCGCCGCGCCCGCGCGCTGCTGAAAAGCTACGAGCAGGCGTGGCTGGACAAGGATCTGCAAAGCCTGAACGCGGCCTTCGGCGCGGGCGGCGTGCGCCAGTGTGGGCGCTTCATGCTCTGTAAAAAAGTGGAGACGCTCGTGCGGCGGTTGCAAACCATCATTCAAGGGCTGATGGCCGTCACGCAGGGCGATGATGACAAGGGCAGCATCACTGTGGTGGTGATGGCGGGGCTGGGCGGCGGCACGGGGTCGGGCACGTTTTTGGATGTCGCCTACCTCATCCGCCATGTGATGGAGACGTTTTTCTTCGGTAATAAGCTTACGCTGATGGGCTTTTTCATCCTGCCGGACGTGAACCTAAGCCATGCCCACTACAGCGACGCCAGCAAAAAGGTGTTGCGCACCAACGGCTTTGCCGCACTCAAAGAGCTGGATTTCTGGATGAACTACGACAGCCACAAGTATACCTATGTGCACAAGTACACCGAGGGCGTGGCCGTGCAGTGGACGCAGCCCTACAACGACGTGGTGCTGCTGGGCGAGCGTAACGAGGACGGCACCGTGATCAAGAATGCCTACGACGTGGTGCTGGACACCATCTCCGAAACGCTGATGCACTTCATGGCGCAGGAGCGCAACCGCGGCACCGAGGGCTTCACCTACCAGAGCCACAAGGTGAACGTGCAGGGCGCGGTAGCGCACCTGAACAAGGCCTACCCAGTCAACTACTGCTACATGGCCATCGGCGCGGCCAGCACCGAGAGCCAGCGCAACAGCATGGTGGTGTACGAGGCCAAGCTCACCTTTGACAGCCTGGTGGCGCTGGAGCAGAACGAAAGCCTGCTCAAGACGTTCTTCCCCGAAACGTTCCACCGCACGGTATTGCCGGATACGGAGGACCCCTACACGCTCTTTGACGCAGTCAGCCCCCTGCCGCCGTTTTTCCATGGGGAGCCGGGCTTCAGCTACGCCGAGGTGCGCAACATGCTGGGCGACGGCGCTTTGCACGGCGAGCCGCTCAACGCCTACCTGCATGGCGTGCGCATCAGCGTGAACGCCTTTGGCCGCGAGACGCTTGACCGCCTGTGGGAGCGTTTCCGCCAAAACGCCGTGGCAGCCATCCGAGACCCGCAAAAGGGGCCCTTCCGCTTTGAGGAGTACCTCAAGGATGTGGACAACGGCTTTGTGCGCAAGCTGGAATCGTGGAAGCAGTTCTGGCTGGCCGAATCGGAAATGCTGCTCAACGCCTCCGCTACCGAGCGCGCGCGGGTGGACGGGCAGCTCTACCCCGCCATGATCAACGTACCGCTGATCGAGCGCATCATCACCGAGCGGCGCGCGCGCTTCTACATCCAGGGCTGCGAGGTGCTCTTTACCCACGCCCGCAACCAGATCGTGGCGGACAAGATGCACGAGGTGTACCAGACGCTTCTGTCGCGCGCCCGCAACTATGCCAACATCAACCTGACCACCTTCAACCGTATGACCCAGTCGCTGCGCGGCACGCTGAGCGAGGAAGTTGCCCAGATGAAGGCGGCGCAGGCCACCGCTGATACGCAGATGATCACGTTTACGCGCCTGCAACAGTATGTGGACGGCGAGTTTGCCAAGCTCAAGGGCGGGCTGAACCAAACCACCGAAAAGGTGCTTGAACAGCTGGCGGAGATGAGCTTTGGCCTGCAGATCGACGGAACCACAAACCGCGTGGCGGATATCGACGCCAAGCAGCACACGTTCAGCGCCATGGTGGAATAATTTGTGGGCGAGTCCTTCCGCACGGTAAACCATGTCAAGCTGGACGGGGTGCTGGACATGACCATGCCCGACGCCAGCGAGAACGACCGCGTGAGGTACGTGGCCACGGTGCTGCTGCCCCGGCTGCGCAACAGCGCCCGTACGATGTACCAGACCCACGCGGCCATGCAGGGCGTGGCCAACAGCTACATCGACTACAGCTACGTATCCGTGCCTTTTGATGCAGACATCATGAAAAAGGGGTTGCAGATGTACCGCGACTCGGGCGAGCCGATCACGCCCAAGGAGAGCGAGATCACCGACAGGCTCTACTGGCTGCGCACATACAACTGCCTGCCGCTGTGCCGCTTTGCCACGCTCACCACACTGGAAAGGGACTATGAGGAAAGTTTGGCCAACGCGCAGGTGCACGGCCTGCACCTGGTCTACAATGTGGATAACCCCGCCCTGCGCAACCGCCTGAGCGGCACGTGGAAGGTGCTGCCCTCGCCGTTGCCGCACATGCTGCTGGGCGAAACGCCCAGCAGGCGCCAGCTGGAGCAGGCGGAGCTGCTGCAAAGTACCATCCGCAAAGCGTTTGAGCTGGGCATCGTCAAGTTCATGGAGCACGCCACACCCGACGGTGTGCTCATCCACCTGAAGATGGACTCGGGCGGCAACCTCATGGAGGACGAGACGTTCTGCGAGCTGGTCAATAGCGTCATGGCCAACACGGAGACCAGTGACCAGCAGAAACGGGAAGCGCTGGTTCGGCTCCAGGAGGGGCGCTCTGATATTGAGCTGACCTTCGGCGAC
>Ga0351954_1021_pt1 | contig 16123 bp, 11 predicted proteins | sample BONcelT113001D13_FD_205813 | JGI IMG/M metagenome (GOLD analysis project Ga0351954, IMG submission 205813) | Enriched cells from coal bed in the Powder River Basin, Montana, United States - BONCAT cells T11 rep3 HSBNCT.T11.300.1.D13 ...
CGCCCGGCGGCCTGCATCCTGCTGGTGGCTCTCCTCGCCGCACTGGCGCTGGGCGCTGTCTTCCCCGCGGCTGCCCGCGCAGCCAGCACCGGCATCCTGAACGCGCGCGTGGTGCTGCGCAAATCGGCGGAGGAAGAATCCAAAGCGCTGCAAACGTTGCCCAAAGGCGACGAAGTCGATGTGCTGTCCATCTCGGGCAGCTGGTATAAGGTCAGCTACGGCAAATACACCGGCTACGTGATGAAGAAGTACGTGACCGTGAGCAAGAAATCCGCTATCGCAAATGCAGACAAGATCAAGGCCTTGGGCGATGCGCCCGGCGCGCTGCACGTCGGCGACGAGGGCACCGATGTGAAGAAGCTGCAAAAAGCGCTGGACATTCTGGGCTTTTACGAGAAGACTGTGGACGGCAAGTACGGCGATGGCACCACCACTGCCGTGGCCCTCTACCAGCAGGCGGAAGGCCTCACGCCGGACGGCATCGCGGGCAAGAGCACCATCAAGGCCATCTTCGGCAGTTGCGCCAAAACGGCGGATATCACCGTGTCCGGCGAGGACGCCGCCGATGCGAAGAGCACCGGCACTACCACCACCAAGAGCAGCAAATCCACCGCTTCCAGCAGCAGCGACAGCATCAAGAGCATCGAGGACATCGGCACTGCGCCCGCCGCCAGCAAGGAAGGCGACAGCGGCACCAAAGTCAAGAAGCTGCAACAGGCGCTCAAACTGCTGGGCTACTACAGCGGCGATGTGGACGGCGACTACGGCGATAAAACCATCGCCGCCGTCAAGCGCTTCCAGAAGAACCGCGGCATGAATCAGGACGGCGTGGCGGGCAGCAGCACCATCCGCGTGCTGTTTGGCACGTCCTCATCCACCAGCACATCCTCCGGCAGCAGTTCCTCCAAGAGTGAAGCGAAAACCTACAAGACCGAAGTGTTGGACTGGTTTGCCGACAATGTATCCTCGGTGATCCCCAAAAAGGCGAAATTCACCATTAAAGACGTGCGCTCCGGCAAGACCTTCACCGCCGTACGTTGGAGCGGCCTCAACCACATGGATGCGGAGCCCGCCACCAAGGACGATACCGCGGCCATGAAGAAAATTTTCGGCGGCGCGTGGAGCTGGAACCGCAGGGCCATTTTGATCCTGTACCGCGGGCATGTGTACGCGGCCAGCATGAACGGCATGCCGCACGGCACCAGCACCATTGACAACAATTTCGACGGGCACTTCTGCATCCATTTCAAGAACAGCAAGACCCACGATACCAAGAATGTGGACGACGAACACCAGAAGGCGGTCAACGCTGCGTCGAAGGCGACATGGTAGCGACGCGCGGCGCGCTAGGAGAGCGCCTTTGGCAGGGGGATTGCGATCCCTCCTCCCAACCGCCCCCTACAGTCGCTGGCGCTCCCTTTGGCAGGGGGACTGCGGTCCCCCTCCCAACCGCCCCCTTGGGAAGGGCGGACGGGGTTGTCGAACATAAACTTCTTATTCTGTTGTAACCCAGTCGGGGCAAGGGCTTCGGCTGGGTTTTTGCGTTGAGGGCGGGCGAAGGGTCAGGGGCGGACGGCGTCCTTCTGCTTTTCACGCAGGATGATGCGCAGGGGCGTGCCCGCGAGCTGAAAGCTCTTGCGGAAATGGTTTTCCAAATAACGCTCGTAGGCGAAGTGCATCAGATCCTGGTTGTTTACAAAAAAGATGAACGTAGGCGGGCATACGGCCTGCTGAGTGGCGTAGTAGATTTTGAGCCTGCGCCCGCCCTGCATGGGCGGCTGGAGGCTGGCCTGCGCGTCCGCCAGCGCTTCGTTGAGCACGCCCGTGGGGATGCGGCGGCGATAGTTTTCAAACACTTCCTTGACCTTGCCCAGCACGTTTTGCACGCGCTGGCCCGTGAGCGCGGAGAGGAACAGCACGGGCGCGTAGCTCATGAACTTCAGGTCGCTGATGATTTGCTTGCGCATCTCCTCCATAGTATTGGTTTCCTTCTCGATGGCGTCCCACTTGTTCACCACGACGATCACGCTCTTGCCCGCGTCCAGTATCAGCCCCGCGATCTTGGTGTCCTGCTCGGTCACGCCTTCCTGCGCGTCGATCAGCAGCAGCGCCACGTCGCAGCGCTCGATGGCCGCGATAGAGCGCAGTACGCTGTACTTTTCCAGGCTCTCATCCTCAACGGCCTTCTTCTTGCGCATACCCGCCGTGTCAATTATATTGTAGTGCGTGCCGTCGGTATCCGTCAGCAGCGTGTCGATGGCGTCGCGCGTGGTGCCGGGGATATCGCTGACCATTGTGCGCTCTTCGCTCAGCAGCCGGTTGCACAGCGAGCTTTTGCCCACGTTGGGCCTGCCCACCACCGCCAGCTGGATCACATGGTCGTCCTCCTCCTGCTCATCAGGTTCGGCAGGGGGCAGCAGCTTGACAATCTCCTCCAGCAGGTCGCCCAGCCCCAGCATGTTGGTGCTGGAGATGGCGACGGGGTCGCCCAGGCCAAGGTTGTAATACTCGTACAGGTCGTTCATCTGCGCCTTGTGATCCACCTTGTTGATCACAAGCAGTATGGGCTTGTGCGTGCGGCGCAGGTAGGCCGCCACCTCGCTGTCCTCGGTGGTCATGCCCGTGCGCCCGTCGCAGAAGAAACAGATCACGTCGGCTGTGTCCATGGCGATCTGCGCTTGCCTCCGCATCTGTGCGAGCAGCACGTCGTCGCTGCGCATGTCGATGCCGCCGGTGTCGATCAGCGTGAAGCGCCGCCCCATCCAGTCCACATCGGCATACACGCGGTCGCGCGTCACGCCGGGCGTATCCTCCACAATGGAGATGCGTCTGCCCGCGATTTTGTTGAAGAACGTCGATTTGCCCACGTTGGGGCGGCCCACGATGGCCACCAGCGGCTTTGCCATATGTTTTCTCCTCATTGTCCGTTTGATCAGCGACCGCGCAGCGCCTCGTAGAAGTCGTAGCCATCCTCCACGATGCGTACAGGCGCGGGCAGGCGGCTTTCAAACTCGGTCAGCGTCATGTTGTCCAGAAACAGGTCTCGCTCGTGCCGCAGCATGTTGCAGCTGATGAGTACCGCATCTGCGTCTGCGAGCGCATCCGGCGGCAGTTGGTCCAGCGTATCGCCGCCGGTCAGCAAGCCGGTCACGGTGATGGTTTCGCCAAAAAACCGGTTGTACACGGTCACTACGCACACCTGCGTATCCGGTGGCGCGTAGCGCTCCATGAGCTGCCGGATGTGCGGGGCGGCGCTCACGCCGCTCACCACAACCAGCTTGCGGGGCGGTTTGGGCACAGGCGAGGCCGTGTCGTTTTCGGCGGCCTGCCGGAATCCGTCTGTCAGCTGCGCCAGCAAACCCACGCCGTTTTCGATCTGCGGAAAGTCCTCGTACCAGTCATAGGGGGGCACAGGCTCACCCGCCAGGCAGTAGAACTCGTCGCTGGCAAACACCAGCCTTGTGCCCAGCGCCGCGAGGCATTCCGCCTGAAAGGGCCTGAGCATGTCCAGCAGCGCCCGCGCGCCCGCCCCGTTAAACAGCGTGAGCGGAAACAGGTTCTTGCGGTACTTCGTAAGCCCCACGGGTACCACCGCAACCGAGAGCGTGGCGGGCGCGAGGCCCCGCAGGTCCGTAAGTGTGCGCAGCAGCTCTTCGCCGTTGTTGAGGCCCGGGCAGCACACGATCTGGCAGTGGAAACGGATGCCCGCGTCCCGCAGGCGTTCAAGCCGGGTCAGGATATCCCCCGCGAAGCGGTTGTTCATCATGCGGCAGCGCAGCGCCGGGTTGGTGGTGTGCACGCTCACGTACAGGGGGGAGGCGCGCCGCGCTACAATGCGCGCAAACTCCGCCTCGCTCACGTTGGTCAACGTAACAAAGTTGCCCATCATCAGTGAAAAGCGCCAGTCGTCATCCTTGACATAGAGGCTCTCGCGCGAGCCGGGGCGCATCTGGTCGATGAAGCAGAATACGCATTTGTTGTGGCAGGTGCGCGGCGTGAGCGTCATGCTGGAGCCGAACGTCAAGCCCAGCGGCTGCCAGTCTTCCTTGGTGATGCGGATGTTCTCCAGCACGCCGTTTGCGCGGCGCAGGGCCAGCGTCAGGCGCTCTTTGGCGCTGTGCGCCTGATAGTCGATTTGGTCGGCCACGGGTTCGCCATCCATCGAAAGCAGCGTGTCGCCATGGCGCAGCCCGTGCGCTTCGGCCACCGAGCCCGCCTCCACCCCCGTGATCTCATGCTCCACCGCCGCATCCCCCGCTTCGCCGCCAAATGGCAGTATCTTATATTATCCGATGTTTTTCGTCGGAAGTCAAGCGCAGGCGGGCACACAGGCAAGGCATGTGAATTGCATGTTGAATTGCCGCCCCCCTGCCACAGGGGCGAAGCAGCCGCACATAGGGTGCCCACGGCTATGTTTTCAAAGCCTCGCGGCCATGGCGCGCGCGCAAGATGCGTAACAAAATTGCCTGACCGCTGTACGCTTGTTGACCCCATATGCTATAATACGTTGTCGTGGATATCGCGCGAAAGGGGGCCGTCCTCGCCATGGAAACGTCGCTTGGGCAGGCGCGACTGGTGCTGGCCTCCGGCTCACCCCGCAGGCGCGATCTGCTGGCACACTTCGGCATCCCATTTGCGGTGGTGCCCTCCGGCGCGGACGAAACGGCCAACGGCACCGGACGCACGCAGGTGGCGGCGCTGGCGCGGCGCAAGGGCGCGGACGTTTTCACCCGCCATGCGCATTTACCCGTACTTGCCGCCGATACCCTTGTGTGCCTGGACGATCAGGTGCTGGGCAAACCGACGGACGAGGCCGACGCGCGCCGGATGCTGCGCGCGCTTTCCGGTCGCTGGCACTCGGTACACACGGGCGTTTGCCTGCACGTGCCGGGTGGCGCGGTGCTGGAACGAGTGGAAACCACGCGCGTGCGCTTTGCCAAGCTTGATGAGGCGGCCATCGCGCGCTATGTGGCCACAGGCGAGCCGATGGACAAGGCTGGCGCTTATGCCGTGCAGGATATCGGCGGCATTTTTGTGGAGCGCATCGAGGGCAGCCCCAGCAATGTGATCGGCCTTCCGCTCGCCACCGTGGCGGCGCTTTTGACAGCGGCGGGGCTTATACAGGGCGAATAGGGACGCACGGGGCCGCTGCGCGCGCCCTTTGAACATAAAGAACGGATGTGTGGGATATGGCCTTTGTAGCGCATGACCTGGGTATTGATCTTGGCACCAGCAATACGCTCGTATACGTCAAAGGCAAGGGCATCGTGGTAAGTGAGCCCACCATCGTGGTGGTGGAAAGCTCAAACGAGCGCAAGGTGCGCGCCGTGGGCGACGATGCCAAGATTATGCTGGGCCGCACCACCGAGGGCATCATGGCCGTGCGCCCCATGCGCGAAGGCGTCATCACCGATTTTGACATGGCCCAGATTTTGATCCAGTATTTCACCCGCAAGGCCATCGGCTCCAGCTATCTGGTCAAGCCGCGGTTGTTCCTCACCTACCCATGCTCCATCTCCGGCATTGAGCGCCGCGCCGTCAGCGAGGCGGCCAAAACCTCGGGCGGGCGCAAGGTGTTTCTGGTGGAAAAGCCCTTTGCTGCGGCGCTGGGCAGCGGACTGCCGGTATTTGACCCCAGCGGCTGCATGATCGTGGACATCGGCGGCGGCACCACGGATGTGTCGGTCATCTCGCTGGGCGGCGTGGTTATCAGCCACTCCATTCGCGTGGGCGGCGTCAAGATGGACGAGGCCATCATCAACTTCATCAAGCGGGAGTTCAACATTTTGATTGGCGACCGCACCGCCGAGGAAGTCAAGCTGGATTTGGGCGCAGCCCTGCCCATCCGTGAGGAACGGCGCGCGCGAATCCGCGGGCGCGACATGGTCACCAACCTGCCGCAAACCACCGAGATCACCTCCACGCAAATCTACCACGCCATCCACGAGCCCTGCGCCGCCATTTTGAGTTCCATCAAGTGGGTTCTGGAGCGCACGCCGCCGGAGCTTTCCGCCGACGTGATGCACAACGGCATCTACATCACCGGAGGCGGTTCGCTGCTCTACGGCATGGACCAGATGATCGCCAGCGAGCTGGGCATCCCCGTGCTGCTGGCCAAAGAGCCCATGGACTGCGCGGCGCTGGGCCTTGGCAACATCATTGAGAACTTCGACCTGTTGCAGCATCTGGGCCGCACCAGCTTCCTCAAGCAAAGCTGACCCGCGGGGCGCACGCCCCGGCAGACACAATACCGGAGGGGAATGAATGAGGCTCACGGAACCCAAACCCGAGCGCAGGCGCAACCGGGACAGCAGCGCGCGTGTCCTGTGGCGGCGCATTTTGCTCACGCTGGTCACGGTTGTCATTTTGGGCCTGTCCGGCGTGCACCTGTTCGGGCTGATCACGGGCAACCAGACGCTGGCCATCCCTGAGGACACAGTGGCGGGCATCTTAACGCCGGTGCAGACGGGCTTTTCCAGCATCGTGGAATCGGTGGTCAACTACCTGTATAAGCTGAAATTGCGCGCCAATCTGGAGCTGGCCTACAACGACCTCAAACAGGAAAACGAGCAACTTGTCTATCAGGCGATGCTTGCCGACGAGCTACAGCAGAAACTCTCCGTCTATGAGGATCTCTTTGAAGAAATCTCCGTGAACGAAAGCCTCAACCCGCTGGTGTCCACGGTCATCAACCGCGACGCGGGCAACTATTTCTCCGTCTTCACCATCAATAAGGGATCAAACGACGACGTGCAGGACTTCATGGCGGTTACCATGGAAGGCGCGCTGGTTGGCTATACCTATAACACAAGCGCCACCAAGGCCAGCGTGCGCACCATCATCGACAGCGAAGCCTCCATCGCCGCGCTCATCTCCAGCACACGCGACCAGGGCACCGTGCGCGGCACGCTGGGCATCGACGGCGCGGCCATGTGCCGTATGTACTACCTGCCGGACGACCACCTCCCCCGCCCGGGCGACACGGTGGTCACCTCCGGCGTAGGCATGGGCTTTCCCAAGGGTATCCCCATCGGCGTGGTGCGAGAGTCCACCCGCGGCATGGAGAGCAACAAGAGCTACATCGTTGTGGAGCCGAAAGTGGATTTTCAACACATCGAGTATGTGATCGTGCTGCGCTACCAGCCCGAGGCCGAAGCGGTGGAGGCGCGCGCCAGCAGCAGCGATTCCATCTCCTTCACGCCGCTGGAAACCGCCTTGCCCATCCCCACCATCCAGATCGGTTCCGACTTCTACCAGCTGGCGCCCACGCCAACTCCCTCCCCAACGCTGGACCCGGCGGCTTTGCCCAGCGACAGCGCGTCCGCCTCCGGCTCGCCCGCGCCCGGCACGCCCCTCCCTAGCGGCCAACCCAGCTATGAATACCAGGTGCCCATCGGCATGGCGACCGGCTCCAGCTACGGTTTCACCCTCGCGCCCACCGCTACGCCCACCCCATCGCCGCCCCCGCTGGATATTTCGGTGGAGGAGGATTGAGCCGTGGTCAAAAAGGGTCTGAAATTTGCCGTGCTCACGCTGCTTGCCTACCTGCTGCAATCCACCACCGCCATCTATCTGGCCGTGTGGGGCATCGCGCCCAACATCGCGCTGGCGATGGTCGCGGTGGTCACGGTGGCGCTGGGCCGCAAGTATACCTTCCTGATGGCGCTGACCATCGGCTACCTGCTGGAGATTATGCTGCCGGTGCTGGACTACATCAACCTGGTCCTCTACCCTGTATGCGCCATGCTGGGGGCGCTGGCCTTTTCCGACAAGGGCGAGCGCAAGCTGGAGGAGGAGCGCAGCCTTGGCAAGCGGCGCATGGGCAACCTGCCCGCACATCTGCGCACGTTGCTGTGCGCGCTGCTGAGCATTCTGGTGTACGAAAGCGTCCTTTTGATGTACATCTATTTAAACGGTATCCTGATCGACGGCGACCAGTTGCAACGCGCGCTGATCTCCGTGGTGTATACAACGTTGCTGGCGGGCGCGCTGCAATTTCCCATCCGCTGGTGGCTGGGTATCTACAAGCTGAAACGGGCCCGTTAAGGCGGGCCGGGGAAATCATCGACCGGCAGGGGCGCTTCGTGCTCCGGCGGCGGAAGCGCCGTAGAAAGGATCATGCATGAACGGTTCGCAAAAACGCAAGCTGGATCGGGCCGAGTATAACCTCGGCGCGCGCTATCTGGCGTTTCTGGGCATCGTTGTGGCGATGTTCATCTATCTGGTCACAGGCCTGATCAACCTGCAATTGCGGGGCGGTGAGGATTATCAGCAGACCGCCGAATCGCGCCGCACCGCCAAGATCACCCTGCGCGGCAGCCGCGGCATGATCACCGACGCGGACGCCGTGATTTTGGCCAAGGACAACATGGTCTACAACGTCACATTTTACCGTGACGCGGGCCAAAACGCAAAGGCGCAGTACGCCGCCTTCACCGAGGCGATATCCGAAACCATCGACATCCTGGAGGCGCGCGGCAACGAGCTTTCCGTCAAGTTTATCATCGATCGCGACCCGGAAACTGACGAGTGGCGCTTCAACTTTGGCTCCGGCGTAAGCGAAGCGGTTTTGCAGACCCGCGAAACCCAGTGGCGCAACAACAACTACTACTCCATCGCAAGCGTGCCCACGGCGGCCATGGCCATCGAGCGGCTCATGACGCGATACCAGATCCCCACGGACATGGACGAAACCAAGATGCTCAAGGTCATGGCTGTGTTTTCGGAAATGCAGATGAACCTGTTCAACTCCCAGCCCATCGTGATAGCCAAGGATGTGCCCTATGAAACGGTCATCGAGATCGAAACCCGCTCCATGACGCTGCCGGGTATGGCCGTGGCCGTGGGCACCAAACGCGTATACCCGCGCAGCACGCTGGGCGCACAGGTTATCGGCTACATCGGGGCCATTCCCTCGCAAGCCAAGTGGGAAGAGCTGAAGCCCAAGGGATACCGCTACAGCGACGTAATCGGGCTGGACGGCATCGAGTCCTCCATGGAAGACTGGCTGACCCAGAACAGCGACGCGCGGCAGGGCTACAAGATCGTAGAGCGCGACAGCCTTGGCAAGATCACCCGCGAGCTGAGTTATGTGCAGCCCAGAGACGGCAACAACGTCAAGCTGACCATCTTCGCCAGCTACCAGCAGCAGGCCGAGCGCGCGCTGGCAGAAAACGTGACTGCCACGCGCGCAAGGCAGGAAAGCAAGCTGATGCTCAACAGCTGGCTGGAGTCAAACAAGAAGGATATAGAGAGCCGCAATTGGGGAAAATACCCCCTTTCGCTGGCAGACCGCGCCGCCATGATGGTGATCGACATGGAGGGCCGCGTGCTGGCCATGGCCAACTATCCCACGTTTGACCTGAACGCGCTGGTGGCCGCAGGCCCCGAAAGCGCGCAGATTTTGACCGACGACCGCAATGTGCTGATGAACTACAACATCCACGCGCGCGCGACACCCGGCTCCATTTTCAAGATGGTGTCGGCCCTGGGCGCCATGCTGGAGGGCGAACTGCTGCCCAGCGAAACCATCAGCGACGCGGGCTACTTCACCCTCTATACCACCGACCTGACCACCGCGCCCAAGTGCTGGATCAGCGCGTCGCAGCGCTATAAGCACCAGTACCAGACCATCGTGCAGGGACTGTCCAACAGCTGCAACTACTTCTTTTACACGCTGGGCGCGCGCCTGGGTGAAACGCGGCTGTACCAGTATGCCAGCGAGTTTGGCCTGACCAGCAAAACGGGTGTGGATCTGCCCGGCGAGGAGCGCAGCGTGGTGGGCTGCCAGACCAGCCTTTACGACCCGGACAAGGCGATGGACGAAGCCTCGCAGGACACCGCCGTGCCCATCATCGTGTTCAACTCCATCAAAAAGCACCTGCGCAACCAGGGCGCGATCCGCAACATCACCTATGACGACGAGCGCCTCAACCGCTGCATCAAGCGCCTGATGGACATGGCCGTAAACACCGCCCAGGGCGACTGGGTCGTGAGTATGCGCCCCATCCTGATGGAAGAGCTGAATATGACGCGCGAGATGGTTTATCTGCAAAGCGTGATCGGGGACACGTACAACTACTTAAATGATATCAAGTGGGGCGGCGGCCAGACCATTCAGGTCGCCATCGGCCAGTCGATCACCGTGGTTTCGCCCGCGGCGGTCAGCCGTTATGCGGCCGCGCTGGGCAACGGCGGCAGTGTGTATAACCTGATGATCGTCGACTCCATCACATCGCCCGAGGGCGATATTTTAAGCCAGCGCACCCCCTCGCAGCTGAACCATTTCGACGGCGCGGAGGAATACCTGCCCCTGATCCTGGAAGGGATGAAAGGCGTGGTAGACGAATCCGGTACCGCCGCCAAGTATTTCAAGAGCTGGGCCTACCGCGAGGCCGTCTGCGCCAAAACGGGGACCGCCGAGGTAACCACAATCGACCTGGAAAACAACGCGTGGTTCATCATGATGGCCCCCTACGAGAAGCCGGAAATCGCGGTGGTCGTATTCATACCCAGCGGGTTCAGCGGCGGAGAGGCCAGCCTGGCCGCCCGCGAGTTCGTGGGCTGGTACATGGACCAGAAAACCCTGCGTACCAACAACGCCGTGTTCCCGGGCGGCAACATGCTGGCCCCGTGACCCGCGCCCCTGCACGCCGCCAGTGCTACGTCAACACCGCGAGGAGGGCACCCGAATGAGCCAGGCTTGGATGATCGTCTCCGGCAAGGGTGGCGTAGGTAAATCGACCATTACGGCCGCGCTGGGCATCGCGCTGGCGCGGCGGCAGTTACAAACCGTGGCCGTGGATACCGACATCGGCCTGCGTAGCCTCGACCTGCTGCTGGGCCTGCAAAACCGGATCATCTTCGACATGGTGGATGTGGCACACAAGGATTGCAAGCTGCGCTACGCGCTGGTGCCCTATGCCGCCGCGCCCGCACTGGCGCTGCTGCCCGCGGCCCAGTTGGGCACCTCGGCGGATATGAACGCGGAACTGATGGGCCGCATCGTGCGCAAGCTCAAGAAGCGCTTCAGCTATGTGCTGATGGATGCGCCCGCGGGGCTGGAGCGGGGCGTGACCACCACGCTGGAGAGCGCCGATCAGGCGCTGCTAGTCGTCACACCCGACGATATCGCCATCCGTGACGCCGAGCGCGTGATATCGCTGCTGGATCAGCATCGCAAACCCAGGCCGATGCTGATTGTCAACCGCATCGTGCCGGCGTTGGTACGGGCTGGCGATATGTATGCCCCCCAGACCATCGCCAACACGCTGGACGTGCCGCTGCTGGGCTTTGTGCCCGAAGACATGGCAGTGATTCAGACGCTCAGCCGCCACCAAACTTTTATGGATGTTAAATGCCCCGCGCGGGACGCGCTCACGCGCATCAGCCAGCGCTTTTTGGGCGAGTACGTACCCATGCCAGACCTGACCCGCCGCCTGTGGCCCTTCCGGCGGTGAAACCGGCCAGCGGGCCGCGCCCCCGGCGGCCAAACACCCCCGCAACGGCGGGTAAGGAGGAATGCCCATGATGCACGCAACCCGGCGCTCCAAGGCGCACTTTGACCTGTGGCTGACGCTGTTTGTGTTCGGCCTTGCCGCTTTGGGCGTGCTGAGCGTTTCCGTCGCCACGTTCTCCACCGAGTCCAGCGCTGAGGATACGCTGCTCAACTACATCGTCGCATCGCACTACGGCCTTCGGCAGGCCATCTTTTTCCTGATTTCCCCCATCGTGATCGGCGTTATCACCGTTTTTCCCTACGAGTTCATCCGCAGACGCTCGCAGCTGTTCTACTATATGGCGTGCGGGCTGCTGCTGGTGGCGCTGGGCGGCCAGGCGGCGGGCGTGAAGGCATGGATTGACGTGCTGTGGGGCTATACGCTGCAACCCTCGGAGTTCATGAAGCTGGCCTGCATCATCGTGACCGCCAAGTATCTGGAAAAGAACGACGACCCCATGGGCTCTTGGAGCAGCGCGATGCGCCTGGCGCTGCTCATGGGCGTGCCGTGGCTGCTCACGCTGGTGCAGGGCGAGATGGGCTCGGTGCTGGTGGCTATCTTCCTGTTCGGTATCATGATGTTTTTTGGCGGCATCCGCCTGAAGGTGATGGGCAGCATCATCGCGCTGGGCGTGATCGGCATCGCGGTGCTCTACGGGCTTGTAGTGGCCTCCGGCACGGAAAACTACCGCCTCACGCGCATCCTGTCGTTCGTCAACCCCGCCATGGTGGACGAGGCGGCCACCTATCAGGTGAACAACTCCAAGATCGCCATCGGCTCCGGTGGACTGTACGGCGTGGGCATGTTTGTTCCCGGCAGCTTCAGCCAGCTGGACTATGTGCCCGAGGACTGGACTGACTTTATCTTCTCAACCATCGGCGAGGCGTTCGGCTTCTGGGGCTGCCTGCTGGTGGTAGGGCTGTACCTGGCGGTCATACTGCGGCTTTTATACCTCGCGCGCTTCACGGACGATCGCTTCGGGCAGATGATCATCATCGGCGTGATGGCGATGCTTTTGTTCCATGTGTTTGAAAACGTGGGTATGACCACGGGCCTTATGCCCGTGACGGGCATCCCCCTGCCGTTTTTAAGCTACGGCGGCAGCAACCTGATCACCAACATGGCGGGTATCGGGCTGGTGCTCAACGTCGTGCGCAACCGAAGCGTGCTAAACGTCCGGCAACTCACGCCGCAGACGCGCGGCGCGGGCAAGTACATGCAGTAATCGCGGTGAGCCGTGCACGCTCATCGTGCACAATACCGCCAAAACAGTAAAACGGGAGCGCGCTCACGCTCTCGTTTCGCCTGTCAATGAACTGTGTTGCTGTCGCTCACACCCAGCGCTTCCGGCTGTTCGCTTGCTTTGGTCATTAGAATCGCAACTTATTTCGAGTGAAACCCTCACGTCGTTTGATCACGAACCTTCGTCGCAAATGCGCTACGCACCCCCGCAAGGGTTTCGCTTCCACCGGTTGCAGCAGCATCAAATCACTCTGCGCTTCGACGTATTGATTGATGGGATGGCATAACGACGCGTTCACCACACATTGTCAAACGTCTCCAGTTTCAGCCACGCCAGCACGTCGCGGATGGCCTTATCCCAATAGTCCCAGGTGTGGGCGGCTTCCGGCTCGCGCACATAGGTGATGTTAAGCTTCTGCCCAAAGGCGGCGATAAACGCCTCGTTGGCCTCGTAGAGAAAGTCCGCCGTGCCGCAGCAGGCATACAGGTGCGGCGCGGCATCCGGCGACAGGGTTTCCGCCGCCAGCGTGAGGTTGCCCTCGCCCGTGAGCAGCCCTTCGCGGCTGCCGAAGATATCGTTCAGCTCCCGCGCAAAATCGGGGTCCTCCATGTGCCCGTCCAGCGAGGCGTGCAGCCACAGCGGGGCGGAAAGCGCGGCCACGGCCGCGTAGCGGTCCGGTGCCAGCAAGCCCAGCTTCATCGCGCCGTAGCCGCCCATGGACAGCCCCGCGGCAAACCGTCCGGCGCGCTCGCGGCTGAGCGGAAAGTAGGTTTCCATCACACTCGGCAGCTCGTCACGCACAAAGGTCCAGTATTTCCCACCGTGTACCATGTCTGTGTAAAACGAGCGGTTGACCGCGGGCATCACCACCGCAACGCGGTACTTGCGGGCATAATCCGCGATGCGCGTGTTGCGCAGCCAGCCGGTATGGTCATCGCTCAAGCCGTGCAGCAGGTAGAGCGTGGGCAGCTTTGCGCCCTGCATTTCCATCATCTGGGCGAGCTCGGGCAACAGCACGTACACCGCCGTCTGGATACCCAGCGATTGGCTAAAGAAATGGAAATCCGTCCAAATCATCGTTTCTTCCCCCCTCGGTTATTGGCCTCATTATAGCACAGCCGCCACCTGCGCTCAATGCGCCGCGCCTTTACACAGGCCGCCCGTTGCGCTATAATTCGATAGCAATGCGCGACGGCTGGTGCGACCGCAAAACCGATACCGCTCAGCACAGGCATCGCCTTCCTACGCAGGATACGCGCGCCGTCGTGCGCACGTCGCGTGCCATTCGGCGCAATTTTCCACAGAATGGAGTATGCCCATGATCAGCGTGGCCGCCCTTCTGGTTATCATTTTCCTGCTTTGCGCAAGGCTGCAAAGGCGGTTTGAGCAGGTGCTGCCAGCCGTCGTGCTGGGCACGATGCTGCTGCTTACGCTGCTTGCCATGGCGGGGCAATTGGCGCTTGCGGACGTGTTCACCGTGGCTGCCTGCGCCGCGGTGCTTTTGTGGGCGCTGTGGGGCGTGCTGCGCCGCCGCCAGACGCCAGTCGATCTGGCCAGCTCGCTGTGGCAGTACGGCGTTACGCCCGGGCTTTTGCTGTTTGCGGCGCTTGCGGTATTCTACTGGTTTGCCGCCGCGCCAATGACCGTGTGGTGGCGTGACGATCTGGCTCACTGGGGCTTGCAGGTCAAGTCCATCTGGTACGCGGGCGGGTTAGTGCCAGGCGCGGCTAGCCTGAACCCCCGCTACGGGGATTATCCGCCCGGCGTGCAGGTGCTCCAGTGGCTCACGATGCACGCGCAAGGCGCGTGGAGCGAGCAAGCGCTTTATTTCACACTGTTCCTGCTGTACGCGGTGTTCCTGCTGCCGCTGGTCACGCGGCTGCGGTGGCGGCGCGCATGGCTGCTGCCGCTGCTGTTTGCAGGCTTTGTGGCGCTGCCCACATGGGGCAACGTGCTCAGCTATGTGTTCTTGGGCGTGGACACGGCGTTGTCGCTGTGTTTCGGCTATGTGCTACTGCTGATCTGGCGGCACCGGCGTGGCGACCGGCTTAGCCTTGCCGCCATCGCACTGGGGCTGTGCGGGCTGTTTTTGATCAAACAGATCGGCGCGCTGTTGCTTGGGTTTGCGGCGGTGCTGTACCTGCTGCGCCGCGCGGATACGCTCCGGCGCTCGCTGCCGGTGCTGTTGGCACCCGTTGTGGTTGTAGGCGGCTGGTTCCTCTACTGCGGCGCGATGGGGCTTTCCGGCTTCAACACCGGCGGGGCGGGCGGCAGCGTTACGGCGATACTGCAAGGCGCATACGCCCTGCCGGAAAACGCAGCGGGCGTGCTGCCCGCGCTGCTTAACGCCCTGTGTGTGCGCTATGTGGGCGACATCACCCTGCACACCGCCGCGCCGTTGGGCCTGCCGCTTATCCTATGGCTGACGGCCTTTCCGCTGGCCGCGCTGGCACTGGGGTGGCGCAGGGCCATCCCCATGGTGCAGGCAAAGCTGTGCGCCCTGTACCTCGCGGGCATGACGCTTGCCTACCTGCTCGTGATGTACCTGAGCTTCTTTACCACTTTCTACTACGAAACCGCCGTCTATACCGGGGCACAGGCAGGCAACATGGTGTTGCTGATCGAACGCTACATGGCCCCGCTGATTTTGGGCCAACTCATGCTGCTGCTCGCGCTGCCGCTAGGCGCGGGGCAGGCGGGTGCCCTGCCGCGCCAAACACCCGTGACGCTGGCTGTGCTGACGCTAGCCGCGCTGCTGATGGTTGTAGGCACCAACTGGGCCGTCATGGGCGACATGCTGCTTCCCGAACGATATGTGCAAAGCGAGCGCGCCGCCGGAAGCGAGGCCACGGTGCGCGACCAGGAGATGTGGGGCGAAGCGCTGGACGGCTTAACCGGCGCGCGCGTGCTGATCGACCTGCCCACCACGTCCGACTACACCAAGGAGATCGTCTACAGCTTCGCGCCCGCGAAGTTTTTCCAGCAAACGCCGGAGAACAGCGAAAGCGTGGATGTGCTGACCCGTTACCTGTTGCATAACGATATCGGCTATCTGGTGTGCCTGGACGATACGTCTGCGCTGGCCGAAGCAGCCGCGCCGCTTGCGGGCGAGGACGGCCTTTACTCCTACACCCTGTACGCGGTCGAGGTGGATGGCGATACCGTCACGTTGACCGAAGCCTGAAACAAAAACGCCCCCCGAAACCAAAGAAGGCGCGGCAGCATGCCGCGCCTTCTTTGGTTGCATTGGTCGCCGCCTTCCGCGCACACCGATAGGCTCCGCACGGGCTATGAACGTTTCCCACCGTGCGTCCGCACCCTGGGGCAGTGCTGCGTACCCTATGCCAGCGTGTACGCCGCGATGCCGATGAACAGCGCAACC
>Ga0351954_1022_pt1 | contig 15598 bp, 15 predicted proteins | sample BONcelT113001D13_FD_205813 | JGI IMG/M metagenome (GOLD analysis project Ga0351954, IMG submission 205813) | Enriched cells from coal bed in the Powder River Basin, Montana, United States - BONCAT cells T11 rep3 HSBNCT.T11.300.1.D13 ...
GTTTACTTGAACCCGATTATGTCGCCCGGGTCATTGTAAAGGCAATTTCAAAAAGGAAATATTTTGTCATCCCCGGATTTCAGACGCGTTTTCTGTATTTCTTTCACCGGCTCACCAATGGCGTGATCAGCAGGGTGGTCGCCGACCTTCTGGTCAAATGGATCATTAAAAAGCAAAATAGAGAAAAAAGTAAAAGTTTGACGCCATGAACGTCACTCCCCAGTCGCTCCGGAAGCTGCGCCACCGGCGCGGGTTCCGGAATCGTTTGCAGGAGATTTTTAGGCAATCGGTTGTTTCTCCTGCATCTGTAGTTCATGAAGCATCAAAAAAGTCTGAGTCGATTTGTTTGACTTCATACTGATTGCGGACTTGCACCCCGACATTGAATTGATACATCAAGTCAACCAGACGTTCTCCATCCACAAGAATGATCGTATGATGCGCCTCGCGTGCTTTCTTTGATGCCTTTTCATCAAAGCTGCTAGTCGTGACGAACACGCCTTTTGTCGTATCTCCACTCATTGCGCCGATAAAGTTACGAATATCAGTTTCTCGCACCTTGTTGTCGGTGTAACGCTTCGCCTGTATGTATATTTTCTCTAATCCCAGCTTGTCTTCGTTTATTATTCCGTCGATTCCGGCATCACCAGACTTGGATGTCTCGGTGAAGTCTCCATACCCCATTTTCTTCAACAGAATGAGAATAACCTTCTCAAAATAAAATGGATCTATTTCGCGCAACCTTTCAAGTAGTTCAGATTTCGTTTGTTCCTCAATTTCAGAAAACCCGGCATCTATCATGTCCTGCGGAGATTGCTCGGCAGCAACAGGTGAGTCGGTCTGTTTTGTCTTTTCTTCGGAGTAGAAATCCATCAGGTTCGATTCCATATCGCGAAGAGTCACTCCCTGAGCGCAGGCTTTCTTTCCCGCTTCGGTGATCTGAACCATGCCGCGCTTTGGGTAATGAACGAGCCCGCTCTTCTTGAGGTAGGACTTTCCCCATGCTATCCGATTTTCGATCAGCACTTCACCGCTCTTTGTCTTCTGTTGCAGCAATTCTTCGGGTAAGTCTGAGTAATGCTGACCCTGAACCCGCTTGATGAGTTCGCGATGATGAACGACCTCTCCATCGCTGAGGGTCTGTAGGATCGGCATGAATGTCTCGTTAAACTTTGGTAGTTCCATATCTTGTCCTCTCATGCCTAACAAGTGATTCTAAAGTTTTCCGGATAACTTCGGGGGTTCGTACACCTTCACTTTTTTTCCGCCAAAAAACGCCATGCCGGTTCGGCCCCCGGGATTTCCTGATTGATGCCGGGCGTATATTCGTGAAAAAGAAGGCAGCCGTTGGCCTCCGGCCAGCGCGTGTGCCCAAAAGTCATAGCCCTGGATTCCCGCTGTTGGGTTTCTGCTTCGGCAAGACTCCAGCAGGTGTTGATAAAAAAAGTTCCCTCACCATCGCAAAGATCCACTTCGCTGCCGTTGATATAATAGAAAAGGTCCTTACGGGTCCGCCGCATCTCCAGAAAAACCGCGGTTTCCAGTTTCCGGCCGACATCGCGTCCCGGATTCGCCTTAAAGGCGGCCACCAGGCCCGGATCGATCACATGAAGTTTTCTGGGGTTGTGGGCCTGCTTTCGTAAAGATTGCTCTTGTATGGGCAAGGAAAAGATCAGAAACGCATCTTCCAGATAGCCCAGATAGTCAAACAGGGTGTTTTTGGAAATGGCAAATCCGAGGGATCTGAAATCCCGATGCAGCTTACTGACGTTGAGAAGGCCGGCCGTATGGCGGAAAACGTGGCGCAACAGCTCGCGCATCAGTTTTTCGTTGCGGACGCTGTATCGTTCAACAACGTCGCGATAAAACATAAGAGCGGCGTATTCCTCCAGAATGAGCGGGCGCAAGGGTTCGTCCGCCAGTATGATTTCCGGAAATCCTCCCCATGCAAGATAGGTTTCCAATTCCTTGCGGAGCAGGCTTTCATTTTCGGCGTTATAGGGTAATATCTCAATACCGCGAAATGACAGCGTCTCGCGAAAGCTCAGGGGGAAAATTTCCAGCGTGATGCTGCGGCCCCGCAGCGCGGTCGCCAGGTCCCGGGTGAGTAATTGTGAGGATGAGCCGGTGACATAGATCTCCACATCTTCGGTGTCCTGGATGCGACGCACCCATCGCTCCCAGCCGGGCGCGTTTTGAACTTCATCCAGAAACATATAAACGCGATGACTTCCCGCTTCCGGATACAATTCCCGCAAACACCGCAAAACCAGATCCAATTCTTCGGCGCGTATGGGATTCAGCCGGTCGTCTTCGAAGTTCAGATAAATGATGCAACGACGATCAACGCCCTGAACGGTAAGGCGGCGGATGGTATCGAAGAAAAGAAAGGTCTTGCCGGAACGCCTCACCCCGGCCAATCCAACGACTTTACCCGTTCCCGTCGGCAAAACAATCTCGCGGGGACGGCTGGCCGGCAGGGTCCGCTCAACAGATTGGCGAAGAACGTATTTAAGATTGTCACTATTCATGGGGACAACTTACATTAAATTGTCCCTTCATGCAAGGACAATTATATTAAAATGCAGATTTTTTCGGGAGAGAATTCGGTCGAGTCCCCGTGTAAATAAGACGGGTTATCCCCCGTTACGGCTGATAAAACGGGATCGGCTTGCCCGTGCGGAAGGCGATGGCCCGGCAGGTGGCGATGAGATTGGCGTTTTCATCGGTGACCGTGATGTCGTAATGGGCGATTTTTTTGGATCGGCTGGTTTCTCTGGCTTCGGCCCTAAGCCGAGCGCCGGGGTCGGGAGAGGTGACATAACTGACGTTGACGTTTAACGCCACGGCAATGGTCCCGTGGGTCTGGCACGCGGTCTGAAAGGCTTCGTCGATGAGTCCGTAGATGGCGCCGCCGTGGGCCCGCTGGTAGATGTTGTCCAGATGTTCGGGCCGGTAATCCATTTCCACAACGGAAAAGCCTTGCCCCAGGTCCGTCAGGTGCAGCCCCATGTGTCGGGCAAAGGGTTCATTGGCCGAGGCGTTGATGATCGCCAGTCTGAGTTTTTCATCCATGGGCTGTAAAATTCCCCTTTCCGTTGTTTCCGTCGTCGGGTGTTTTATATCATTATGGCAGCCGCCTTTGTTTTCATGTTTTCATAAAGCGGCTGCCATTGAAGAATGATGCATTATGAAAGATTATTCCAGAAATTGCGGGCCTGATCGGTCATGTTGCCGCCGGATGCTGATGCGCTGCCCGATTTTTTTTCCGGGCGCACATGGCGCAGCCGGGCCACGCGCTCCTCGATGGGCGGGTGGGTGGAAAACAGATTGGTCAGATTCCGTCCGCTCAGGGGGCTGGCAATGAGCATATGGGCCGTGGATGGCTGGGCTTCCATAGGGATGCGCTGATTGTAGGCCCCCAGTTTTTCAAGGGCTCGGGCCAGCCCTTCGCTGTCGCCGGTGATGTTTGCCGAGGTGGTATCGGCAAGATATTCCCGGGAACGGGAAATGGCCATCTGGATGATCATGGCCGCAATGGGCGCGATAATGGCCATGGCCAGAAGCCCGAAGATCCCGCCGCCGTTGTTGTCGCCTCCACGGAATCCCCCGAAAATGGCCCCCCATTTGGCCATGTTGGCCAGCAGCATGATGGCCCCGGCCATGGTGGCGGCAATGGAGCCGATAAGGATGTCGCGGTTTTTGATATGTCCCAGCTCATGGGCCAGAACCCCTGCCAGTTCGTCGCGGTTCATATATTTAAGCAGCCCTTCGGTGACGGCCACCACGGCGTTTTCCGGGTTCCGGCCGGTGGCAAAGGCATTGGGCGTTTCCTGGGGGATGATATAGACCCGGGGCATGGGCAGCCCGGCCCGCTTGGCCAGTTCGGCCACCATGGCGTAAAGCTGGGGCGCCTCCTGGGGCGTGACCTCCTGGGCCTTATACATGCGAAGGACAATCTTGTCCGAATACCAGTATGAGAAAAAATTCATGGCCCCGGCAATTATCAGCGCGATGACCATGCCGCCGTTGCCGCCGATCACCTTGCCCACCCAGAGAATGAAAGCCGTCATTACTGCCAGAAGAATGGTGGTTCGGATTTGATTTGCCATTATCTGTCACTCCTTCGTTTTTTTTATCGTTGACCCACTCATCGGGAAATATTGCTTTACGGGTTTGGTTCGCAAAACAGTGTTTGTAGCTAACACAGAGGTTTCCGATGAGACAATGTTCAGGTTGGCCGCTGCGCATTGGTACTTTTTAAATAAAATAAAAACAAATCCGCAAAATTCAAGGGGAAAAACGATCAGGGCGATACATTGTGACAGGCTGGTTTATAGACGGCTTATTCCAATTTCCATTATGGAATGATAGCAGTTAACGGCACACGGAACAATGGCGGGGCCGGCCAGTGGGAAACGGCGTCAGTTCGCCATTTGGGTTGCGTCGATCGCGGAGGCGGTCTCGTATGACCAGCCGCCCCATGTTTCATTGATGATCCGCATCACAAGGGGATAAACGATTTCTTCGGCCTGCTTGCCGTAGAGTAGGTCCAGGTGATTGGCGCCTTCAACGATAAAATCAATAACCTGGCTTCGTCTGTCGGTGATTTCAATTTTTTCAGCGTCTTTAGATGATTCCAGGTGATATATTTTTTTGATGCCGTGGGGATAATGGCGGCTGTACTGGAGGTTGTCCGGCGGAGCCAGGGGATCTTTGGAGCCCCAGAAATGGAAGATGGGAATATCTTTTGGAAAGTAGCTTAAATGCGATGAATAGTTGAAACGGCTCTGGTCCATGCGTTTAAATCCTTCACCGTTGTAAATGGCTTTAAGAAATTGAAATCCCAGGCCTAGAGGAACGGATTCCAGTGCCCTGTCCACATAGATTTTCGTTAATATTTTATGGCCTTTATGATTTTCGGGATTCATAAGAAAATTGAGATCTCCGAAGTCACTGTTTAGTATTAATTGCGTGACATCACTGACCACGGGAATCCGCATCAAAAATTGGAGGGCATCTTTGACCGGCAGATGCTGAAGCCGGAAAATACGGGACAGATGGTTCATCCAGAGGACGGTGGGGAAAAAGGCATGAGTCATTTTATTGAAAAATTTGGGTGATCCCAGAGAGATAATAGCCCGCACCTGCCGAAGGTTGCCCTCGGCTTCATCCGGCGGCGGCAGGATCTGGTTCAGGTAAGCCTTCTGCTCGCTGGTCAGATCCTGAAAGCTGTTTAAGTGTTTGCGCATATTCCAGTTCAGCACCATGTTTTCGGCGATGATGCCGCCCATGCTGTGCCCCACGAGCACGGCAGGCTTATATCTGCTTCGGGAGTGGACAAAATTTAATACCGTGGGCAGGTCAAAATCGATCAGGGTATCCACGGTATAAAGCGGATCGAATTTGCCCTTGTTGATGCCCATGCCCCGCGGATCGAACAAATATACCCAGAAGCCGCTGTCCGCCATGTCCCTGGCCATGGATTGCCTTACGCTCAGGTCATAGCAGTTGCTGTTGTTGGCGAATCCCGGAACCAGGATGACCGCCGGGCGGTTGTCCCCGGAGGTCACGTCTTCAATGCTGACCAGCCGGCGGAACTTGATTTCCTTGCCTTCTTCCGTATAGTCCCGGTAATAGACGATTTCATAATCCCTGCGGCCGATATGGCTGTTTTCTTCGATTTCGCTGTCAAAATAGGAAGGCAGCCGCTGATCCTTGAGGGTTTCCTTTAATATGCGTCGGCTGCCGGCTTCTTCGAAAATGCCGGTAAAAAAATAAGCCGGGATTTTAAAGCGATTGATAATAAGTGTTTTTAACTGCTTGCGGGTCAGAACAATGACATTTTCCGTCAGGCGAAGGTTGCCGGCCTCAAGCTCGGCGATGAGAATATATTTGATTTCGTTCCGCGAAATGCGGATACCCGTAACTCTCAGAATGATATGATAAAGGGTCAGGGCGAGTTTGCCGGCGGCAATGGCACGTATTTCCTCCTGGGTTTTGATCAATTCCCTGGAGACCGGCAGGCCGAGTCTGAGCTGGCCCTCATAGAAACGGCTGTAGGAATTATAGGTGACGTTGACCCATCGGGCGGTGAGTTCGTTGGTGAAAAAACGGGCGGTGTTTTTCCCGAGGGTCCGGATGCGTTCTATGGTATCGGATGCCATTGTCCATCGCAGGCGGGATAAAAATGGGTCATTTGTCGGCAGGGCTTCGGAGTCGTCTATGGCTTTGGCCGCCTTCATCTTGTATCCTCGTGTCATGGCATTTATGATTGCGTGGAGTGAAACCGTTCAACCTCCCCAAGGCCCCCAGAATGTTGAATCGTGCAATATATCATGTGTATCAGTATGTATCGGTAATCTGTTCCGGCGTGAAAGATTCCAGATTTACTCTGAAATTGGAACAATACCCGTTTAACGCCTCAAACTCAAGTGATTTTTTTATATTTTATTCATCCGGCGCTGTTTTCAGCGTTCTGACTGTTTCCGGAATCGGTGTTTTCCCGAACTTTTTATGGCGGGACTGATCCGGCGTCATGGATGCTAAAATATCCTGCTGGGCCGGGGTTAAAAAGGGCCTGATGTGTCTTATTGCTTCCTGTTCAATGGCCCGGATATCGGCGCGCAGGGGATGCCCGGACTGCAGGGGCCGTTCGTGAATCCTGTTGGTGTCCTGATGGTATTTTTCGAGTAATGTGTTGAGGATCGGTTGAATTTTTTCAATCTGTTCCGAGCTTAAATCAAGGCGTTGGCTGAGTTCAACGATACTCAGCACCTGCGGGACCCGGAAGGGCCTTTTCCCGTACGGGCGCCGGCCCTGTTCCCATCGGTGTTTCATTTTTTTTTGGATGCCGGCGAACCGGGCCTGCTGATCCGCGTCGAGCAGTTCGTTGATTTCAGCAAATCCGCGCTCAATGATGCTGACAAGTTCCGGATGATGGGTTTGTTTAAAAGTCTGGATGTCGTGTTCGATCCGGGCTTGGATGTTTGTGACTATTTCATGCTGGGCATCCGTTAGGCCGAGTTCCCGAATGATGTCGGGCCGGATCAGCAGCCTTGCCACTGGGGGGCCGGATGCCGTAAAGCGGTCCATCTGCTGCTTGACATAATAACGCATGCCCCCGGCGCCCGCGGCCATGCCGCAAGCGAAAATTAAAAAAATGCCGAGAAAGGTTTTAAAGCGGTTCATCTGCATGTGATTACCCCATGAGGATATCGCCAAAAATAAAATCGACCGGATTCTGGAGAAACATGTCGGCGATCACGGTTTCAGCTGAAGGACCGAACCATACGGCGCCAATAAGAAGCAGGATCAGCAGCAGGCCTGCGGCCGGGGCAAGCCGCCATACTGAAGCGCTGAAATCGGTCGACCATGATATGCTTCCGGCCGGCATGATCCCGCGTATTTCGCGCATGACATTTTGCTGCCAGGCATCTGAAACCGGGATTTCCAGCCGGTTTTGATAGGCCCGGATCAAATTTTGCCTTATTTTTTTGTCGTCTAACAGCATCATTGTCTTATACCTGTTACATTATTTCTTTAAGAATCGTGTTGAGTTTTTTTCGGCCCCTGTATGAACGGATCTTGACGTTGGCAACGCTCCAACCCAGAAGGTCGGCGGCTTCACGATGGGAAAAGCCCTCAAAATAGACCAGTTCCATAACCATTTTCTCCGGTGGTTTGAGTTGTGCCATGGCCGCCTCGAGCAATTCTTTCAGTGCCGCCGTCCGACGGTTTTCCACATGCCGGTTCCCGGAATAGTCGGCGATCAGGTGCTCATAATCGATTTCACCGTTTCTTGTCAGGTCTGTGAAAAGTGTTTCTCTTGACCGGTAAATCCGGCGCAGACAATCATAACTGGCACGAATGGCGATGGCGGTAAGCCATTGTTTGAACCCGGAACGACGGCTAAAGCCCGACAGCCCCAGGTATGTCCGGATAAAGGTATCCTGTGCGGTTTCTTCCACGCACCCGTCCGGCACATGGCGGCCGACAGTCCGGAAGACATGGGACCGGTATTTTGTTACCAGGTGCTCGAAGGCATTGATATCGCCGCCAAGCACCCGGTCAATGATGGTCGTGTCGCTGTTGTCGCCGGGGATATCCGTCATAGCCGCTTACCGGAAAGGATCGTGAAACCTAAAAATAGGATTTGTTAAGATTCCATAAATGGTTGCGTGTCTTTGGGGCTTGCGGTATCTCCCGATCAGGAAAAATTAATTCTCGTCAGTAGCGGGTTGCCTTTCCTGCCACGCGTCCATCATGGGGCAGCCCGGACGCATCCGGCCCTTAAATGGTTTCGATTTTCCCTTTGGTCCGAAAGGAGCGCAGGAGAGTGACGTAAATTGTTCCTCGGTCAAGATCGGTTTCAGATCGGCCATGATTCTGCCGCGTAAAACCGCCATATCCTCTTTGACGGCGGATATGCGTTGATGCGTCCGCCGGATGGCGTCTTCGTCAAAAATCGCATCCGTATGTCGTTCTTCCGCGCATGCCTGTCGGGCCTCCACGAGCTGATCCATCAGCGCTTGCCGATCGCCGGCGTGTTTTTCCATGACAGCGGCCGCTTCAGCCTTTTGGGCGTCGGTCAGGGACAGGCGCATGAGTTGCCTGAGGGAGATGCCGCATGTCCCGCCCATCATGGGACAGTCGCGGAATGCCGTTTTATCCCCGGTGGGTCCGGGAGTGGTGCGGTCTCCCATGTTGCGTATGTTCTGGGCATATGCCGATGCAGCCAGCGCCAGGCAGAAGATTAGCGCGACCATCAGTGTCTGTGTTTTTTTCATGATTACCTCCATTGGTTTGCGTTATCAACAGGTTTCATTCCGGCGGCGCCTGCCGAACAGAAGTTTTTTTTCTATGCGACCGCTGGTGATCCCGCCTTTTTGTTTCATAACGTCGTTTCTAAAATGAAAATAGTTACACGCCAGATGAAAAAAAACTTTACCCTTTTTATCCGGTATGTGAAATTAGAACCGTGAACCACAATTCCTTTTTAAAAAAGATAGATTTTATTTTCATTTTTATTGAGGGAGGCCGGATGAATTTATCAGAGGGGAAATATATCGGCGCGGTCGATCAGGGCACCACGAGCACCCGGTTTTTCATTTTCAACGACAACGGCGACACCGTTGCCATGCATCAGCTCGAACACCGCCAGTTGTATCCCAGGCCCGGATGGGTGGAGCATGATCCCATAGAAATCCGGGATCGTATGAACGATGTGATCCGGGAGGCCATGGCTGCCGGCGGAATCCGCCCTGAGAAACTGGCGGCGCTGGGGATCACCAATCAGCGTGAGACTACCGTGGTATGGAATCCCAAAACCGGCATACCTTATTACAACGCCATTGTCTGGCAGGATACCCGCACAGAAGAGATATTTCGTTCTTTGGCGGTCGACGGCGATATGAACTGTTTCCGCCAGCGGACCGGCCTGCCGCTCACCACCTATTTTTCAGGCCCCAAAATTAAATGGATCATCGACCACGCACCGGGTGTGAAAGCGGCCCTTGCAAAGGGAGAAGCGATTTTCGGCAATATCGATACATGGCTGATCTGGTGGCTCACCGGCGGCCCTGACGGCGGTGTTCACGTCACCGATGTGACCAATGCCTCGCGGACCATGCTGATGAATATCGAAACTCTGGAATGGGACACGGAAATGCTGCGGGTCATGGGCATTCCCCGTGAGATGCTGCCGGAGATCCGGTCTTCCAGCGAAGTTTACGGGCATACGGCCAAGACGGGTATTTTCGGAGGAGAAATCCCGGTTTCCGGTATTCTCGGTGATCAGCAGGCAGCGCTTTTCGGCCAGACCTGCTTTTCGCCGGGTGAAGCCAAGAACACATACGGCACCGGATGTTTCATGCTGCTCAATACCGGTGAAAAAGCCGTTCAGTCAAAATACGGCCTGCTGACAACGGTGGGCTATCGGATCGGGAATCGGCCGGCCGTATACGCCCTTGAAGGCTCCATCGCCATAGCCGGCTCCCTGGTGCAGTGGGTCAGAGATAATCTCGGCCTGATCAGGACCTCGCCCGAAATCGAGGAACTGGCCAATACTGTTGCGGATTCCGGCGGCATTTATTTTGTTCCTGCCTTTTCCGGGCTTTTTGCTCCCCACTGGCGCAGCGACGCGAGGGGGCTGATCACCGGTCTGACCCATTACATTCACAAGGGTCATATCGCCCGGGCCGTGCTGGAAGCCTGCGCTTTTCAGGTTCGTGAAATTTTTGAGGCCATGGAAAAAGATTCCGGCATCCGGCTTAAGGCATTGAAAGTAGACGGCGGCATGGTGCAAAATGAGCTGCTCATGCAGTTTCAGGCCGATATTCTGGATCTGCCCGTCATCTGCCCCAAAAACCGGGAGACATCGGTGCTGGGCGCCGCCTATGCTGCCGGACTGGCCGTGGGATTTTGGCAGGATCTTTCCGAGCTTAGCGGCCAGTGGGCTTTTGATAGAAAGTGGGAAGGCCAAATGGCCGGGCAGCAACGGACTGCTCATTACGAGGGGTGGCTCAAAGCCGTCCGGCAGAGCTATTCTGGTTGAAGTATATTGTCTAAGGCGGCATAGCGCGATCAAAAGGGTCAATGCCGCCCTTGAAACAGATTCCCCGGTCGCATTCAGTGTTTTAATAATTTGAAACTTAACGTAAAAGTTAACTATTGTTATTTGACAGTCAGGCCCGGCAAGGATAATGGTTTACATTTTTCAAAATCATATGCTATTTAATTTAGATGCCAATGAACGGATATTTTAGTCATAAACACCGTTTCCTCGGTTTCAGTCCGCGGGTGACGCACACCTCATCAGGCATCCTGACAATGCCGCTAAGGATTACGGACATATCGTTTCCAGTAAGTCGGTAAGAAGGATGGGACATGCCGCTTCAGAGAAATTATTTTATATGATAACGTGATTATGGACCTGGAAGTGACCGGATGATGGGCGTTATGGCGGATATAACGGAAAAATTCGCGGAAAACGCGCCGGGCCGATTTTATGTGGTCCGGGCATGTATCGGATGCACCCTGTGCACTGAAATCGCGTCGGCGAATTTTAAGGAAAATACGGATCTGGAACTGGCCGTGGGTAACAGTTATGTCTACCGGCAGCCGGAAACCCCTGAAGAGGAATCGTTTTGCCGGGAAGCCATGGATGCTTGTCCGGCAAGCGCCGTCCGGGATGACGGCGGTGGGGAGCGGGCAGCGATTCAGGTTAAAGAAAAACGGTCATGTCAATAAAGGACGATCATGCCAATAAATTAAGGAGGAAGCCGTGAAGCAGATTGTCAGTATCAGTCTTGGCAAAAGTGCGGATGATTATGAATTTGTCGCTGAATTTCTGGGACAGCAGTTTACCATCAAGCGGGTCGGCACCGATGGGGATGTAACCCTGGCCGCAGACCTGATGGAGCAGTGGGGCGTTGAAGCCGACGCTATTTGTCTTGGGGGACTGAATTTCGACTATGCCATCGGCTCCAGCCGGGCCATGGCCGAACAGGCGAAAAAAGTCACAGATCTCAAATCCCGCATCTCCACACCCATCACCACCGGCGAGCGTCTGCGCAGGGTCTCCTACGAATGGGCCATAAGGCATCTTCAGTTCAAACACGGCAACAACTATTTTAATCACGCCAAGGTACTGTTTTTATCCGGTCTGCTCAACTACAATATCGCAAAGGTGATTTCCGAATGGACCGACAACCTGACTTTTGCCGATCCCGTGGTTGAAAACGGCATACCTAAATTTCTTCATACTCTTGAAGATCTCGAACTCTACGCCAAAGGCATCCACGACGTTCTGGACTGGGTGCCCACCCGGCGGCTGGCGTCCGCGGCCATGCCGCTTCGGGCCTGGAATGAATACATCGTTCGCAAGGCCATCCAGAAGACCTCCATTCTTGTGGTGCCGACCTATGATTTTTATGAATATCTCAACGGGTGCGGCCTGGAGGAACTGGGGGGCAAAACCATTATCACGTCCACCGTTTATGAAGACCGGATCCAGTTTCTCAAGGAGCGGGGCGTGGATGTGATTATCGACTGCACCCCCAAGATCCTGGAACAGGTGGTGGGATTCAACGTGCTGGAGGCACTGATCGCCGCGGCATTAGACATTCCCTTAAATGAACTGACCGATGACGACCTGCTGGAGGTCATCAGCGAGCAGCGTCTGGATCCCCGCCAGATTTATCCCCAGGGCCAGTTCAAGCGCATCAACCGGTTTGCTTTTGTCATTCATCCCCTTTCCCAGGAGCAGCTCAAAAAAGACCCGACCATTGAGCTGGCATCCCGTTTTGCGCCCAAGGGGTTCATGGACGCGGTGGAAAAAATCATCGCCTATTCCCCGCCCATGGTTTATTGCAAGATTACGGGAGTCCGGTCTCCCACCGGCGTGGAAGCCGAAGGGTGGCTGATCACCGTTGGCGGCACTCCCAAACAGATGCTTTCCCACAGCCCTGAATTCACTTACAAGCGTTTGCTGCAGGCTGCAAAAATAGCCAAGCGCCTCGGCGCCCAGATCATGGGGTTGGGGGCCTTTACCAAAGTGGTGGGGGACGCGGGCAAGACCGTGGCTAAGCTGGCAGATATTCCCATTACCACGGGAAACAGCTACAGCGCCTCCGGCGCCCTCTGGGCCGCGGCCGACGCGGTCAGGCGCATGGGGCTTATCACTGTGGAAAAAGGAAAGAAGCTTAAAGCCAAAACCATGGTAGTCGGTGCAACGGGCGCCATCGGATCGGTCTGCTGCCGGCTTCTGGCCATGGCCTTTACCGATGTCTACATGGTGGATGTCCGGCATTCCAAACTGCTGGCCTTAAAGGAGTCGATCCTCGGGGATACCCCGGACGTACACGTGGAAATTTCCACCCGGGCGGATAAATTTCTGGCGGATATGGACGTGATTGTCACGGCCACATCCGCCGGTGGTGGAAAGAGCGTCATCGATATCATGGCCGTTAAGCCCGGGTGCGTGATCACCGATGTTGCCCGGCCTCTGGATCTGTCGCCCCAGGACGTGGCCAAACGGCCGGATGTCTTGGTGATTGAATCCGGTGAAATTTTGCTGCCCGGGGATAATGTCGAAATGCGCGATATCGGACTGCCGCCCAGGGTGGCATACGCCTGCCTGGCGGAGACCATCGTGCTGGCGCTGGAGGGGCGGTATGAGACCTTTACCATCGGCCGGGAAATCGAATGGCAGAAAGTAAAGGAAATCTACAAGCTCGGGCTCAAGCACGGGATGAAGCTGGCCGCCATTTCCGGGGTCAACGGCGTCTATTCCGATGCTGATATCGCAGAAGTGGCCAGACTGGCCAAAGAAGCCCGCGCGGAAATGGCCGTGCAGGAAAAAAGCCTCAAACGGTCGGTCGGCTGATCAAACCCCAATATACAACGCATGTAAAAACAGGCACGCTCACAGGGTCGCCTGTTTCAGGAAATTTTTAAATGATTATCGGTTTTGTTCAGACCAAGGGCGGCACGGGCAAGAGTACGCTGGCCGTCAACATCGCGTTTTCAAACGCTGCGGCCAGGGCCTTTGATTCCATCGCTTTGGTAGAACTTGATCCCCAGGGGACCCTCCGGAACTGGTGGGGGGAACGGGAAGAAATGGGCTATAATTGCGGCAAAGTATCGTTTCATCATATGTCCAGCACCCAGAAAGAGGTGTTCCAGGAAGGGATCAAGGCCATTGCCCAGCACAATCAGTTGATGATCATGGATATTCCCGGTGAGGGAACCGGCAAACTGCACACCCGGTTCGCCTGCGCCTTCTGTGACCTGGCGGTGATCCCCATGCGCCAGTCGACCAATGATGAATCCGCCTTTTTAACCAATTTATATCCCATCATCAAAGATATTGTACTGGCGGTGCCGGAAAAAAGGGGTCGGTTCCATGTGCTGCCCGTGTTCACCCACCCGCGGACCAGTGTTGATAAATGTTATGCTTATTTTAACGAGGTATTGCCGCCCTACGTGACATGTCTTAAGGCGGTCTATCCCGCACGGAGCGTGTATGAGAATTTCAACCGGAAGGGATTGAATCTCAATGAGTACGCCGCTGTTGTGGCGACCAACCGGAAATTCAGGCAACAGGTTGAAAAAGCCGTAAAAGATGTCGAAACCATAGCAAATCGACTGATCAGGATCGGGAGGGAGAAAGATGCCAGTGCCAAGGGAAAATGAAAAAAAAGTCGAGAGGGCCTTTGAGGTCATCGAAAAACTGGAAAAAAGCGACAACGCCAGAAATAAGGAAGCTGAATTCGCCGGCAAAAAGAAAACCGCCGGCCGAAAGGACCATGACAAATCGGGCCTTCGAATACATTTCGCTTTGGATGCCCTGGTGTCTGAGAGCGATACCCGTCAAGCCGGAGAAAAAGACCTGCAATCCGGCAGTTCCAAACTTATTGATATCCGTTTCACCGTGCCCTATATCTGGCGGATTCCGGTGATCGGCAAGACCGCCTTGAAGATTGTCAAGCATCTCCAGGCGGAAAAGTACCCCGAATCCATCCGCGACATCCTGGGTTCTTTCCGGCGGGATAAAAACCGCTGAAGCAGGAGATTGTCTGAAAATTCACGCAGGCGCGGTTTTGCGGGCAATGTCTATTCTGATTGCTTGATGGTAAAGACGATTTCGTCTTCGCCGATCAGTTTTAATTCCTGCCGGGCCGTGTTTTCCATATATTCCGGATCGTTTTTCAATCGGTCGATTTTGCGGTAGATCCTGATATTTTCATTTTCGATTTTCCGATTTTCTTCTTTTATATCCGCCAGTTCCTGTTGCTTGGCATCGAGTTCGCGCCAGCCGCCGTCACCGTTTAGGATCAGGTAGCCGAGGGAAGCAATCATGAGGACGACGGCGATGGCGGCAAGGGTGATGTGAACCGGTCGGATCTGCACGTTTTATTTATCCTTTTTTAAACATCGCCAGCATATCGTTGAGTTCCCGGCACTTCAGCAAAACCGCGGCGGCGATATAAAGAATCAGTCCGACGCCGACGCCGCCCATTACCCGCGCGAATGCGGCGATTTTTGAAAAATGATCGGGCGCCGGAAACCAGGCCAGAACCGTCCAGAGCCCGGCTCCCATGACAAGGGAACATATCACGGATTTAAATATCGGGACAATCATCTTTTGCCATTTGAGAGAACCCATTTTTTCCCGCAGGGCATAAGCCAGCAGGCAGAAGTTGATCATGGACGCCAGGGCCGTGGCCAGAGCCAGCCCGCCGTGCAGCAGTTTTCCCATGAGCGCAAGGGAAAGCAGGATATTGGCGATAATGGCGATGGTGGCCATTTTCACCGGAGTCCGGGTGTCCTGAAGGGAATAAAAGGCCGACACCAGGATGCGGACAGCCGAATACGCCCAGAGCCCCGAGCTGTAGCAGATCAGGGCGAACGCCGTGGCCCGGGTGCTTTCCGCGTCAAATGCGCCGTGCTGGAACAGCAGGGTGATGATGGGCTTGCTCATGATGATGAGCCCGACCATGGCCGGCAGCGTGATGAAAAAGGTCAGATTCATGGCATGGGCGAATGTCTGAGACATGGCGTCAAAATCCCGGGCCGCGGCCTGGCGCGACAGGCT
>Ga0351954_1025_pt1 | contig 14693 bp, 12 predicted proteins | sample BONcelT113001D13_FD_205813 | JGI IMG/M metagenome (GOLD analysis project Ga0351954, IMG submission 205813) | Enriched cells from coal bed in the Powder River Basin, Montana, United States - BONCAT cells T11 rep3 HSBNCT.T11.300.1.D13 ...
TGCGGCGTCGGCATTTTTGTTACGATTCCCTTTGTGACCTTTTGCGTGCTGGCGGGCCTGCAATCCATCGACGACGCATATTATGAGGCGGCCACGGTGGACGGCGCTGGCTTCTGGGGCAAGCTTACTAAAGTAACGTTCCCGCTTGTGCGCCCATCGCTCACGGTCAGTACGGTGCTCAACATCATCTATGTGTTCAACTCCTTTCCGATCATCTACACCATCACAAAGGGCGCACCCGCCAACAAGACGGACACGATGGTCACCTACCTGTACATGCTCGCGTTTTACGACCAGCGCAAAGGGCCCGCCACCGCCCTGTCGGTGATCGGCTTTTTGATCTTGTGCCTGGTCGCGGGCCTGTACATGTTTATTTCCATGCGGAAGGATGAGATGTGACCATGAAAGCGCTGCCCGAGAAAACCCTGCGCAAGCGCAACGTGCGCGCGCTGTGCCTGAGCCTCGCGGCCATGGCGCTGCTCCTCGTACTGTTTTCGCTTCCGGTGTATACGTTTGATACCGCGCTGTTGACCAAAAAATCCGGCAACACCTTCGTGGGGGATGAGCGTTATGTGGCCGCCCGCGCCGAGGTGGAGATAAAGGCCGCTGAGTACGGCGCAAATGCCGCGCTGGGCGCGATCACCGTTACGCAAGACGTTACGGAGCGCGTGAACTCCAAAGGCGAAGCCACGTCGATGGTCGCTTTTCGCGTGATGCTGCATCAAGGCAAAAACGCGTGGGACATGATGGCTTCCGGCCTTCCCACGGGATGGTATTTACTGGGCGCGCTGCTGTGCGCAGCGCTGGGCCTGAGCCTGATGCTCTACAGCATGCCGGGGACATTGGCCGCCCAGCCGCAAAACCTGCCCAAGTCGCGCTACCTGCTGCGGCAGGCCGCGTGTCTGCTGGTGTTTTTGGCGCTGGCGCTGGCTGCTTCGTATCACTTTGCCACGGTGCGCATGTTTGAGCGTGACCTGCTAGCGCAGTTGAAGGGCCCGCTGACACCGGCACTCACAAAGCTGCTTGCCGCTGCGGACGCGCTTTTGCTGGGCGGGCTGGCGGGCGCGGAGGCCCCCACGCTGCTGGCGGGCGTCACCTACCGCAGCACGCCGTGGCTGTGGCTGTGTCTGCCGGTGCTGTTTGCGATGCTCACAGGCATGATCGTGCTGGGGCGCGAGTCGCTCAAGCGCACGCTGGCGCGTGGGCTTTTGTACCTGTTTGTGGTCGTGCTGTGCGTGGTGATCCTCTACCCCTACTACGTCATGCTCATCACCGGTTTCCGCAGCAATGCCGAGACCACGGACATGTACTTTTCGCGCATCTTCCCAACGACGTGGGTATGGAGCAATATCACGGATATCATCAGCCGCGGCGTGCTGCGCTTCCTGTTCAACTCGCTGGTGCTTTCCGGCGGCGCGACGCTGATCGCCCTGTGCTGCGGCATTCCGGCGGCGTACGCGATGTCGCGTATGCACTTTCGCGGTAAAAAGACGTTCTTGGGCTTTGTGATCATGAGCCAGATGTTCGCGCCCATCGTGCTGCTGGTGGGCATATCGCGGCTGATGATCACCCTGGGGCTGAATGACTCCATCCTCGGGCTGATGCTCATCAACGCGGCGTTCAATCAGGCGTTTGCCATCTGGCTGCTGCGCGGCACGTTTGTGTCTATCTCGCCGGAGATGGAGCAGGCGGCCAGCATTGATGGGTGCAGCACGGTGGGCGCGCTGTTGCGCGTGCTGCTGCCTATGGCGGCCCCCGGCATCGTGACCACGCTGATCTTCGTATTCATCAACTCATGGAACGAGTATACCATCTCCACAGTGCTGATCTCTACGCCGTTCAAGAAGCCCATCACCGTGGGTATCACACAGTTCAGCTCGTTTAACATGATTGAGTGGCAGTACCTATTCGCCTCAGCGCTGCTGGCGACCATCCCCGTGGTCATCCTGTTCATGTTTATCGAAAAGCAGCTGGTGAGCGGCCTCACATCGGGCGGCGTGAAGGGCTGAGCGCGTGTTGCGGCGAGGTCGCGCCGTTTGCTGTCATTTGCCCGCATAACCGTACGCCGCGTAAGGCTGAAAGGTCTGCGGTTATCAATCTTTCACGCTTACGTCTTGCGGCGCTTTAGCACTGTGGCATTGTGTGGCGAATGCGTCAAGCAGCCCGGCTACGCATTCGCTTCTGCTTCGCGTCACAGTATGGAATCAATTTACGAGCCTCGACGCATTCATGCGTTGGAATCGTTCCAATCTGTGCCGCGCGCCCCTGCGGCGTTGCTCGCGGCAACGCCATAGCCTCCGCAGACTGCCCGTATCAGGGGCGGCATGCGGAGGCTATGGCGATATACTCGGTTGGAATGTTTACGTCATGCGGTCAGGTTGGCTCGCCTTCCGGCGCGACTGCGCGCGCGGGTTCGTCGGCGGGGTCGCGGGGCACCACGATCACGTCCATGCCGATGGCGCGAAGCGCTTCCAGATGCGCGGGGTTCGCGTTCCAGTCCGTGATGAGCGTCTTGATTTGCGTGGGCGCGAAGATCACCTTCAGCGATGCTTTGCCCAGCTTGGAGCTGTCCACTACGCAGATGGTGCGCTTGGCGCATTGCGCCATGCTGCGCTTGATGCTGATCTCGCTCACGTCCGAAATGGTGAAGCCGTCTTCGGCGGATACGCCGTTGCAGGTGAGGAAGTAGAGATCAGAACGCATGGAGAGCACAAGCTGTTCGGCGGTCTGGTCGATGTAGGCGTCCTTCTGCGGCTGGTAACGCCCGCCGGTCAGGTACAGCGATATATTTGGCGACTTGCCCAGCACGATGGCCGCCGCCTGCGAGTCCGTGATCACATTCAGGGGCAATTTCGCGCTTAAGATGGCCTTGGCGATTTCCGCCGTGGTAGTGCCGGTGTCCAGCGTAACCGTGCAGCCCGCGAACAGGATGTGGTTGGCGATGAAGGCGGCCATACGACGCTTCTCCTCGATGTGCAGGCCCTTGCGGGCCTCCATGGAGATGTTGTCCTGCGTGTTCTCGTTGGCCACAGCACCGCCAAACGTGCGGGTGATCAGCCCGCGTGCGTCCAAATCCTTGAGGTCGTTGCGGATGGTGGATTCGCTGCATTTCAGCTCCGCGCAGAACTCGCCCAGCGTGACCACGTTGCGTGCCAGCAGCATGGCCCGTATTTTTTCCTGTCGCTTGATCGGTTTGCTGGTCATGACGTAACTCATCCCTATCCATCAACGTTGCGCAAAGGCGGTTGGTATGCGCGATACGGCCGGTTTTGGACGGTTGTCCGTACAGCTCCAGAGTATCCGTACCACATTCGACGCTTCTGGCACAAAACCCTGCAATGGAATGGCATGAAAACCCAATCGAATGCGGACAGGCGACAAGTGTCGCGCAGGTTTCTTTGTTACCGCACGGCTTGTGCGTACTGCATCATCATCCTGTCCCAGGCGACGGCCAGATCCGCGTCCAGGTTGAACAGGCCGGACGAACCTACGATCAGCACATCCGCGCCCGCGTCGCGCAGCCAGCGGTAGCTCTTTTCGTTGCAGCCGCCGTCGATCTCGATCAGGAAGGAAAGGCCTAGCTCATCGCGAAGCGCAACCAGCTGGCGCACTTTATCCAGCACTTCCGGTACGAACTTCTGGCCCGCGTAGCCGGGGTCGACGGTCAGCAGGGTGATCTTGTCCAGCCGCCCGATGTAGTGGCGGATGCTCTCCAGCGAGTCCGCGGGGTTGAGCACGACGCCCGTCTTGCAGCCCAGCGCGCGGATGGTGTCCAGCGTGCGGAAGGCATCGCGCGTGATGGTATCCATATGGGGGGAGATGTAGTCTGCGCCCGCCTTGGCGCAGGACACCAGATAATCGGCAGGGTGCAGCACCATCAGGTGCATGTCAATGGGCTTGGTGGTGTGCGGCTTGATGGCCTTGACAAAATCGATGGAGCAGGCGAAATTCTTGACATAGTTGCCATCCATGATATCCACATGATAGATGTCACAACGGGGATCAAGCACGGCCAGTTGCGCCTGTACATGCAGCGTATCCATGCACATCAGCGAGGGGGAGAACTGCATCCGGTGCGCGGTCATGGGGGCTCTCCTTTCGGCGGGCTGCGCCGTGGCGTTCAACGCCGCCAGAGATACGGGTAGGGATAGGGGTTCGGTCTTGATAAGCGCTGAGATGGCGTCATTGTAGGCGGTAGGGTCCTGTAAATAGCGGTACGTTTCAGGGCCGGCTAAAAAGCCAAGGTATGTTGGCAGCAGGCCCGCTGTGCCAAACGCCGCGCTTTGGGCTACAGTGCCGCTTTGATACACGGTGGTTGCCGCGTCGTAACGCGGGTTGGGCACCAGCGACAACGCCGCGCCGCGCGCCACCAGAAAGGCTGCCATGCCGCTGTGCGCCTGCACCACGCCATAGTCGTTGGCGCCGCTTTCCAGCACCAGATTGTCAAACACCAGCGTGCCCTCGCCCGCGTTCACGGTGCAGTGCGCGCAGTTGGCCGGAACGACGATCCTGTCGCCCGCGTTCAGCAGCACAGCAATCAGCTCGGTGGGGCCGTCCGGCCCGCGATCCGGCTGCAACAGGTACAGCGCGGTGCCGGCCAGCACCTCGTAAAGCTCTGCGTGGGGCGTGGTTTTACCGGGCATACGGGCGTGGATGTGGCCGGTGGTCTTCTTGCGCTCGTCGCCCACCAGCCCGGGATGTACCACCGTGATATCAAAGCGCAGGCGGTGTTTTGCAAACAAGGCTTCATCCTTGGGGAAATGCACATTCTTGTAGAAATCAAACGCGGTCTCGTCGTTGCCCGCTTCGGGGCAGGCAAGCACGCTTGACAGCTTTGCGGTGGATTTGGCGGATATTTCCTCGCATACCAGGCCGTCCGTAAAGGTCAGGCGGCTGGATGCCTCGTCCAGATAGATGGGCAAGCCAGAACGGTCCAGTTTCATGGTCAAATACGCTCCTGTTTGACAGCCCGCGGCGCGGCGTCGCAGGCCTTGAAGTGCACGGGGCCGCGCCTCGCGCCGTGGCTGCGCGCCTGCGCAGGGGTGGGGGTGTTTATCGCGCATGGCGGGCGGGAGGAGTGCGTTCCCGCCCGCCGTGCGCTTGCGTGGGGAAGGGGGGTTACTGCTCGACTACCTTGGCGATTTCTTCATCGGTGTAGCCGTGCACGGTGCGCATGACGTCGTCCACCTGATCCAAGAGGATCAGCTTGCTGTCCAGACGCTTGCTCTCCACGGTCTCGCCCTTGATGAGGGCGGCGGCAAAGTCTGCGGCACCGTTGGCATAGCCGAAGGTATCCTGCGCTACGGTAGCGGTAAGCTGGCCGTTCTTAAGCGCGATGCAGCCCAGCTCGTTGGCGTCTACGCTGAACACCTTGATGTCATTGCGGCCGGCCAGCTGCATGGCTTGCAGCGCGCCCAGCGCCATGTCGTCGTTGCAGGCGAAGATGCACTCGATTTCGGGGTTGGAGATCAGCCAGCTCTCCACGATGGGCATGGCCTTGCTGGTGCTCCACTCTGCGGTCTGGTTGGCTACGATGTCCGCGCCCACTTCGGTCAGCAGGGTTACAAAGCCCTCGGTGCGGCCCTCAGAGTGGAAGGTGCCATCCAGCCCACGCAGCACGACGCACTTGGTGCCGGTTTTCACAAGGCCCTGTTGGATAGCGTATTCCACCAGCAGCGCGCCCTGCTGCACGGGGTCGGCGTCCAGGTAGAAGCTTTCGCCGTCGTCATTGATGCTGCCCACGGTGATGATAACCTGCGTGCCTGCGGCCACGGCGGCCTTCACGTACGGCACGGGCGTGTCCGGGTCGTTCTGCTGCATGATGATCGCGTCATACTTGTCGGCGGTGCAGGTTTCGATCAGGGTGTTGATCTTGTCGGAGTCAAACTCCCCGTCAAACGTGTCCACGGTGTAGACGTCCTTGTAGGTCTTCTCGTAGTAGTCGAGGAAGATTTGCATGACGAGGTAGCAGTAGGTGTCCGAGTAGCCCTTGCAGATGAACGCGACGCGGGGCAGGGCGGTTTCCGCAACGGCGGAAACGGAGATCATGGAAAACGCGAGCATAGTGACCAGAACCAGCGCCAGAACCTTTTTCATGTCGATTTTCCTCCCTTTTATTTACAACCCGCTGTATGCACCCGGCGGGTTTGTATCAGAATCGTTTGCTGCCGCCTTTGGTCTTGATATCCACCACGACGGCGAACACGATCACCAGGCCGGTGATGATCTGCTGGTAGTAGCTCTGCACGTGCGTGAGGGTAAGGATGTTGGAGATCATGCCGATGATGAGCGAGCCCACGATGGTGCCCGTGATGGTGCCGATGCCCCCTGCCAGCGACGCGCCGCCGATGATGGCCGCCGTGATGGCGTCAAACTCCAGCCCTACCGCCTCGGCTGGCTGGCCGGAGTTCAGGCGGCTCATGAACAGTGCGCCCGCGATAGCCACGCACACCGCGTGAAACAGGTACGCCAGCACGATGGTGCGGTTGGTGTTGATGCCCGCCGCCTTGGCCGATTCCGGATTGCCGCCGATAGCGTAGAGGTAGCGGCCCATGCGCGTCTGTGTGAGCAGCACCCACGTGACCACGGCGATCAGCACCATGAACACCACGGGGAAGGGGATTTCGCCAAATAGTTTGCCCTGCCCTAAGTTCACAATCTTGCCCACGGATTTGATAACCTTGGCATTGGTGTACATGAGCGCAAGGCCGCGCGCCGAGGTCGAGATGGCAAGCGTTACGATGAAAGCGGGCGCACGGTAGCGTGTTATAATAAAGGAAGCAACGCTGTAGAGCGCGATGCTCAGCAGGATGCCCGCGCCCACCGCCAGCAGCCCAGCGGGCAGCGACGCAAGGCCCGTGCTCTCAGACAGGCTTTTGTAGGTGCCCAAAACCACGCAGCCCACAAACGCCACCATCGAGCCCGCGGACAGGTCCGTGTTGCCGGTAATCACCAAGAGCGTTATGCCGCAGGCGATGATCGACACCACAGCGGTTTGCGTGAGCAGGTTCATCAGGTTGGCCTTGCTCAGGAACACCGGCGAGAGCATTGAGCAGATGACCACCAAAATGATGAGGATAAAGAAAATGCCAACCTTGTTGTAAAACTTGACAAAGGAGAACCGCTCCCTGTTGCCCTGCGCAAGCCCCTGTGTGTTCATGCCCCAGTCCCTCCTACCGCCAGATGCATAATCCGTGTGGCATTGATTTCCGGCTTCGCTAGCACGCCCGCGACGGTTCCCCTGCTGATCACCAGCACGCGGTCGCTCATGCCCATCAGCTCTTCCAGGTCGGAGTCGATCAGTAAGATGGATACGCCCTTGTTGCACATCTCGTGGATGAGCTTGTAGATCTCATACTTGGTGCCCACGTCGATGCCGCGGGTGGGCTCGTCCAAAATCAATATGCGCGGCTGGATGGAGAGCCACTTGCCCAGCACGGTTTTCTGCTGGTTGCCGCCGCTCAGTTTTTCCACCCGCGTGTCGGCTGAGGGCGCTTTGATGGAAAGGCTGCGGCACATGCGCTCAACCAGCCGCTTCACTTCCTTGTGCTTGATCCACTTACTGTGGAAAATATGCTTATAGGAAACCAGACCGATATTCTGGCTGACGGAAAGTATCAGCGTGAGTCCCTGCCGCCGCCTGTCCTCAGGGATCAGCGCGATGCCCTGCGATATGGCGTCGTTCACGTCGCGGATGCGCAGCTTTTTGCCGTCCAGGTACACATCTCCGCAGTCCTTGGGGTCCATGGCCATGATGGCGCGGGCGATTTCTGAACGGCCCGCGCCGATCAGGCCGGACACGCCCAGCACTTCGCCCTTGTGCAGCTCAAAGCTGATATCGTGAAACACGCCTCGGCGGCTGAAGTTGTCTACTTTGAACACCACATCGCCCACTTCGCACTGCTTGGGCGGGTAGACTTCGGTCATCTTGCGGCCCACCATCATCTCAATCACGTGCGGGATGCTGGTATCCTTGGCGGGCAGGGTGTTGATGTGCTGGCCATCGCGCAGTACGGTGATGTAGTCTGCCACGGTGAAGATTTCGTCCATCTTGTGGCTGATGTAGATGACCGTGATGCCGCTGGCTCGCAACTCGAATATCTTCTTAAAGAGGAAGTCGACCTCGGCTTCCGTGAGCGACGAGGTGGGCTCGTCCATCAGGATGATGCGGGCGTTGACGGTGATGGCCTTGACGATTTCCAGCATCTGCGCCTGCGCGATGGAAAGGTCCTTCATCTTGCGGTTCAGGTCAAAATCCAGCCCCTGTTGCGCAAGGAACGCCCGCGCGGTGCGGGCCATGCTCTTGCGGCTGAGAAACGGCGGAACCTTCGAGGGCGTTTCATGCCCCAGGTAGAGGTTTTCCAGCACCGTCATTTCCGGGATGATGTTGAGCTCCTGATAGATCATGGATATGCCGTGCCGCAGCGCGTCTGCGGTGCCGCTCAGGTGCAGCGGCTGCCCGGCGTAGAGCACCTGCCCCTCGGTGGGCTTGTACAGACCGTTGATCACCTTGAGCAGCGTAGATTTGCCCGCGCCGTTTTCGCCTGCCAGCACATGCACGCAGCCCGGGCGTATACCGAAGTTTACGTCGCTTAAGGCGTGCACGCCGGGGAAATCCTTGCTGATATGCTGAAACGCAAGGATATAGTCACTAGCGGGGGCGTACGGCGGGGCGGCCTGTCCGTTGTATGCTTCCATAAACGGCCTCCTTTGGACACAGGTCCGCCGCCTCGGTGCGGGCCTGCTTTTGTCTGTCGCTTTGTATGGTGCCATTATAGCACGAATTTTACCGAATTCAATAGCATAATTGTAAAAAACAGAAATAAAATTGCTGGTAACGAGATAAAACAATTGATTTCCTGCTGGCGTGGTGCTACAATGCTGTTGCTAACGGTAGAAATCAAGGCGCAGCAGAGCGCTGCAACAGAGGACGGTGTATCGAAATGCTGGTGGGAGCGCTCGATATCGGCGGCACCAAGACGATCGCAGGGCTAATTGACGGGCAGGGCCGCATTGTGGCGCAGCGGCGTTTTGCCACGGATACGCACGATCTGTATGCGCACCTGCATGCCTGCGCAGCGGCGTTGCGCGCCCTGATGCGGGACAACGGCTCGGCGGAGCGCCTTGGCGTTACCATGCCCGGCATGGTGGACGAGGCGCGCGGCGTGCTGCTCAACGCTGCGTTTGCGGGCTGGCGCGATGTGGATGTGCGCGCTGCGCTTGCGCAGCAAACGGGCCTTGCGCATATACGCGTGGAGAATGATGTGAACGCCTGCGCCCTTGCGGAGCAGCGGCTGGGGCATGGGCGGCGCTACCGTCACTTCATATGGATGACGGTTTCCACGGGCGTGGGCGGCGCGGTGGTGGCGGACGGTCGCCTGCTGCGCGGCGCATGGCACTGTGCGGGCGAAGTGGGCCATATCAAGGTGGAATATGCGCAACCCGAACGTTGCCCCTGCGGGGGATTTGGCTGCCTGGAGGCGCAAGGCTCCGGCTCGGCCATCACGCGCATGACGCGCGAGGCGGCGGCGACCCAGCCCGCCTTCGCGGCGCGGCTGGCCGAGGCGGGCCTGCCGCAGGACGGCATCGGGTGCGCGATGCTGGCCCGTGCGGGCGACGCCGCGGCGCTGGCGGTCTATCACCGCGCCGCCGTGTATCTGGGCCGCGGCATTGCTGCCTGCGTGAACGTGCTCAACCCGCAGGCCGTCGTGCTGGGCGGGGGCGTTACCGGCGCGTTCGACCTGTTGTATCCAGAATTACTGAAAACGGTAGAAATGAGTATCATCGGCGAACTCCGAGGTGTTGAAATCATGAAAACCGCACTGGGGTACGAGGCGGCACTGCTTGGCGCTGCAGCGCTGGCTAAGCCGCCGCCAGCGGAGGCATGATGCGGACAAACCTTCAAACAAGCTGGCAGAATGGAGATTGAAACCATGCAAACCAACGTGACCAAGGAAGCCAAACTGCTCAAGGTGGGCGTGCTGGGCTGCGGCAGCATCGGGCAGGCTGCCCACCTGGAATCGTGCTCCAAGGCGCGCAACATCGAGCTGACCGCCATCTGCGACGTAGCCGACGACCTGCGCGTCAAGATGGCCGCCATCTATGACCCGTGCAAAACCTACCACGACTATGCCGCCATGCTGGAGGACCCGGAGATTCACGCGGTCGTCATCGGCATCAGCGACGAGTTCCATGTCAGCTGCGCCAAAGCAGCCATACAGGCGGGCAAGCATGTGTTTGTGGAAAAGCCGCTGGGTGTTTCAGTGGACGAATGCCTGGAGCTCAAGGAACTGGTGGACAAGAGCGGCCTTACCTTGCAGGTGGGCTTCATGAAGCGTTTTGACGGGGCTTTGCAGTATGCCAAAGCGTTCCTGCGCGGGCCCATCGGCGAGATCACCACCTATAAGGGGTGGTACTGCGACAACGTGGGGCGCAAGACTGTGACCGCCAACGTGATGCCCATGCTGTACTCCAGCGATAAAATGCGCTTGCCCAAGGAGGACGCCCGTGCCGTGCGCGAGCGCTACAACCTGATGGCGCACGGCAGCCACCTGTTTGACACGGCGCGCTTTCTGGCAGGCGATATCATAAGCATTGAGGCTAAGTACGCACAGAAGCGCGGCCTACACTCGTGGCTGGTCGCCTGCGAATTTGAAGGCGGCGTGATCGGCAGCCTCGACCTGACTGTGTCCATCGTGCAGGACTGGCAGGAAGGCGCGCAGATCTACGGCACCGGTGGCACGGTGTTTGCACGCATGTACAACCCGTGGGAGTTTCGCGCCGCTACGGTGGAGTGCTACGATGGCGCAACGCACCTGAGCCACTCGCCCTACGTGGCGGACGGGCAGTTCTACCGCCGCCAGCTGGAGGCGTTTGCCGATACGGTGCTGCATGGCGTCCCCAGCGACGCTGCTACCGTGGATGACGGCATCGCATCCGTGCGCGCGATGATCGCCACCTACCGCGCGGTACACCAAAAAGGCCGTCGTATCGACCTTAAGGACGTGGAAGGGGGCATGTGACGTGCGGCTGGGCACCATGACCAAGACCTACGAGCGCCCAACGCTGGAGGCCGTTTTTCAGGCCATGGCGGCCGACGGCCTGTACGAGGCGCAGCTAAACCTCCTTTCCGCTGGCATGGAAACCATGCCCGCCGCCGCGGATGATGCGCGCATCCGCGAGATACGGCTGCTCGCGGAGCGTTGCGGCATAAGTCTGTGCGGCCTTTCGGGTACGTTCAACATGATCGACCCGGACGAGGATGCGCGCGCGGAGGGGTGCAGGCGGTTCGAGGTGCTTTGTTGCATCGCCGCCCGCCTGAACGTGCCTGTGGTGGCGCTGTGCACCGGCAGCAAAAACCCCATAAGTAAATGGGAATGGCATGACGATAACGACAGCGAAGCCGCGTGGGCCGACCTGATGCGCACCACCGAGACGATTCTGAACAGCGCGGAGCGGCACGGCGTGTACCTGGGCGTGGAGATCGAGGCCAGCAACATCGTCAACTCCTCGCAACGCGCCAGGCGCTACCTGGACGCGTTTTACGGCAGCAAGCTCAAAATACTGATGGACGGTGCAAACCTGTTTACGCCTGAGCGCGTCGGTCACATGCGCGAAACGCTGGAGGAAGCCTTCGCGCTCATCGGGGGGGACATCGTGCTGGCCCATGCCAAGGATTTGGCGGCCACGCGGGCGCTGGCCTTTGTGGCGGCAGGGGAAGGCGTGCTGGATTTCGAATGGTATATCCAGCTGCTCCGCCGCTGCCACTACAACGGGCCGCTGATCATGCACGGCCTGAGCGAGAAGCAGGTGGCGTCAAGTAAACGCTTCCTCGTGGATAAACTGACGGCTGCTGCGGCACACTGACCACGGCGGGGGACGCCCCCGCGCAACCGACAGGAGGTTAATGCACCGTGAAGAGCATCCTCTGTTATGGCGACTCCAACACATGGGGCTACGAGCCGGTTACCGCACAGCGCTACCCCCGCCACATCCGCTGGACGGGCGTGGCGCAGGCGGCGCTGGGTGCAGGCTATGAGCTGATCGCCGAAGGGCTGAACGCCCGCACCAGCGTGTATGACGACCCTTGGAGCGAGGGCAAGAACGGCAAAACCTATCTGGACGTATGCCTTTCCACCCATAAGCCGTTGGATATGGTCATCCTTATGCTGGGCACCAACGACCTGAAATTCACCGACGCGGCGGGCGCGGCCAAGGGCGCGGAAACGTTGGTCAAGCATATCCGTTTGCTGAGCCATAAGGAGGAGTCCTCGCCGGTGTTCACGGGCGCGCTGGAGATCCTGCTGGTGTCGCCCATACGGCTGGGAGCGGATGTGATCAACCGCGCCACCACGCTGCGCCACGGCTACGGGCAGTCTCTGCGCTTTGCGGAACTGTATGCAGAGGTCGCGCGTGTGCAAAAGATACGCTATTTAGACGCGGCGCTGGTTGCGGCTCCGTCCGAGCGGGATTGTGTCCACCTGGAGCCGGAAGGGCACCGCGCGCTGGGGCTTGCCATCGCGAAAAATGTGCGCGAGGTACTGGACGCGTAAAGGGCCATCGGGCGGCCTGCCGCGCCCTGTCTGCGCCGGAGCGAACGCCACAAACGGAGGAAAGTGACCATGGCTGCTGCACCCTACATGATCGGGATCGACGTTGGCGGCACCCATTGCCGCATGGGCGCGGTGGATGCGTCCGGAACCATCCTTCGCCACCAGATCCTCTCCAGCCGCCAGTACCTGACCCTTGCCGACCCGATGGGCGCGATGGTGGAAAGCATCGCCCGTTTCCGTGCGGAAACGCCGGGGGAGGCGCGCGGCGTGTGCATCGGCATTCCGGGGGTGATCGGCGGGGATCGGGGCACCGTGCTGTCTGTACCCAACCTGCCGGTGTTTGACGGGGTCGATATGCGCGGCGCGCTGGGGGCGGGGTTGGGCATCAAGGCGCTGGTCACGCACGAAGTGCTGCTGCTGCTCACCAGCGACTTGCGAGCCAACGACCTGCTGGGGCTGGACATCGTCATGGCGGTGTATCTGGGTACGGGCATCGGAAACGCCATGTACATCCACGGGCGTCTACTGGAAGGGAAAAACGGCGTATCCGGCGAGCTTGGGCATTTGCCCGTGCCGGGGGATACCACCCCCTGCCCGTGCGGCAACGCGGGTTGCATCGAGATGCGCGCCTCCGGCAAGCGGCTGGAGGCCATCAAGGCGCAGCACTACCCGGACGCGCAGAGCTTTGAGGAAATGTTTGCGGCCCCGGTGCGCCACACGGCTATCGACGATTATCTGGACGCGGCGGCTTGCGCCATCGCGGCGGAGATCAACATACTGGACCCGGACTGTGTGCTGCTGGGCGGCGGCGTGCTGTCCATCGCCAACTATCCCTACGATGCGCTGCTGGCGCGGGTCTATGCGCACACCCGCAAGCCCTATCCCGCTGAAACCCTGCGCTGCATTCGCCTGCCCGCGGACGCCCTGCGCGGCGTGCGCGGTGGCGGCCTGTATGCCTGGGAGCATCTCTAAGGCAGACGCCGCGCCGGTGGTAACCTGACCAGCCGCCATGCGGTTTGACGGTAGCGCGCGCATCTTGGAGCGGAGTTGCTTTCTGACTTTGCCAAGCCGCCTCAGCGCAATTCGTTGGCCTTCGGCTTTATACTCCACATTGCAAAGCCGCGCAGCAAACGCTGCGCGGCTTATCCATGCCCTTATAGCCGGTGTCGCGTGGTGTGCCAGCAGCGTATCACATCGGCGCAAACGAGCCTACAGGCCCACCCGCCTACGGCAGGAAATTTGTTGAAGGGTGCTGGCATTGCGTTTCAGACGTGCGCCTTACCCGCGCCAGCCGCCGCACCGCGCTGCCGTACCACCCACAATACCAGCGCCGAGGGCGTGTCAAATACCCGGTCAAACTGCGCGCGCTCGGCGATGGGCACATAGCCAAACCCCGCGCCCAGCGCGAGGATGCCGTTTGCGTGGGCCGCGTCGCGGTCCTTCTGATGATCACCGACCATCGCCCAAGCCTGCGGTTCGCCCTTGCCGACCAGCCTGCGCACCATGGCTTCCTTGGCGGGCTCGCCACAGCAAACATCGTCAAACAGGGGCAAAATGCCCGCGCTGCACAGCACGGCATCGACATGCGCTGGCGAGCCGGTGCTGGCGATATGCAGCATGACACCCATCGCGGCCAGCGCTTCCAGCAACGCCCGTACGCCGGGGAACAGCACCCCCTCGCCCAGCCGCCGGATGCAGGCTTCCTCCAGCCGATCCACATCCTCGCCGAAGGCACGCACGCGCGCGGGGTCGATGGCCGGGTAGAGCGCGTGGTAAAACACGGGGTTAGCAATGCCAACGGCCCGCCGCACCGCTTCGGCAGGAAGCGGCGGCAGGCCGTGGCGCGGCGCGGCTTTCGCCATGGCGGGCACGGTTGCCAGCACGGTATCCGCCAGCGTGCCGTCCAGGTCGAATATCAGGTGCCGGATCACAGGGCCCGTCCGGCTGCGCCGCAAATGCGGATTTTCTCCGCCACAAGCCGACGTACCGCATCCCGCGCTGCTGTGCCCAGCTTCTTGGGGTCGTACAAGTCGGGCGCGGCCAGCAGCGCGCGCTTCACGCCATCGGTGTAGGCGACGCGCAGCTCGGTGGCAAAGTTCACCTTGCAGACGCCCAGCGCGATGCAGTCCTGCACGTCCGCGT
>Ga0351954_1028_pt1 | contig 14203 bp, 10 predicted proteins | sample BONcelT113001D13_FD_205813 | JGI IMG/M metagenome (GOLD analysis project Ga0351954, IMG submission 205813) | Enriched cells from coal bed in the Powder River Basin, Montana, United States - BONCAT cells T11 rep3 HSBNCT.T11.300.1.D13 ...
CGCTGTGGCACAGGGCGCAATGATCCAGCTTGCTGCCGGCCAGTTCCGGGTAGGCGTCCAGAAACTTTTGCGAATCGCGTTCTCCCATGTGATGGTAAGCGGCAAATAGCGCGGCCCCGGGCATCAGTACCAGGGCGATTAACAAGATAATAATTTTTTTTGCGTTCATTCTTTCCCTCCTTGTTTTGGTTAAAAATCAATCGCATAACGAATCGTCACCACATTTTCCTTATCGATGTAATCAATGGCGCCGTCGGGATGCACCCGGACGCGAATGGGATCGGACAGGTCCGTGTAGGTGTAATCCAGGATCATCTTGTGCATCGGGTTGAGAACCCAGTTAACGGCCAGGCTGACGGCATCCGCCTTTTTAACGGAGACAAAGGCCGCCGGGTTGATCCATTGCCGGTCACCCAGGAAACGCGCGTAACGGATCGCGATTCCCCAGGCCCCGAAACCGCCTGTGGCGGGATCAAACGGCTGATGCGGCACGATGGGTTGAAGCGTGCCCCTTGAAAACGACAGGGTTTCTCCGGTGAAAAAATAAAGGGCGTTCACGTACCAGGATTTGAAATCCGCGTTCATGGCCGGATTTCCCACGGGTTTTAAATCCGTATACGTCAGTCGGATGTACTCGCCCTGGAAGGCCATGGATCGGCACGTCCAGGCCGCTTCGGCCCCAAGACGCCAGCGGGTGTCGGCGGCTTGCAGCACGCCGAACTTGGTATTGTTGGACAGCACGTAGATATTTCGGCTGGTGTCGACCATGCCGGTGGTCTTCACCTTAACATCGAGCGTACTCAGGTTGATTCGGGCAAAGGACCCGGAACCTCCGAATTGCAGATATCGCAGGTATTCGTTGCTGGAGTCGGCAAAGGGTGCAAGCACCAGCCGGCCGACCAGTTCCGGATCATCTCTGCCGTCGCTGCGGTTGCTGACATTGTCGCCGTCCGCGTTGAAAAGACCGGCGGCGTAATGGAGACGGTTTTTAGAAAACGCGCCGTGCAGCATCAGGCCGACATCCCGGCCGGATGACAAATACTCTCCCATGGATCGCTCGGCAAAACATATTCCCGCATCCGGGTTCTGCTGCTCCAGGCCGAAGGGTTTTTTGAAATGACCGATGCGGGCCGCGTGAGACCCGAAGGATATTTCCGCGAACGTATCCTGTAGATGATCGATGGTGTCGTCTTTAAACTCATATTCCAGGTTGACCTTCAACCACGGCCGAATCTGGCTGGTCAGCTCCACTTGGGCCCGGCGGATCATGAAGCGGTTGTCCGGTCGTTCCGATTCGGTGTAATACCGGTAATCCGCCTGAAACAGGCCCCCGACGACCACATCGATCCCGGAGGGGGATAAAGGGATGATGACTGTCGCTGCAGGCGTTGCCAAGGTCGACGCTTCCATTACTTTTGGAAAATAGAAACTTAAAATGATAAAAAATAACAAATATAACTGTAGGTGTGGGCTGAATTTTTCATCAGGCAAGTCGGTTTGATCCATTGCTGCTCCTGTTCACAGGTTATAATTATTACTTGAAGGTATATAAAGGTTAAATTAATATCAACCATGGAAATTAAAAGTCAATTTTTTATTAAATTCTGTATAATTTATTATTAAATTAACTAAAGATAACTAATAATGACTACAATAAATAACGAGGCAAAGAATGCCACGGAACAATAGGGCGGGGATTTTCAATCAAACTGAAGATTTAAGCTTTGTTTTTTTATTTTAATGCGTGCGACAAGATATTGTATTTGGATCAAAAGAAGCATAAGATAAGCGGTAAATACCAATGTCAGGTTCTTTTCTTATCATGGGGTTAATCATCACGACTGGTTTTAATAAAATACCAAACTTAGGGGGGGGTATGAAAAGCATTAAGTTGTCAAAATGTTATTTTCTGTTTTGGGTTGTCGCGCTGATTGCCTTGGCGCCGGCGATGGGATCGGCGGCTACCGTCACGTTATATGCGAATGGAGTCGGCAATTTTGATCAGTGGACGCTTGGGGCGGGAGCCAGCAAAGTTGCTGCTGTTTCAAGCAGTGATGGAGATACGTCCTACATTAACACAGCAACCTTAGAGAACAGGCAAACCTTTGGATTTCCGGGAGCTGCCGTGCCTGCGGGGTCAACCATTAACTCGGTTACAGTTTCTGTACAAGCCAAGAGAAATGCTGCCGGCGGCACTAATCAATATAACATCGTTGCTGAAAAAGGCACTGGTCCTACCGATGTTTCAGATGACAGTGTTCTTATTGGTGCTGGAAACAACTATGCGACAAACTCTCGAACAATGGCAACCAACCCCTTCACCTCGGCCGTCTGGACGGATAGCGAAGTCAATACATGGGGCATTTACTTCGGTGTCAGATGCAATGCGGGACAGGTAAGGGTTACAGAAATATATTTAATCGTCGACTATACCCCTCCTGCGGCGAACATAACACCGGTCATCAACAGAGATAATGCCACGGTTACGGTAAATGAGGGTACGATCGCCACAAACACGGGCACATGGTCTGATGCCGATGCAGGGGATACGGTAGAACTGGCGGCTTCGGTCGGCAATGTGGAAAGGTTGGGGACAAATGCAAGCGGAACGTGGTCCTGGTCCTATGGCACCACCGACGGCCCGGCCCAGTCTCAGACCGTCACCATAACGGCGAATGACGGCACGGCCACCGCCAATACCACGTTTACCCTCACGGTGAACAACGTGGCGCCGACGACTACTTTTAACTATCCGGCATCCGTGTATCTGGGTAACAACATTGACCTGTCGTTAACCGATCCCTCTGATCCATCTTCTGATGACACAACGGTCGGTTTTGAATATGCTTTTGACTGCGGTGATGGCTCTGGTTACGGTGCCTTTGGCTCAAGCAACAGCACGAGTTGTTCGACGGCTGCCATTGGAACCCGAACCGTTAAAGGAAAGATTAAAGATAAAGATGGCGGGGAAAGAGAATATACCGGTAGCGTCGAGATCATCGGGAACACTCCACCGGTCATCGACAAAAATAATGCTACGGTAACGGTGAATGAGGGTGCGACCGCCACAAACACGGGCACATGGTCCGACGCAGATGCAGGGGATACGGTAGAACTGACCGCTTCGGTCGGCAATGTGGAAAAGTCGGGGACAAATGCAAGCGGAACGTGGTCCTGGTCCTATGGCACCACCGACGGCCCGGCCCAGTCTCAGACCGTTACCATCACTGCTGATGACGGCACCGACACCAATTATACCACATTTACCCTCACCGTGAACAACGTGGCGCCGACGGCTACTTTTAACTCCCCGGCATCCGTATACTGGGGCAACGATATTGACCTGTCGTTAACCAATCCCTATGATCCATCCTCTGTGGACACTACGACCGGTTTTGAGTATGCTTTTGACTGCGGCACGGGATACGGTTCCTTTGGATCAAGCAGCAGCACGACGTGTTCAACCACGGCGGCCGACATCGGGAGTCGCACCGTCAAGAGCAAAATCAAAGACAAAGACGATGGCGAAAACGAATACACGGGTACGGTCACTGTTGGAAAGCGCCCGACACGCATCGTATATTCCGGCGACACACAGGCCCAGTATTCCGATCCCGTGACACTTGCCGCCACCCTTACGGACAACGGCGGCGGCGCGCTTGACGGCGATCCGCTTTCAGGAAAAACCATCAACTTTGTTCTTGGTTCCCAGAACACCAGCGCAGTGACAGACGCGGACGGGGTCGCCTCCGTAGACCTGACGCTTCTTCAGGCGCCCGGCGATAGCTATACGGTCACGGCCACCTTTGCCGAAGATGCGCAATACCAGCAAAGCAGCGATAACGAGGGCTTTACCATTCTTCCCGAAGACGCGACCGTGGATTACCACAGCACCAATCCCGTGGCGGTCCAGGTGGCGACCCCCGGAGGAAGCAGTGGCGAATTCAGCCTCCTTGTGGATGTTCAGGAACTCCTCCCGGATGCGGGATGTCCCGGTTGCGACACTGCCTGCGACTGCCCTGGCGATATTGGGCAAGCTTCGATAAACATGAAATTATCTCCGGTCGGTCCCGGCGGACCGATAGCGGGGACATGCATCCCGATAAGTGTTACCGGCGGCACCGGGTATGATGCCATCCTGGTCGCGTCATGCACGTTTGACAATGTGCCGGTCAACGTCTATTCGGTTGAAGTCGAAGTAAACGGCTATTATACCGGAGGCGCCGAGGAAGTGTTCACCGTGTATGACCCGAGTCTCGGCTTTACCACGGGCGGCGGCTGGTTCTATTGGCCGGGGACCGAAGACGGGATCATGGGTGAACCGGACTATTACCCGGGGGATAAGACCAACTTCGGCTACAACATGAAATACAACAAAAAGGGCAAGAACATTCAGGGCAGTCTTCTGGTGATCCGTCATCAGGAAGACGAAACCATTTACCGGGTAAAAAGCAACGCTCTTGATGGATTGTCCCTGGGAGAGAATAACGGATACGGTTGGGCCTCTTTTGCAGGAAAGACGACCTATCGAGAACCGGGGGCTGATACGATCGGCAATCACCGGTTCGTCGTCTACGTGGAAGACCGTGATTCCGTCGGGGAAAGCGACAGGTTCTGGCTTCAGGTCAAAGATCCCGATGGCTTACTGATGGAAGGAATGACGATGGATCCTCCGGCGGAAACTCATGCCGAAGATCTGCGGGGAGGAAACATCGTGGTGCCGCATACCGTGAGCAGCATTGCAGCCGATCTCGGTGGCAGCGCCAGCGCTGATAGTGAACCCGCCGCACCTCCAGGACAGGGGAAAAAGAAATAGATAAAAGTAAAACGAAAAGGGCGGGGGTTTCATCATGATTCCCGCCCTTTTTTTGTTTTGCCGGAAATGACATACTATTTATGATGATTTGCCGAATCCCGTACGCAGCAGGGAATCCCGGCTGATCATGCCTTTGAAACGGTCGTCCTCATCCACCACCGGCAGGCGTTTGAGGGCCTTTTCGGTCATGACCATGATGGCCTCTTCGATGAGCGTTTCTTCGCGGACCGTGATCAGATCCGTGTTCATGACCGTTGCGGCAAGAGTGTCGGCAAGACGGTTTCTCAGGTCTCCTGTGTGTGCATCAGATGAAAAAGCCTGTTTGACCCGGGCCAGCAGGCCCCAGATGCCTTCCTGGTCCTGTTTGAAAAAGGATAAAAGATCGTGGTCCGATATCAATCCCATCAGTCGATTGTCGGTATCAACCACCGCCACGCGTTGAATATCGTTCTGGTCGATGATGCGGATGACCTCTTCGATGGGGGTGTCCGGCGATACCGTGCGGGTATCCCGGCGCAGGATATCTTTGACGCGCTTGAGGTGATCCACTTCCACTGCCTGGGCCTGGAATGCCTTCCAGTCAGGCGCTTCACGCATGACCGTGCGAAAGATATCCAGCCGTGAAAGCATGCCGGAAAGGCGTCCGTTTTCGTCAACTACAGGCAGACGTTTGGCCCCTTTTTCCAGCATCAGATCCACGGCTTCGGACAACCGGCGGTCGCTTGCGATGATAATCGCCGGAGTGGTCATGGCCTCGGCCACGTGCCTGGCCGCCAGCTTTTCCAGCACCGCCGCCAGCCGATCCTTTTCCGACACTGCCAGCAGGCCCAGCCGTAACGGCATGCCGCCCCGGGTGATCAGATCGCTCTGGGTGATCACGCCGACGGGTCGCCCCTGATCATCGATAACCGGCAATCCCGTAAAAATCGAGGAGAGCAGCAATCCGACCGCATCGCTCAAAGGTCGGTCCGGGGAAATGGACTTGGGATCAGGCGTCATGACATCGCGCACCAGGAGCTGGCGGGGGAAAAATGCGTTTCGCACCCGATGGCTGACAACGTTGAAATCATGCAGGACAATGATGCCGTCAATATACATGTCGTCTAAGGCCGCAAGAACAGTCTCGGCATCCGTAGCGGGTAGAACAATATAGATGCGAATCGGCATGTTAAAGGAAAGCACCTCCAGCCTGCCGGTAACGGCTTCTCCGGTTTCATAACATCCGGCGATGCCCCGGGTAACGATGCACCGCGCGGTGATTTTCAGGTCCCGGATATACCGGATAACGGCATCGGCGACCGGCATGTTCCGGCAGCGCGCTTCCTCGCTGGTGAAAATTTCAATGGCTTTATAATTCAACATGCTGGTTTCTCCTATTTCAGATTGCCGATCCAGATGCCGAGCATGGTAAGCGTAAGCCCGCCGACATTGTTGAACGCGATATTGATCAACGGCTGCAGCGTCAAGCCGGCTCGTCCCGCGTTTACAGTTTCCAGCGCAAAAGTCGAAAAGGTGGTCATGGCCCCCAGAAAACCGGTGATCATCAGCAGCCGCATCTCCGGGGACAGCATCCGGGTGCGATCGGCCATGGCGAAAAGAAGTCCGATCAGAAAGCAACCCGCAAGGTTGACCACCAGCGTGCCCCAGGGAAAATGCGTTCCCCAGACCCTGGCCGCCAGAAGTCCCGCGCCATATCGGGTTGCTGCGCCCAAGCCCCCGCCCAGCATGACCAGCATCAGCTTTTTGGTTGCCGTCAGGAGTTGTATCGATCCTTCCATATGTTTAACCCTTTCATGCGAAAAATACCGGTTTGGGATGTTGCTGCCGACGGCGATTCCGGCACATGATCAGGCAATCTGCCAGTCAGATAATCAGTCAATAAACAAATGCCTGTACTTCCTTTCATACGCCTCCGCTGCAGCCCCAGTCAAATTTTTTCTCGGATCCGTTCCGCCTGCCGGCGGAACGCAGAAGCGATATGTTTGACACATCCGCATCCCGTACATATTTTAAAGTCAATAGTATGTTGCCGAATCTGGTTAAAGTTTACGGGGGGTGTCGTCAGGTAAAAGTGGATTTTGCGGTTTTCATGGGAGTAACAGCGAAGGTGGTAAGATTTTCCTTTTTATGGGGCTTCATCTGCCGGGGCGTTGTTTTTATGGCGGCCCTGAAACACAAATGCGAATGAATGGGAGGTAAACGAAATGAAATATCGCGTTGCAGCGGCCCTGGCGGCTGTATTTGTATTTCAGATTTTTCTGGCATCCGTCGTGGTCGGGGCCGAGGCGGTTCGCATGGACAAAGATGATCTCAAGGCCCTGCTCGGGGAACCCGATGTTGTTATTATCGATGTCCGTGCGTATACGTCATGGTTTCTGACCGGAGAGAAGATTAAAGGTGCGGTGAGGGAAAACTACCGGAATTTTGATGCCTGGGCGAATAAATACCCAAAAGACAAGACTATTGTTCTATACTGTTCGTGAAAGAACGAGGGAACAAGCGCAGGTCTTGCGCTTAAAATGATGGAAAAAGGTTACCCGAAGGTATTTGTACTCAAAGGCGGGTGGAACGAATGGAACGAGGGCGGCTATCCCACTGAATCGAAGTAACACAGTTTGACTGTTTCCCGCCGCAGACGATGGGCCTGCGGCGGGAAAGCGAACATTACTGTCTTGTCATCAGTGCTTTGATAAAGCAGGTGCTCCCGCTTTTGCCGGTTTCGTCCTTGAAACGGCGATGGGAAAAGTCGTCATATACACCGGTCATGGAGTAGAAATTCCGGTTGAATATCAATTCTGTTCCGATGGCATACCCCCGGATGTCGCCGGATTGCCCCAGGGGGAACATGCTTTCAACCCGCCTCGGCCCGAATTTGCCCATTTCAACGCAATGCGCGTACGTGGAACGGGAGGAGAATGGTATTGTGTGCAGGGGATTGTGCGCCACCGGCGGATTATTAAACATCGGATGATTAAATTCGATCTCGCCGCGCTTGTCAATGCCCCAGGGCCTTTCACCCAAAGCGGAAAGCACATTGTCTAAAGCCGCCACGATAATCTCTTCAGCGGTATGGGGGGCTTCCGGATCGGCAACATTCTGGAACCAGTTGTAATTATTAACCACGGAAGCGTCTTCGCCGGCAAGGGCACGGATTAACACGTTAAACAGCATCTGCGGATTTTTCCATCGGTTCCCGGGTTCCGCATCCGGATTGTATTCGATGGTGGAGTTGCCAAGTTCATCCCGGAAGGTAAGGTCGATGACCTCACGGATCCATGCGTCGGCAAGCATCCACGCATCGGATCGATCCATCCCGGACGCCCAGTTGTCCGGTCCGCCGGCGACAAAATGGCCGTCAAAATCTTCCATGACGTCAAGCGCCTGGCTCCGGGCCGCCGTGGAATTCCGGGCCACGGCGTTTTCGAAATCGTCTTTCACGAATGCCCATGGATTGCCTCCGTTACCAAAGGAATCGGTGGTGGCGATGTTTAGGGCCAGATCCCGGATTTCTTTGAATGTCAGGTCGCTTTTATCGGTCAGATATTCCACTAGCACATGGGCCCGGTGAAACGGACCGAAATAATAACTCATGTTGTTGAATGCGTTTTCGTAATCGGTGCTTGTCTTGTTGTTCCAGCCGGTATAGAAACCTTGCGAGGTGTTCCGGTCCGTGGAAAGCGGACGGCGCGTGGTTGACCATTCAGCCGGCATGACGGCGGGGAAAAACATTCCCTGGGGAAGACGCCAGTCCACGGGGAGTCCTTGCGCGTTCTGGTTGGGCCGGACGTAATCCGCGCCCGACATCCAGTAGGCAATGTTTCCTTCATTATCCGCATAGCAGAAGTGCTGGCTGACGCCGACATCCTCTAAAGCCGCGCCGAATTCATCCATGCTCTGGGCCCGGGCCATCCTCAGAAATGCCGAAATTGTTCCATGCTCCATACCCCAGTGGGCGTATTTCCAGGCCACGATGGGGCCGTCGGTGGCCATGTCATAGGTGGCCGGGTTGAAATTCACGGGGCTGACGATGGGTCCATGGGGCGAACGATAGACCCTGATGGTCATCGGACCCATGCCGGCCACCTGGATGGTTTCCGGCCGGGATGTGTAATAGCCGGCCGGCGCCATGGCCGGGGGCGGCTCAAAATAGTAATCCGTGGTTCGGGCGTGGCCCACCTGCATGGACCAGGCATGATGGAGGGTCCGGCCGATGACGATGCCGGGCAGACCGGCAATGGCCATTCCTGAAATTCTCAGACCCGCTGCATCTATGGAACCTTCCATGATGATGGCGGGCGTATCGAAACCCATCTGGGGACCGGAATAGATGGTTGGCCGGCCCGAGGCGGTTTTATCGCCGCTGATTACCCAGGCATAGGAGCCCATTTCCGCATAGGCATTGATTTTTCTGAGTTTTTCCTCGCGATCCGACCAGAGATTTTCCAGATTTTGAACCACTGCCTCAAGATCGGTTTCCGGCATGGCGTCCAGCGGCAGAGCGGGTATGCGTATCCGGGAAGCCGGATTGCTTGCCGCCGAAAAGCCGGAAAAGGACATACCGGAAACGGCATGATCCCCGGATCCCGGGATATAGGTGGTGGCCGAAGGATCATTGATCCATCGCAGATCATAAAACATGCCCATTCCCGCGGCCGGGCCGAAAACCGTGGTCAGATATTGCACCAGGGCCGCGTTGCTCAACTGCCCTTGTTTCTGAGCCTCGGGGTCGAACTGGCGCAGCATCAGGGCCTGCCAGGCCATCACGTCTTCCGGGGTCCAGGGGGCCGGGATAAACGAGAGGGCATGAAACTCGAACGGTCTTATGGCCGCGTTGGCGGTAATTTCCGCGATACGACGATTAAAGCCGGCCACGTATCCGTCGATCATCATTTTTGAGTCGTTATCCAGATTATTGTATCCGGCCGTCAGCTCCGCCCTGGAGTATCCGGTCATGCGGACCAGCATGTCCTGTTGCAGGTAGTCGGGGCCGAAAATGGCCGCCAGTTGCCCATTTGCGGCCCTTCGAAAGGATTCGGCCTGCCAGAGGCGATCCGTTGCCACGGCATATCCCATTGCCTCGAAAACATCAAAAAAGCTGTCGGTGGGCGCGCCCTTGATGAACCAGACTCCCTTGTCATCCCTTAACGTTTTGACGGCCGCATCCGCCGCCATTGTAAAACCGGTAAACACCAATACGCAAAACAGGACCAACCATCGTTTTTTTCTCATACGTCCTCCTTGAGCTGGCAATGGGTTATTCGATATGAAAGGATTTTGACGTGTTTTTGTCTGTCAATCCTCCGTTTGGCCTCCGTTTGACGGCGTCTTCTCGAAATCGCCGGAGACAGCGATGTATGGACATTTGAAAGGGGCAAGGAACTGTTTTTATGCTGCAATTAGTCGATATATCGCACGAATCGATTTTTCTGTCAAGCCTAAAGGATAGTCTAAATGATCGTTTTATAGGGATTGTTTTCTGACTCGGACTTTTCAAAGGCTCCTTCTGAATCGTTGACACCTTATTGTCCGTCTTTTATAATCCGGCTCATTCGAGAAATTTTTCGGTGGCAGGTGATCGAAAAACGATAGTATCCATCGAACGGCAACCGTCCATATGTCTGGCTCGCCCGCCATCACATGACATGTGGAGACTGCCGGTCCTCCCGGATGAGGAAACGGTATGAGCGACACTAAAAACAATATTGCCGCAGCGGCCCGCATTGAAAGGATCATCCGGTTTTTCAAATCCCTGAAGGTGAAAAAGCCGAACTGCGAAAATCCGGATGCCCCTGGCCGTGACAAAACCGAGGCCGAATATCAGCAGGAGCAGGCCCGGTGGCTTGCTGAAATGGAGCGGAAACGCAGAAGTTAAAAAATTTTTTCCTGTGGAGGTCCTTAATGAAACATGCCCTAGTTATTCTTGCCGCAATTTCAACCTTTTTTCTCGCCGCGTGCGCTCCGGATTATGAGGAGAGTGCCGATTCCCTGGGTTTTACCGCCCCCACCGCCCATACCGTCAAACAAAACAAGGCATTTTCCGAAAAACTCGCACTGGAGGATGCCCAGGATTTCGAGGACGCCGGCAGAGGCCTGATCGCCGTTCCCGATAAATTGAAAATCATGGGAGACGATGGTGAAATTTTGCGGGACATGGCGGAGTTCGCCTTTTTAAAAGCCCAGGAGATTCCGGCCAGTGTCAATCCCAGCCTGTGGCGCCAGGCCCGGCTCAACAACATTCACGGGCTGTTTGAGGTTACGCCGGGCATCTACCAGATCAGGGGGTTTGATATTTCCAATATGACCATTATCGCCGGGGAGAACGGCTGGATTATCATAGACCCGCTCACCACAAGGGAAACCGCGGCCGCGGCCATTTCTTTCGCACGGGAAAACATAGGCCCCAAGCCCATCACGGCGATTATATACACCCACAGTCATATCGACCATTTCGGCGGGGTACTTGGCGTAATTTCCGCAGAAGAAGCAGCCCGAGATGATATTCATGTGATTGCGCCTGGAGGTTTTATGGAAGAAGCCACCAGCGAAAACATTATGGCGGGCACAGCCATGAGCCGCCGGGCCGGATATCAGTTCGGCAAGGATCTGCCCGTCTCGGCGCGCGGCTATGTGGACACCGGCCTGGGCAGCAGGATTCCCTTCGGTACATACGGCATTTTAGCGCCCACTGTCATTGTGGATCATACGCCACAGGAAATGATTATCGACGGCGTACGATTCGTGTTTCAATTCACCCCGGAATCGGAAGCGCCGGCGGAACTGGCGTTTTATCTGCCGGATTTCAAGACGTATTGCGGGGCGGAAATTCTTACCCACAACATGCACAATCTCTATACCCTCCGGGGAACCAAAACGCGGGATGCGCTCAAGTGGAGCGGCTACATCAATGAGGCCATGGCGCTTTTCAGTGAGGCGGAGATTTTTTTCGCCAGTCACCACTGGCCGATCTGGGGCAGGGAACGGGTCCGCGACTTCCTGGAAAAACAAAGAGATCTCTACAAGTACATGCATGATCAGACCCTGCGCCTGGCAAACAACGGTTATACGCCCCGGGAAATTGCCGAACAGATCGCCCTGCCCGCATCGTTGGACAAGGAATTTTACAATCGCGGCTATTACGGCACCCTCAGCCACAATTCCAAGGCGGTCTATCAGCACTACCTGGGTTGGTACGACGGCAATCCGGCCAACCTCAATCCCCTGCCTCCAGAAGAATCGGCCATGTACTATGTGAAATATATGGGCGGGGCCGACAATATCCTGGACATGGCGACCAGATCCTTTGACGAAGGGGACTACCGGTGGGTGGCAGAAGTGCTCAACCACCTGATATTTGCCGAGCCCGGCAATAAAAAAGCCCGCCGACTGCTGGCCAAAACTTATGACCAGATGGGGTATCAGGCGGAATCCGGGGTCTGGCGCAGTGTCTATTTGAGCGCGGCTTACGAATTGCGGCACGGCGCCCCTGAAAAAGGTCTCAATCTTTCCAGGGCAAGGGATCTCTTGCAGCGAATGCCGCCGGAGCGGTTTTTTTGATACCATATCCGTGCGCTTGCATGGCCCCAAAGCCGAGGGTATGGATATGGTGCTCAACGTCAATTTTACGGATCTGGGGGAAAATCATGTCTTACGTCTTAAAAACGCGGTGCTGCATCATAAGCCGGCCGCGCTCGACCCTGGCGCTGATGTGACCCTGGAAATCACCTATGACCTGTTTATCCGTATTTTAATCGGCGAAGTAGGATTGCGGGAAACGCTTTTTTCCGATGATCTCAACGTGAAGGGAAGCCGCATGGGCCTGTTGCAATTCCTCATGCTCCTGGAAAAACCGGATAACAATTTTAATATGATTGAGCCATAACCCTGGCCATGGGTTTGCCTTGAAGTCGGAAATATTGGTCCGAAAAATCAGCGATTATCGAAAGGAGCGACGCCAATCACGCTGACATTGAGATCTTTTATCCATGACATTGGGTCCACCTCATATCACCCGAGGATACGAAAGAAGAAGAGGCATTATGATGAAAACGGATCAGGTGATCGCTTATCTGACGGACTGGCTCGGGAGCTACTGCGCCAATGCGGGCATGAGCGGTTTTGCGGTGGGGATATCCGGCGGGATCGACTCGGCGGTGACCTCCACCCTTTGCGCACGGACGGGAAAGACCGTTATGGCGCTGAATATGCCCATTTATCAGTCGCCGGAGCAGGTGGCCCTGGCATCGGCGCATATCGACTGGTTAAAGCGGCGCTTTGACAATGTCATCGATGCGGCCGTGGACCTGACCCCGGCGTTTCAATCCATTGAACAGACCCTGCCGACGGAGATCCAGGATAACATGACCATGGCCAATACCCGCGCCCGGCTGCGGATGCTGACTCTGTATGCCTTTGCCGGCCATCACCGGCTGCTGGTGGCCGGTACCGGCAACAAGGTGGAGGATTTCGGCGTGGGGTTTTTCACCAAGTACGGCGACGGCGGCGTGGATCTGTCTCCCATCGCGGACCTGATGAAATCCGAGGTGCGCGCCGTGGCCAAGGCACTGGGAATCGTCGAGGGCATTTTAAACGCAACGCCCACCGACGGCCTATGGACCGACAACCGGAGCGACGAGGCCCAGATCGGCGCGTCCTATGACGAACTGGAATGGGCCATGGATGTTGACGCAACTGCGGACCAGCAGGCGGACCAGACCCTCACCGACCGGCAGAAAACGGTCCTTTCCATCTTCCGCCGTTTCCGGCGGGCCAACGCGCATAAAATGAACCCCATTCCCGTGGCCGTGATTCCGCCGGAATTGAAATAAAATATGAACTGGAATCAGAATCGCCGGTTTGCTGTGCGGCTGCGGACCAGGGCCGTTGCCAGCAGCAGGATGACGGCGGCATTGATCAGGACCGCGATGATCAGGGTGCTTTTTCGAATAACTACGACCGCGGCAGAAGGCGTTTCTTCCGTACTGATATCGTCCGGAGCATCCGCGGACGGCACCGGTTCCGAGGCTGCCGGAATAACAGCTGCCGACGCAGCCGGGGCCGGCGGCGCGGTGAGAACCAGTTCCATTAATCCCTTTGATAGAATTTCTCTTGCCTTGGCATCCCGGATTTTGTTGTTGGTGCTCCCCATGACCACGGCAATGGCTCGGGACCCTTTTTTTTGCGCCGTGACGGCAATGGAAAATCCGGCGGCGCTGTAATAACCGGTTTTGAGCCCGTCGCACCCCTCGAAATTTTTCAGCAGATGGTTGTGAGTCCGCATGATAAAGGGCTGGTCCGCATCCGGTCGGAACGGGCGTTCAATGGTGGATGTGAACTTAAGAGCGTCCTGCCGTTTTGCCAGCTCCCGGCCCAGCCGGGCCATGTCCCTTG
>Ga0351954_1029_pt1:0-5000 | contig 13980 bp, 8 predicted proteins | sample BONcelT113001D13_FD_205813 | JGI IMG/M metagenome (GOLD analysis project Ga0351954, IMG submission 205813) | Enriched cells from coal bed in the Powder River Basin, Montana, United States - BONCAT cells T11 rep3 HSBNCT.T11.300.1.D13 ...
TCGGCGCCATTGTCGAAGACAAAGATGCCGTCGGAGGTCGCGGCATCACCGTCGCCGTTCAGATCCTGCAGATAGAAGCCCCGGATTTGCCCCGTGCCGCCCGGCAACTCGTAGTCGCCGACAACGACGCCCTGGGTTGTCACCGCCCCGGTGAGCGCGGCCGCGCTGCCGCGGCCCTGAATCTGATAGATCGGTGTGAAGGGTTGTTGGCAGACCTCAGCGATAGACCCAACCGAGGCGACCGGCGCGGCGTGCGCGACGGAAGCAACGAGCGACAGGCACAGGCAGATCAGCAGCAGCAAGCGTTTCACGGGCATTTTCCTCATCATATGTGATCCAGGCGCAACACCCAAACGTAGGGGCTTTCAACTGTCCTTAAGTTGCTCCGGGCCAAACGCATCGGGCAACAACTCGCCCAACAGATAGATGCGGCGGTTGCCGCGCGTATCGGCGACGATCACTGTCATCTCCGGGCCGAATTCAACCAACACTTGGCGGCACGCGCCGCACGGCGTCACGCCGTTCTCGGTCACCACTGCGAGCGCGACGAGATCACGCGCCCCGCTCGCCACTGCATGCGCCACCGCGTTCCGCTCGGCGCAGATCGTCAGCCCGTAGGAGGCGTTTTCGACGTTGCAGCCCACATAAATTGCGCCATCCGCTGCGCGCAACGCCGCGCCGACGGCAAAGTGCGAATAGGGCGCATAGGCCCGTTCGCGCGCCGCGGCCGCGGCCGCGACCAACTCATGCAGTTCAGACTCGCGCAAGCGCCGACTGTCTCGCTGATTCGTTGATTCGCTGATTCGTTGATTCGTTGATTCGCTGATTGGCTGATTCACCGCCGCGCTCATTCGTCGCTTCATTCTCACCCTGACCCGCAAGCTCCGTCACATGCCGGCTCACCCGCACCTGCTTGATCCGGCGTCCGGCCACCGACAACACTTCGAATACCGTATCCCCGTACTCGATGCGGTCCGCCACTGCGGGCACGCGGCCCAACTGGCTGTAAATAAACCCGCCCAGGGTATCACCGCCTTCTTCCGGCAGTTCGACCCCCAGGCGCTTGCGCGCTTCATCTAAAGGTACACGCGCATCGAACAGATACTCATCCTCGGTGATCGCCTCGACCGTTGGCTCCTCGGCGTCATACTCATCCTGAATCTCGCCGACGATTTCCTCCAGGAGATCCTCGATCGTGACGATGCCCGCCGTGCCGCCGTATTCATCCACCACCACCGCCATATGCACCCGGCGCTGCTGAAGCTCCTGCAGCAACTCATCCACCTTCTTCGATTCCGGGATGAAATACGCGGTGCGCAAGATGCGGGCAAGCGGCACATCGGTGCGACCATCGCGGAGATAACGCAGCAAGTCCTTTGCGTTCAGAATGCCGACGATGTTGTCTATCGAATCCCGATAGACCGGGATGCGCGAATGCCCGTCCTTGAAAATGACGCTCAACGCATCCGCCATCGGCACATCCACCGGCACCGCGGCCACGTCAATGCGCGGCACCATCACCTCGCGCACCAACTTGTCGCTGAAAGCAAAGATCGAGGCGATCATCTCCTTCTCGCCGTCCTCGATGGTTGTCTGCTTTTCGGTCACATCAAGGAGAAAGCGCAGCCCATCGTCGCTGAGAAAAATAGTCGCCGCCGCCGCGCCATCATGGGCCGCGTCCTGGTTGAGACGCCGCAGGAAGGCGGTGACCGGAGTCAAGCCCAGCACAAGGAGACGCACGAACGGGGCCAGTCCCAGCACGATCTGAATTTGCCGCCCAAATGTCCAGGCCCGCGGCAGGGTGTGGGCCAACAGCACGACCACCAGTGCGATCACCACCGCCCAAACGCCCCAGCCCGCGCCACCCAGCCCGCGCGCCAGCAGAACCAACGCGCCGACTACGACCACCGCGCCGCTGAGCCTGGTCACCATAAACGTGGACAACAGCCGCGCCGGCGCCCCCAACAACTCCTCGGCTACCCCGGCCTGAACCCGGCCGGCCGCGGCCAACTCACGCACCAGTGTGCGGTTGACCGAAGCGAATGCCGTTTCCGCCGCCGCGATCAACCCGACCGTGGTGGCGCCGAGCGCAAACAGCCCAACCAACAACCAACTATCAGGATCCAACCTTCTGCCCCTAACTGCCGCCGCGCAGATGCGCGAATGGGCCGATCTCGGCGCCCGCGTCCAGCGCAATCCCCTCGATCACCGACATCGTCACCGCGCAGCCATCCCCGATCTGGCTGTCCACGATCACCGTCTGCGGCCCGATCCGGCAGCCGCGGCCGATCGTGGTGCGGCCCCGCAAATGGGCGCCGGGCATGATCGTGGTATCGCGGCCGATCGTCACGCCCGGCTCGATATACGTCGTCGCGGGATCGGGCAGCGTCACACCGGCTTCCATCCACCGCCGATTGATACGCGCCCGCAATGCCTGCTCCGCCTCGGCCAGATGCACGCGCGTGTTGATGCCGATCAACTCGGCCTCGTCGCTCGTCTGCACCGCGTGGGCGACGCAGCCCTGGCGCACCGCAAGAGCCACGGTGTCGGTCAGGTAATACTCGCCCTTCGGACTGAGCGGGATGTGCGGCAGATTCTCCCACAGCCACGCGGCATCGAAGCAATAGACCCCGGCGTTCAACTCCCGGATGGCAAGCTGGGCCGGGGTGCAACTCGCTTCTTCCACCACGCCCTGCGGCCGGCCCGCCGCATCGCGCGCCACCCGGCCAAACCCGCGGGGGTCTTGCGCAACGACAGTAAGGAAACTCATCACGCAGTCGCCTTGCTGATACCCCGCGACAATCGCGCGCAGCGTCGCTTCAGTCAGCAGCGGCATATCGGCGTAGGACACCAGGATCGCATCGGCCTGCCCCAACAGCAGATCGCGCGCCTGCATGACGGCGTGCCCCGTCCCCAGTTGCTGCGCCTGCAACACATAGCGCGCCCGGTCGCCGAGGCCCCCGCGCACCTGCTCACTGCCATGCCCCACCACCAGCACCGGAACGGTCCCGGTCACCGCGGTCGCGGTCGCCACCGCGTATTCCACCAAGGGGCGGCCGGCCAAAGGATGCAACACCTTAGGCAATTCCGACTTCATCCGCGTACCCTGGCCCGCGGCCAGGATCACCGCCGTCAAACGCATACCGACCTCTGAGAAAGAGATTTCGAGCGAGCGCGCCCGCTAACACACTATAGCATGGCTGGGCCTTAAAAGCCAAGCCGCGGCCCGCCTGAATCAGGCGGCCGCGGCCGATAAATGCCAAATAAAAAAGCTCCGTTGGCAATGACCTACTCTCGCAGAGGCTTGCGCCCCAACTACCATCGGCGCATGCGGGCTTAACTTCCGGGTTCGGGATGGGACCGGGTGTACCCCCGCCGCTAACGTCACCAACAGAGCCTTTTTCCAATGTCAAAGCCAGCCATCTGCTGGCGCCCTAACAACTGAGCGGAATAAAAATCAATCAAGTTTTGCAATCTCACGTGAATTAAGCCCTCGTGCATTAGTACGGCTCAGCTGAACACATTGCTGTGCGTACACCTGCCGCCTATCAAACTGGTAGTCTTCCAGTGCACTTACTAGCTTATGCTATGGGGGATCTCATCTTGGGGCGAGTTTCCCACTTAGATGCTTTCAGCGGTTATCTCTGCCCGACTTAGCTACCCAGCTATGCCCCTGGCGGGACAACTGGCACACCAGCGGTCGGTCCACTCCGGTCCTCTCGTACTAGGAGCAGCTCCCCTCAAATCCCCTACGCCCACAGCGGATAGAGACCGACCTGTCTCACGACGGTCTGAACCCAGCTCGCGTACCGCTTTAATGGGCGAACAGCCCAACCCTTGGGAGTTACTTCACCCCCAGGATGCGACGAGCCGACATCGAGGTGCCGAGCGGCGCCGTCGATGTGAACTCTTGGGCGCCACCAGCCTGTTATCCCCGGGGTAGCTTTTGTCCGTTAAGCCACGGCCCTTCCACTCGGAGCCGTAGGATCATTAAGCCCGACTTTCGTCTCTGCTCGACTTGTAGGTCTCGCAGTCAAGCTCCCTTATGCCTTTGCACTCTACGGATGGTTTCCATTCATCCTGAGGGAACCTTTGGGCGCCTCCGTTACATTTTAGGAGGCGACCGCCCCAGTCAAACTGCCCACCTGGTACTGTCCCCACGCCCGATCAGGGTCGCAGGTTAGGGTCAAAGCTAAATCAGGCTGGTATTCCAAGGGCGACTCCACCGAAGCTAGCGCTCCAGCTTCCCAGTCTCCCAGCTATCCTACACAGATTCAGCCCTAACACAATGCCAGGCTGCAGTAAAGCTCCACGGGGTCTTTTTGTCCTGCTGCGGGTAAGACGCATCTTCACGCCTATTTCAATTTCACCGGGTCCTTCGTCGAGACAGTGCCCCACTCGTTACGCCATTCGTGCGGGTCGGAACTTACCCGACAAGGAATTTCGCTACCTTAGGACCGTTATAGTTACGGCCGCCGTTCACCGGGGCTTCAGTTCAAAGCTTCGCTTGCGCTAACCTCTCCCTTTAACCTTCCGGCACTGGGCAGGCGTCAGCCCCTATACATCCGCTTACGCGTTTGCAGAGACCTGTGATTTTGGTAAACAGTCGGTAGGGCCATTTCTCTGCGGCCGTCTCGGGCTCGACAAGCTAGTCGTCTTACCCTACTGCGGCACTCCTTATCCCGAAGTTACGGAGTTATGTTGCCTAATTCCTTAACGAAGGTTCTCCCGATCCCCTTGGTATATTCTACCCGTCCACCAGTGTCGGTTTTCGGTACGGGCACCCGGACATCAACGCTTAGAGGCTTTTCTCGGCAGCATGGGCTCAACCACTTACGGCCCTTACGGACACCGCCCACCTCTCAGGATCAGATCTCGGATTTACCTAAGATCCTCAACTCCCTACAGGCTTAGCACCTCCACGACCAATCGGAGGCTGACCTACCCTTCTGCGTCCCCTCATCACTCCATCCAGGTGGTACAGGAATATTAACCTGTTG
>Ga0351954_1029_pt1:10000-13980 | contig 13980 bp, 8 predicted proteins | sample BONcelT113001D13_FD_205813 | JGI IMG/M metagenome (GOLD analysis project Ga0351954, IMG submission 205813) | Enriched cells from coal bed in the Powder River Basin, Montana, United States - BONCAT cells T11 rep3 HSBNCT.T11.300.1.D13 ...
TCTGACTTCTGCATTCTGTATTTCACGTCAGCCCCGGGATCTTCAGCCCGCCGGTGAGCGCGCCCATCTTGTCGGCGGCCAGGCCCTGCGAGCGTTCGACCGCCTCATTGATCGCCGCGACGATCATATCCTGGAGCATCTCGACATCGTCGGGGTCCACCGCTTCGGGCGCGATCGTGATGGAGAGGAGTTTCTGGTGGCCGGTCATCACGGCTTTGATCATGCCGCCGCCCACGGTCACCTCGACCGTCTCATCTCCCAGCTTTTCCTGGGTCTTCGCCATCTCGTCCTGGAGTTTCTGCAATTGCGCCATCATGTTACCGCCGCCGCCACCGCCACCGCCACCACCTCCGGGCCGGGGCTGGCCGTACATGGGTCGCGCTTTGATCTTTGTCACACAATCCTCCTTGTCGCTGTGCGTCAGCTCAATTTCTTCACGATTGCGCCTAAGTTGCGGGCGTCGCTCAAGAAAACCTCGTCTTCGTTCGCCGGTTTGGCCGCGGCCTGAGCCGCCGACCCACCCGCCGCGGCGACGACCTCGCCCACGAGGGCGCACCGCACCTGCACTTTACCCTTCAGCAACTCCTCCCACAATGCCTCCACCTGCGTGCGATTCTCGGTCTGGTTGACCAGGTCGCGCGAGAAGGTGTGGGCGAACCGCAGCAGGATGGCATCGTTGACGGTGTCAATCTCCTTCACGGAGCGCAGGGCCGCCTGCACCTTCATGCCGCAGCGCTTCCCGGCCGCCACCAGGAACCGATCCCAGTGCGCCTGGACCGCCTGGCGCAAATCCGCATCGCCCGGCGCATTCGCCGGCTGGGCTGGCGCCTCGACCACCCGCTCGCTGCGCGCCGGGGCGCTGGGCAGTCCGGGCGCGGAGGCGGGCGGTGTGGACGGCGTCGCGGCCGGCCGGGGTGAAAAGCTTGGGGCAGGCGCCGGCCCGGGGTGAACCGCCGGCTCAGCGGCGGTCAGCGGGGCGGTCGGGGCCGCCGCGGGGGCCTGGCCGGCGGCTGACCGCAGGAAGGCCAGCTCGATCGGCAACTGCGGCACGCCGGGCACCTGATCGCGCAACGCAGCGCGCGCCTCGGTGAACTCCTTCACGGTGAAGATCAACGCGGCGGGCGACCAACCGGCGGCTTGCCGGGTGACCGCTTGGACGACATCCGGGGGCAAGTCGAGCAGTTCCGGTGTCCGGGCCATCCGGGCGAAGAGCACCGCTCGCAGGTAGGCCACGATTTGATCCACAAGCTGCCCCAGTTCCACGCCCTCCGCAACGAGGCGATTGAGCAACGCCAAGCCGGCGGCCGCGTCGTTGAGCGCGATGCAATCCACGAGCTTGCCGATGGTCTGCGCGTTGACCAGCCCCAGCACCCCCTCCACGCGTTGCAGGGTCAGGGTATCGTCGCCGTAGGAGAGCAGCTGATCGAGCAGGCTGACCGCATCGCGCATGCTGCCGGTGGCGCGCCGCGCAATGGCGACCAGCGCTTCCGACTCCGCGCGGCCGCCTTCACGCGTGAGGATGTCACTCAGATGTTCCACGATCTCGGCGGTGGGGATGCGGCGGAAATCAAACCGCTGACACCGGGAGCGCACGGTTTCGGGCACCCGGTCCGGCTCGGTCGTCGCGAGGACGAAGATCGCATGGGGCGGCGGCTCCTCCAACGTCTTCAGCAGGGCGTTGAAAGCCTCTTTGGTCAACATGTGAACTTCGTCAATGATGTAGACTTTGTAACGCGCCTCGTTGGGCCGAAAACCGATCTTCTCCCGCAGGTCGCGAATCTCGTCAATCCCGCGATTGGATGCGGCATCAATCTCGATCAGATCGAGTTGGCGGCCCTCGGTGATCGCGGTGCAAATCCGGCAGGCGTTGCATGGCCGGGCCGCCGGGTCCTCGGCAAGGCAATTGATCGCCTTCGCCAGGATGCGGGCGGTGCTGGTATTATGCACCACAAAATCATTCGCAACGAAGTTGTGCGTCTCTGGAACAGTCAGATCGTAGACCTGAAAATCGCCGGTGTATTCGATGCCGACAATCTCATCCCAGTAAAGATCGGACTCGGCGAGGTTGCAGATTTCGCGCGACTCCAACACCTGACCAAAGACGCGCAGTTTGGCCCGAGACGGGCTGTACTGAAGTCGTGGCACGGCCCTCTTCGGCCTCTTGTAGCCGAGCACGCGCCCAACGTCAACCCAAGTCTTACCGCTTTTCGCCTTTTCGAGGCGCACCAATTCGTATACCTGGGCCGGAATGACATCTTTATTAGGGTTGCTATTTCTTGTTTGCCAACGATCGGCTAATTGTTGCAATTTTTCCGCTTTGGCCCCGATAAAACCGATTTCAGGCAGGCGACCGACGCCGAAGATGATCAGGACGATCACCAGGACGATGATCAGTTCCGTCGGGCCAATCGTTGGCATGGTTCAACTCCTCTTGCGATATGATGTACGGCGCGCCCGTGTCCATGGGCAAAGGCGGCGTCGCGGGCCATACTGATTCTACAGAAATTACGCAATGTGACGCGAAGCATCCTAAGCGGAGCCTCGCCGTAGTTTGGCGAGGCGTAGTCGACACTTGCACCTGCACTCGCTTCGCTCGCCGACAGGTGCAGTGCAGGTGAGGGTGCGGCGCTCTGGCGCGCTTCACACGGCGCGGCGTTGGTCAAACCCGCTGCGCAGGTTGAGTGCGGCGATATCCAGGCCGATGCCGATCAGCCGCCGCACCAGGAGCGTCTCGGCCGGCGGGTTGGCCGCAAGCTGCGCGGCCGCGGCCTGGGCCAACTCGGCGACGGCCGGCTGCCGGGCAAGCTGCAACCATCGGGCCATGACCTGCAACCGCCACCGGTAACTGGCGGCATCGGCCGGGCCAAAGTAGCGCCGGGCCAAATCGGCCACCGTTTCGGCGCGGGCCGTCCGCGAGTGGCGCAGCCCTAATCTCTCGGCCGCGTCGTAGAGTGCGGTCGCGTGCCAGAACCAGCCGGCGAAGGCCGGATGATCGAGCAGCGTCGCGGTCAGGTCGCCATGCCGGGCCAAGAGATCCGCCACGGCATCTTCCTGGACATCGGCCTCAGCCGTCACCGGCCCGTATTGCCAGAGCGCCTCGTTCAGGAAGCGATACGTCAGCGGCGGCGGGTGTCCACTGGCCCAATTCCGTTGCAGCGCCTGGTTGACGATCTGGCGTCCCGCGTCGAAGGACGCGCCCAGCAACATCAACGGCCTGCGGTCTCCGGGTTGCGGAACCGACAGGGTTTCCCCTTCCGGCACGGCCGGCGGAGCGTCCGCCTCCGAAAGATCGCCTGTCTGCGCGGCCGCCACGATGCCGGCGGGATCCTGCGTGAAGATCGAGATCGCCGTCGTGTGCTCCGTTTCGGCCGGCCGGCAGATGAACCAAATCGCCTGGGCGCCCGTCCCATCCACCGGCGAGAGCAACGTCTGCCAGGCCGCCGTCGCCGTCTCGGGGACCGCCTGCACGCCGCTGAAACGCAACTTGCGCGCTCCACGCTCGGCGGCCGATGCGCGTTCCGGCGGCAAGGTCACAACCAGGCTGGTCAACGCCAGCAAGGCCTCGGGCAGCCGGGTCCGGCCCAGCAATTCGATGGCCTGCTGCGCCAGCCGGGCATCTTCACCCTGGGCAAACATGCGCAGCAGAGTGATCAAGTGCGGGTCGGGCAGCAGACCGGGCAGCGCCTGCATGAGCAGGCCCGGCGCATCGGGCGGCTGCTGCGCAAGCTGGGTCAGGTATTCGACAATCGCCGTTGGGCTTTGCGACATGGCCGCGCTCAATTCGCGCAGCGATTGGCGCGCGATCCCCGTGGGATTTTGGATCGCCCCCAACAGCCCCTCATCGGCCGGCTCATCGAGATAACGTTCGAGCAGGGTCAGCGCGGTGACGCGTGCCTGATCGCTGCGCTCGCGTGCCCGGATTGCCGCCTTGAGCGCCGGCGCCACCAACTCGCGATCCAGGCGTTGGACCACCAACCCAA
>Ga0351954_1030_pt1 | contig 13694 bp, 11 predicted proteins | sample BONcelT113001D13_FD_205813 | JGI IMG/M metagenome (GOLD analysis project Ga0351954, IMG submission 205813) | Enriched cells from coal bed in the Powder River Basin, Montana, United States - BONCAT cells T11 rep3 HSBNCT.T11.300.1.D13 ...
TCTTGCACGAAATGGCTAAAATGGGCGGGCTGCGCGTGAATTTTTATCTGACTGTTCGGTTGTTGAAGGAAGAAAAGAGGCGGAAGGGAAGGTAGAAAAAAAGATACGTCATTCGGAGGGTTCAGGGACTGCGGGTTTGTAAAGATTCGAAGGTCATGGTGATTTGAGCGGATGCTTCTGGCATATGCGGTCCATGTATAGGGTATGAGAAGAGGGTTTTATGGTGATCCTTATATAGCGCTTGAATAAACTGCAGATTGGTATCAATAGACTGAAATAAATCGCTTTATATGGCATTCGGTACGATATTTTGAGGCAGTTTATACGGACAGAAACCGAGGAATTCGCGTTTTATACGGGTCAGTCTAATCATTGTTGGGCGAAGAAAGAATGAGCGCTGACGGAAAGCAACTTGAAGCTTTGGTTTCGTTCGTTGAAACGACTCTCGTACCGCAAGGGTTCAACGTTCAGGCGAATACTAAGGTTTTTAACGATGAAGGAATTCAAGTTGCTGAATTCGATGTTGAAATACGAGGAAAGGTTGGAACTACGAATATTGCTTGGTTAATTGAATGTAGAGATCGCCCTTCACAAGGTGCTGCACCAGCCTCATGGGTTGAGCAGCTTGTTGGCCGCCGTGCGAGATTCGGGTTCAACAAAGTAACGGCTGTATCAACAACTGGGTTCGCCGCGGGTGCAGTCGAATTCGCCAAGTCTGAAGGCATTGAACTGAGGGAAGTAGCCAGCTTATCCCCAGAGGATTTTTCTGATTGGCTAATGATGCGTGATCTCACTTCTATTACAAGAAGGACAAATCTGCATCATGCAACGATCTTGATTGACCCCGAAGAAAGCCCTGAACGAAGAGAAGAGCTTGCCCGAGTCATTTTAGAAAACACAGGGGATTTAACACTTCTTCGTTCAACCAGTACAGGTGAAAGGTCTTCTTTAAAGAATGCGTTCCTTGGAGCCGTGCAGGAAGTTGGGGGTCTCTTTGACGATATCAAACCCAATGGCGAAGGGAAAAAGGTTCAGCTTGAAGTCAAATACGAGAACGACAATGATCATTTTGTGGTGGATACCGCGCTTGGGGAAATCCGCATCAAGTCAATTGTGTTTTTTGGCGAACTAAGCATCGAACAAAGATCCCTTCCACTTACCATCACGTCAGAGTACCGACAGACTGATGGTGGTGAAGTTATATCGAAGGTTGCCGGATTCCAGCCCCAAGAAATCTTTGGCAACGAGTTTTCCTTGGAACTACACAAGCTTGAGAAAACTGGTGAAACACACGTCATACTGCGCAAGATCAAATAGCAGAAGCCCAACGAACAAGGATAGACCGTGCGTGTGAAACGAACCCCCATCTTACCTATCAATTGAACAAGCCCGGTCAGGTTATAAAAAAATATCTTTTCCCGGACACGAAGGATGGCCGGGGAATGGACATCAATGGCCTTTTGACTTTTGCCCTGAAGCTTGAGCAGGTTCAGGTACCGTTGATAAAGCGTGTTAAGTTATTTTACTTGTTCAGAATTCATGGCAAACTCCTTTCGTTTAGGGTGCCCGGAATTGGGCACGCATAAAAGGAGTTTGCACCATTTTTAACTTTTCGGAAGCGTTTAATAAACCCCAACAGTCACCTCAGCCTTTTCAAATTGCTGAGGCGTGAGATGTTGCGGTCTGGATCGTTTAATTTCAAAAAGGAGGTGCAAGATGTCTGTATTGTTTACCCCTTTAAAAATCGGCGATCTCGAAATTAAAAATCGGTTTGTGCATGCCGGAACTTATGAAGTCATGGCGGATGAAAACGGGTTTGTGACCGATCAACTCATCGACCGTTACAAGCACCTTGCCCGTGGAGAGATCGGGTTGATTATTCCAGGATATATGAACGTGCATCCCCTGGGGAAAGCTACTCCGCATCAGACATGTGCGGATAGTGACGATAAAATTCCCGGTCTAAAAAGGTTGGCGGACACGATTCATGATAATGGCGGCAAGGCATGCTTTCAACTGGCCCATGCCGGCCGGCAGACCAAAAAGGAATATACTGGCCATACCCCTATTGCGCCGTCCGCTGTAGGCTGGGATCCCATGTATTTGGTCAGGCCCCGCGCCATGACGGAAGATGAAATATATGCGGTTATTGAGGCATATGCAAGCGCCGCCGCCCGCCTGGTGGAGGCGGGAACGGACGCGATTCACATCAGTGCAGGTGCCGGATACCTGCCCAATCAGTTTTTATCCCCTTATTTGAATCAACGAAAAGATAAATGGGGCGGGTCGAATGAAAACCGATTTCGATTTGTCAAAGAAACCGTTCTGGCGGTGAAAAAGAAAATGCCTGAGGGGATGCCATTAATTATGAAGCTCAACGCGGTTGATTATACCCCCAAGGAAGGGATAGCGGAACCCCTGGCTAAAATTTATGCGGGGTGGCTGTCTGAATTAAATGTTGCTGCTTTGGAGATTACCACCGGGACCACGATTTATTCAAATATGCACATGTGGCGGGGCGAGGTGCCGGTAAATGAAATTATGCGAACCGTTCCCCTGTGGCAGAAACCGGTGGCATGGTTGATGTTGAAAAGCATGGTGGGTAAATTTGATTTTGAGGAAATGTGGAATCTAAAGCACGCAAGAGCTATCAAACCGGTACTGGGGAGCACCAAAATGTTTGTTGTTGGGGGCAACCGGCGGGTGGAACAGATGGAGCAGCTCATTGAAAACGGGGATGCGGATGCCATCTCCATGTGTCGGCCGTTCATCCGCGAACCCTATCTAGTCAAACGCATAAAGGAAGGTAAAACCAAAAAAGCGGCCTGTATATCCTGTAACAAATGTGTCGGTGCGGTTGTCAATAACATGCCATTGCGCTGTTATGCAGACGGATTGCCGCCAAAAAATTAATTGACAATAACTTTCTGTTTTTATAGCAATATTGAATTTCTATCAACCCTGAAACAGCAGGGAGCGTAGCGTATGAACAAAAAACCGATTCTGATCACCGGCGCGGCTTCCGGCATCGGGCGGGAGACCGTCTTGTTCTTCGCCCGGAAAGCCTGGATTTGGCGGCGCCTGTCCCCCGGTCGGAGCCAAACCTCACCGATACATTTTTACAGTGTATGCGCTTGAAGCAGAAAAAATGGGCTTAAAAGAAACAATACATCCGACCATGGTGGGATGTGTTCTGAATCAGCATGCCATTGCAAAGGCGTCTATGATTGCCTATTACGGGAGATGATCCGTTTGTGTCTTTTTGTTTGGAACGCCAGAAACATATCCAGCAAGCGGTATTCAAATCTAACGGACGAGGATTTCATTTCGTTTGGGAAGTTCCCAACAGATGTCGGAGAATGGCGTGTGCAAGATTCTGATAAGGAATCTGGGTAACAGCAGATAACTGGACGACGGCTACAGCGCGGCGGTTGCCAGGAGCGCCTAAAGCCGCCGCCCAGTTACCCTGGGCGTTGGGCGAATATGCATGTAAGGCATTAGAGGAGGAGGCCATGAGACGTTCAATGCGAATCATACTTGCAGCAGCGGTCATAGTCATTGGAGCGATGGATGCCATGGCGATCGAAGAGGCTGTTTACAATGTGGTGAAAAAAGACGACAAGTTCGAGGTCCGTGATTATGCACCCCACATCCTCGCCGAAACCATCGTGGAAGAAGATTTTGAAGAGGCTGGAAGCAAGGCATTCAGCAGGCTCTTTGGCTACATCTCCGGCGACAACCGGTCGCGAGACAAATTGGCGATGACCGCCCCCGTATCCCAAGAACCAATGGGGGAAAAAATCAAAATGACGGCTCCCGTAGGACAGCAGCGTGTCCGGGAAAGGTGGGCTGTCAGTTTCATGATGCCGGCTTCGTACACTCTGGAAACCCTTCCAGTGCCGGAAGACCCCAAGGTCACGTTGCGCCAGGTTCCAGCCCGACGGATGGCCGCGGTGCGCTACTCCGGTTTCTGGAGTGAAAAAAATTACCTTCGATACAAGATGGAACTCGATTCGTGGATTCATGAAAGGGGCCTTACTATTGTGGGCGATCCCATATGGGCGCGCTACAATCCCCCGTTCACCCCCTGGTTTCTGCGGCGGAACGAGATTCTGATACCTGTAGATGCAGGCGCTGACTGACAGAGATCTGCTAAACGAACAAGCATAGGTTCAAATAATCCATATAAAATAAGGAGAAAGCACATGGGGGATAAAGGCGGTAAAAAAAATAAGGAAAAAAGTCAGAAGCAAAATAATCAGAAACAAAAAGAAAAAGAAAAGAGCAAGATCGATAAACAACCCAATAAAAAGAGTTGATTCATATGACCTTGCTTTTCAGGGATACCGGTGGACGGGAACGATATGGCTTTGTAATAAATGCCACCTGCATCCTGATCTTTTCTTTCATCTCCATCCCCTTCTGCGCATTCCGGCGAAGCCGATGAAATATTGTTGAAACCAACCCGGCTTGACCCCGCGGAATGTGAAATTATGAGGCGGCATACGGTCATCGGCGCTGAAATCCTCAAGGGTTCGAGCGCGGAATTCATCAGGATGGGCGAGACTATCGCCCTTTCCTATCACGAGAAGTGGGATGGAAGCGGCTATCCAAAGGGCCTGAAGGGTTTAGATATACCCATTGCGCCCGCATCGTGGCAGTCGCGGATGTATTCGATGCCCTGACCTCCAAGCGGCGCTATAAGGAACCATTTGGTGTGGAGCATTCACTGGCCGTTATCAGAAAAGGACGGGGAATCCACTTTGATCCGGATGTGGCGGATGCTTTCTTTGCCGTCCAGGACGAGATACGCACTGTTCTTTTGATACAGTAAACATAGCGATTAGGACGGAGGCAATGACAAATGCCGAACAGCCGAGTCGGATCAGATGAATCGGTATGCCCCGGAAAAAGGGTCCTATATGACCACAGGGTGATATTTGGCCTTTTTGCATGGCTGTTGCCAATCGTCCTGAAAGCGCCTTTTAAGTTAATTATTCTTATAAATCAGAAAGATGGGACATATTTTGGCGAATGATTCGGATCTGGCACAAAGATTGAATTCATAAAAAATAGAGAAAGAGAGAACGAATGAACTCTCTGAAAAAGTATTTCGGGAGCACAAAAATACAACAAGGAAAAGGGGAAAAAATGAAGCTGACCAATCAATCGATTGCCATCTTTTTTACGCTGCTGATTGCAGCCGTTGTCAGTATCTCAGGCTGCGCTTCAACAGGCATTCAGCGTTCAGAAAAAGCAAGCACATCGATGCAGGCCGTGGACAACGATATTAAATTAATTGCCGTGCAGCTGGATGCCACCGGCGCTTCTCTTGATGAACTGACGCGGCCCGGTCAATCAGATGTGAAGAAGGCCTTTGATTTATATTCACATAACGTTTCAAAAATCACGGAAATGGAGAAAAATTTTTCCAGGAACGCCGATGAAATGAAGGCCCGGGGCAAGGACTATTTTGCGGAATGGCAAACAGAAGGAAACAAATATAAAAACCCCCGCATACAGGAACTCAGCGAACAGCGCCGCATGGAACTTGCCGAGATATATGGAAAAATACCCTTAAATAGCATCGGCGTGAAGGATGCATTCAGAGCCTATGTGTCTAATGCGACAGAAATTCAGACTTACCTTTCAAACGATTTGACATCCAAGGGGATTGAGGCGATCGCGCCCATTGCAAACCGGGTCGCGGGCGAGGGAGACAATCTTAAATATGCCATCAAAAATCTTGAAACGGCAATTGAACGGGCAAGAGCGGAAATGTCCCAAAGCGGAAGGTAAGGTGTAAAGTCGCCGGCATCGTCGCCGGAAATAAAGACCTTAAGTTCCACATGCTGATTTTTTAAACATTCCTCCAGAAGACAGCCGGGTCGGGGCTTACAATACCGGCCGATCCTCCTCCAGAAAACAGCCGGCCGGGGCTTACAATACCGGCCAATCTTAAAATCAAAATTAAGGGAGAACCGATCATGCTATGGACGATTGCAATAATACTGGTAATTCTCTGGCTGCTTGGATTTGTAAGCAGTTACACCATGGGAGGGTTCATCCATATCCTGCTGGTGATTGCCGTTATCGTCGTGCTGGTCAATATCATCGGGGGGCGGAGAGCCCTTTAGTCAACATAATATCATGAGCCAAAATTGACATTATAAAGGCAGGGTCAAATGAGATACGATTGGCGGCATTGCGCTGGTAGGCGGTATCGCCCTTTTGGTCTTGGGAAGAAAAGAAGCCTAAACAGCCCAATCAGACAGATGACAAATTGAGCAAAGGAACTCTTTTGATATGAACGTAATCAGAACCATCATGAACGTGCTTCCTGAAAAGCAAAAAGAGGTTTTGCAAACGCTTCTCTCACTGGTTGGGCCATCCGAAAAAGAAAAGGGCTGTCTGAGCTATGGCATTTACAGAGATATCGATGACAATAATGTTTTCAACCTGATTTCGGAATGGGAAACCCGGGAACAACTGAACCGTCATATGCAGTCCGACAGATTCAGCGTCTTGCTCGGAACAAAGAGTTTTTTAAAAGAACCATTTAAAATTCAAATATTTACGGTCCAAGACACCGAAGGAATGGAAGCGGTCAATACCGTAAGAAAAAAAAATGAAACAGATTTTACCCATGGAAAGGGAACGGTATACCAAAGTACATTGAACCCAAAAGCCTTGAACAATTAATGGCTGAGGCCGATGAACTCATCCGGCAGATGAATTCTGAAGCCGTCAACGATATGGAAGAAGCGTACCGCTTAGCGTTTGAAAAGCACGCGCAACACTTGCAAAAAATCAAATCCGAGGTTCATGGCAAGGGTGGGGAGAAAAAAGCATCAGCAATAAGCCCCTCATCCCAATAACCATCGCCATTCTCCTCGCACAGCCACAGCCATAGCCACCCTTGCCCACGCCCAACCCCAACCCATCTCCGGCAAAGTAATCGGCATCACAGACGGCGACACTGTCACAGTCCTTCAAAACGACCGCACCCAATACAAGATCGTCTCTACGGAATTGACTGCCCGAAATCTCACCAGGATTTCGGCGCTAAGGCCAAACCATCAATTTTGAAATATACTGTCCCGATCACTCCTTCTCAAACCCCATGCTTTCAAATTTCAATACCCGGCTGTTCTCGGTAACCGTGCGGACCACATGGTCCGGGGCGCCTTCGGGAATCTCGGCTTCCACCTCCAGGGTGATGGTTAATTTTGCCCCAACCAGGCTGGATAAATGGCCGATGACCTCCTCAGCGATGCGGCTGGCGTCGCGGCCTACCCGCGCGGTATCCAGGACGACGGTGCCATGAAACCGCTTTGGGGCGTTATCTTCCGGTTCTCCGGGTGGCGTGGGCGGGGCAATGGCACCCCCTTCCGGCCCTGCTTTTGGCCGTCCATCTCCGCCTGGGACAATCGGTCCAGCACCCGGCGCATCAACCCGCTCCGCCGATAGCTGCTGTTGGGCCACTTCCGGTTTCACCAGCATTCCCGGCGCATCCGCATCAGCCAGTGGCACTATCTTGCCGCCGCGAAGTCCCTGATACCGTCCGGCGCTTTCATCAAAATTGTCCGCAAAGGCAAATCCATCTAAGGTCCAGGTTAAAAACGAGACCCCTTCCCGAATGGCGTCTATCAGCACCGAGGGATTCTTGAGCCGGGGGAGATACGGGTATTTGGAAAAATCTTCAACAAGCTGCCGCACCAACACATGGTTGCCGCGCCACAGTGGAATTTTATCCAGCCACATCTTCAAAATAGAGCCGGCCAGGGTGGTGATCAGCAAGTCGTCATTCTTCAGCTTTTTGCTTGCCCGCGTGGCCAGCGCATCATGCCCGGTAAGCCGCATGGCCTGCCATTCAATAGCTGACTGGGGGGTGGGCTGAACAGGCACCAAAAGCCACTGATACGTTTCCGGAAGCCGAGCCGTCACCGTGCCATCTGCTGCGGATTTCTGGGTTTCCGCCTGTTTCACCTGGTTGGGAGTAAGGTCCAGTTGGAGTTTTTCCGCCAGAATGGATTCCCATGCCAGATATTTTCGGGTCGCCTCATCCAGATCCTGCAACCGCGTCTTATCCGCTGCCAGAAAAACAAGGGTATTGCGATAGAGGCGGGGCGTATTTCCACGCGATTCAAAAATCGCTTTGGTAGCGGCAATCGCAAGGCTTTCCGGTTCCCTGCTGTACGGATGATCGACCCCGAGAACCACCAGTCGCCCGTCCAGATCATCCGGCACATCCGCCCCGGACTGGGGCATGGGGTGAATGCGATTAAAATCTCCCGTCCGGCTCAGATCCGCGCGCAATCGCCGATTCAACTCAAGAACCACCTTATCCGAATCCCGCCTGAACTGTTCCGCGCGATCTTCCGCCAGCTTGGTGACAGTAGGCTGAGTGGAATACCAGTAATGCGTGCCATCAGGATAGAGATAGGTTGCCGCACCGACCAGCCGACGGAGGGCATCGCCGAATACCGCCGGGGATTCTCCGGGTATGACACAGCCGAGCCTTACCCGCCGGTCTTCCAACCCCCGGTTAGCAGCATTCACCAAAGGAGCTGACCCCATGTAAATGGTCCGGGCCACCCGTCGACAGGCTGAATATTTTCCTAAGTTCGGCAGTTCGGCATCCAGTCTTTGGGGGAGTGATTCCGGCCCGTCCACATCCTTTTCAATGACCGGAACCCAGTTATCTGATAAATACCTGGTCAGCTCAGACTGCACCCGATGGTCGTCAATAGGGATATTTCCCGGCAAAATCAGCGGGTTTTTGTCCCCTTTTTCCCACAGGCTGTGAATCACCGCTGCCATGAGCCGCAAAACGCCACGGGTGCGTTGAAACTTCACCAATGTAGACCAGTCCGTATAAAGTCGGTCAAACACCTCCGGATGAATGGGATAAGCGGCCCGGATGCGCTTTTCATATTCCGCATCCCTGCACTCCGGTGGAAATTCCGAAGACTGGGTCCGGTACAGATCGGCAAAGGCCCGCGCCACCACATCCCGGTCCTTGAACTTGCCGGGATCAGACATCGGCTCAAACAACCGCCGCCGGACAATCTCAAATCCTTCCTCCGCGCTAGCCGGCCGCCAGGAAGATTCCAGCCGACCCACCACGTTCCGCAGCCGATCCAGGGCCTCCCGCCCCCGCTGACCGCCGACTTCCACATCATCGGCCTGGGTATGGGGTGATCCTGACGTATCCGACGCCGGAAGGCTGATTACCAGCATACAGTTGTTGGCCAGCTTGGCCGATTCGGTGAGCACCTGGGCAAAGGAAAACTGGGTTTCAAACCCACCCGCCGGAAGATCCGACTGGTCATGGAGCTGCCGGGCATAGGCCACCCATTCGTCGATGAGTACCAGGCAGGGGCCATATTCCACAAACAATTCGCGAAGGATGTCTCCCGGGCTGGTGGCATTTTCGTCATCGGCTTTTACGCGGTCAAACGCTGTTTTCCCGCCAAGCTGCCAGGCCATTTCCCCCCACAGTGTGCGCACCACGGTGCCGTCGGGTTTGGTTGAAGGATTCCCCGGTGAAATTTTGTTGCCTACCAGGACCACGCGCCGGGCTACCGGAAGATTGGGTATCCCGGCATTTTTTATAATTTCATCAACACCGGTCAGTTCCGTTGGGGAAATGCCGGAGAAGAGATGATACAGAGCCAGCATGGAATGGGTTTTGCCGCCGCCGAAATTGGTCTGAAGCTGAACTACCGGATCACCTCCCTGGCCGGATAGTCGACGTAGCGCGCCGGTCAGCATCCCCTTGAGGCTTTCCGTCAGATAGGTGCGACGGAAGAATTCCACCGGGTCCAGGTATTCAGCGGTCCCCCCGCCCAGATGCACCTGCCAGAGATCGGCGGCGAATTCCGCTTGCTGGTACCGACCGCTCGCAACGTCTTTATGGGGCGTTATCACATCGCGCCAAGCTTTGAGCTGACCGGAGGCAGCGCTTTCAACGGCAGTGCCGGCTTTTTTTCGCGTTTCACTGCGGACCTGTTCGTCAAATCGCAAACGAAGCAGTTCCATTTTCATTTTCTCAATCTCGGCTGACTGGGGGGCCGATACAGAAGTCAACAGCCTGCCCACGGAATCCAGGGCGCGATAGGTGTCATCAGAGGAAAATGCCTGCTGGTGCGCCCACTGATTCCGGTACTGGCGCAGTTCACTGACCAGGCTCCGTTCCGCGTGCCCCAGGACCATGCGAAAAACATCGTGCCAGTTATCCCACATGAATTTCATCAGGGCGGCCGCATCCCAGTCGTCCACGATTTTTCCGGCATGGAGGCGGTCTTCTCCCATAAACTGGCTGGCCTTGTCTGCGGCCCCCTCCTTGTAGACGTTCGTCATCTCACGCTGGATAAATGGGCCGAGTCCGGTTTTCAGGAGTTCCAGGGCTTTGCCGACCCGCTCATGATTCGAAATTGCCATTGCTCATCAATCCTTTTTAAAGATATGGATAAGGCTTTTCTCTTTTTCGCGCAGAGTCACGGAGGCGCAGAGGTACTCCTAAAACAAATTCCCTTCCTGCGGCCTGGTTTTCCGGGCCTCCCCGGCCAGCCGCTGGATTTCCGGCCAGCTCTGGACCAGGGCGTTATAGGAAAGGGCCTCGGCCGCCCGCTTTTTTCGCTCGCAAAGGGTGTACAGCCGGTAGGCCAGTTCCCGTGCGATTTCCGCAGTTGAACCCATCCCGGCGATCAGACTCGCCGCCGCTCTTTCACCCCCGGCATTCATGGTGCGGATTAAATGGTGGACCCCTTCCCAGGCGGTCAGTCGCTTGTCCTTGGCCGGGTCCCAGTTCGCCGGCAGTTCCTCGGGTTTGAGGAGCCGCACTTTTCCGCCTTTGGATACCAGAATGCCCGCATCCACCATGCCCCCCACGCTGGTATTTTTGGCCTTGGATAATTGTTCGGCTATCCCGTAATCCCCTTCGGCAAAACCGGAATGCTCAAACCATGCCAGCGCCCACCGGGTGTCCGCGTCAAAGTCACCTTCCTGCTCGGCCAGGGTCTCGTCCAGGGTCTGGTTGATAAGGGATAGGGCTTCCCGCACGGAAAGGGGTTTGCCTGCGGCATCCAGAACTTTGGCAAACCGGGTATACACCGCCATGCCCGGCCCGATGGCCGCCTGGGCCAGATCCACGGGCGCGATATTGCCGCGTTGCAAATGGACGAGTGCCACGGGCAATTCGGCCTTGAGAGCGGCCACAAATTCTTGACGGGTGGCCATCGGTGCATCCGTTGGACGTTTGCGGCAGACAAGAACGATTGAGGATGCGAGGGCAGCCACCGTCTTTTTAAGATTACCCGTCAATTCGGTTCGCACGGGCCAAGTACCGGTGATGGAAAATCCTGCTTCTATAGCCGCCCCTAAAAATGTATCCCAACCCGTATTGGTGGTGCCTTTATTGCCACGATTTTCAGATTGTTTAAATGCATAATAAATGGTGACCGGAAATCCCGGATGAGCCTGTTCCGCCAACCGCTGCATGGCCTTGGTCATGCCGTCCAGAAAAAAGGCTTCCGCCATTTCTTTGCTTCCGTGACGGTAGGGCGTGGCCACCAGTTCTTCAGCCTTGGGTACGGCAAGGGTAGCAAAAAGGTCCGGAAAAACAGGCTTTAAAGACCGGCGAAGCCACACATAAAAAAAATCCGACAGATCTGCATATCCGATGTTGTCATAATATGGCGGATCTGTGGAGACAATTTTGTCTGTGGAAATAATCTGTTGTTGGGCATCCTTCTGAAATACAGTGCCTTGAGTATTGGAAGGAGCCCAATCAATGCATTTTGCGGGAAAATCTAACTGCCCAAGCCAGTTTCCACTTGAAGTGCTAAATGGATTCGACTCACAAAAATCCCAAGTCATAGGCAATGCTTGTCTTCCAAAGGCTTGCTGTATTTTCTGACTGGTGTTGTCCCAAAATGAAATTGAACATCCGCGATTGGCAAGCCTGCTTATAGTTATTGCCATAAACACCCCCACCGCATCCGCATAGGCGGCTGCGCCGGTGCCGCCGTCGGCAAGAGACTTCTTGTCATCCTTTAAACCGGCGGCCAGGGCGTCCTGCTTCACCTGTTCCCGCGCTTCCTGCACCAGATCGGAAAAGGTGGTTAAGGCCATGAGCTGGCGGGGTGTGAAGAGGTCGGAGAATGTCTTTAGTCCGTAATTCGGAGTCTTAAAATCCCTTGGATTTACAGGCAATTCATTATCAGGTTTCCATTCCGGACTTGCCTTGAGTGCCATAGCCTCATGTTCCAAGGTTGGTGCAAGATAAACCCGGCCCCGATCGCCTTCGGCCACAATCGCCATTAATCGCGCACCCATACGTCCGGCTTGTCCCTCTTGCCGGATATGATCATAGGCGACCGGAACATCCGAGAGCAGGCATCGAAAAGCATTTCGTTTCCCCTCTGTGGTTCCTTTTTTTACCGCCTCCACATCCTTCGGTTTCCCCATCTTCACCGTGAAACGATACCCTCTACCTTCGATCACCGGCTCCACATAGGCTTCTTTACCCGCCTTGGTGGAGAGCATAAAGGTGGAGGCAAGAGGCACATCCACATCCGCGTAAGCCGGGTTCGGGCTTTTCACGGTCCGCGCCCAGAGCCAGGCAATGACGGTTAGTTTTCTGCCTGCATAGGGCTTGAGGTCCGGACGTTCCTTCACCATTTCCGACGTGACCCCAATCTTGGGGTAGAGATGACCGATGCGTCGTTCCGCCTCATCCCGCATCCATTTTCCATAATACCGCACATCCTCGGCAAGGCCCTGGGCGCCTTTCCATGTTTTTTCAAACAGCCCTTTCTCTTTCCGGGATTCAGGATTCACCGGCGGCCGTCCCGCAAACTTCGGCGGGATTTCGATCATGGCCTTGTTGATCAAGACCGCCACGGGGTTGAGATCCGACGCATAACTTTCCAGACCCAGCCGCTGGGCTTCCAGAGGCAAGGCCCCGCCCCCGGCAAAGGGATCATGAAACGCCGGAAGTTTATGCCGGTCAAACAGTTTTTTTGCTTGTGGGTGGTCCGCATTTTCCGCGCAGGTGTATCGCCAGCTTTGCCAAATCTCATCCCGGGCCTGTTGCAAAACGGTTTCATTGGTGGTGTTTTCCCATACCACCAGGTCCTCGATGATTTTAAACAGCCGCAGCCGCTCTTTTTCCTGGGCCTTTTCATTCTTAAACAGATCCGGATGAGCCGATGGATCATCCACCATCTGGGCGAAAATCACGGCCCGGGCCGCTGCCAACGGCCGCCTGGCCCACCAGAGATGCAGGGTGCTGGGATGCCCGTGGCGGATGGATTTTTCCCGTGCCGACGCCACGTTGATGGCATCCAGCGGCAGGGCCACTTCAATAAGTTTTTTCTTGTATGTCATCGGTTACATTCCATGCTAATCATTTGCCCATTGTCTCATGGGTGGATATGTCGTTTTTGAAATGATCCGCACAAGACGGACGCAATATTAATATTGCAAGTTGTTGCAAGCAAGTTGCAACCGGTTGCAATAATGGTTGCAATACACCCCTTCCCTTAGCAACAAAACCAATTGTATTTATTGTTATTTTCTCCAATAATTAATCGCTTTGATTGCTTCATTTGTGGTTGCAATCAGCCCTTTTTGGACCTGAATACCAACGGGCCGCTGTTGTTTTGCCATGATTATGTATTTTTTCT
>Ga0351954_1031_pt1 | contig 13692 bp, 18 predicted proteins | sample BONcelT113001D13_FD_205813 | JGI IMG/M metagenome (GOLD analysis project Ga0351954, IMG submission 205813) | Enriched cells from coal bed in the Powder River Basin, Montana, United States - BONCAT cells T11 rep3 HSBNCT.T11.300.1.D13 ...
GGCTTCACCGATGTCGCGGATCATGTCATGTTTCTGGAATTTGCTGTAGAGCAGGGTGGTGGTGAAACCGTCGAAGCGGCCGTGCCGGGCGATGTGGGCCGCGGCCGTCAGCCGTTCCCGGTAGCAGATCATGCACCGGTTGGATTCCCGGAAGATGATTTTCTGCAAAAAACCTTCCAGGTCGTAATCCGGCGGGCAGATCAGATGCAGATCGATCTGTTGGGCGTAAGCCTCAAGGGTCTGTCTCCGTTTGAGACTTTCGGTATACGGATGAATATTGTGGGCATAGAAAAAACCGGTCACGTCCATCCGGTCCTCCCGCAGGATCCGTACCGGGTAAATGGCGCACGGGCCGCAACAGGCATGGAGCAGGATTTTCATGGGCGCGCTCCGAAAATCGCAGTTCCGATCCGCACCATGGTGGCTCCCTCTTTAATGGCGGTCTCAAAATCGCCGGTCATGCCCATGGAAAGTTCTTCCATCAAAACATCCGGGATTTTTTTCTCTTCAATACGTTCCCTGAGAGCGGCCAGTGCGGCAAAATACGGCCGGACCCGCTCGGGCGCTTCATCGAAAAACGGGGGAAGGGTCATCAGGCCCTTAATCCGGACATGGGAAAACCGGCTGATTTCTTCGATCACGCCCATGACCGCGTCCGGGTCCAGCCCGGATTTGCTGATTTCGCCGGCCGCATTGACCTGGATCAGGATATCCTGTATTTTATTGATTTTCGCGGCGTTCCGATCCAGGGCGGCGGCCAGTTTCACGCTGTCCACCGAATGGATCAGGTCAAAATACCGCACCGCTTCCTTGGCCTTTTTGGACTGGAGGTGCCCGATGAAATGCCATTGCACCGGTGTTTCAGAAAGGGCCGTGATTTTCGGGATCGATTCCTGCATGTAGCTTTCCCCCAGGATCGTCACGCCGGCAGCCACGGCGCCGCGAATGTCGTCGACGGATACGGTCTTGGTGACCGCCACCAGCTTAACCGATGCCGGGTCCCGTCCGCAGGACCGGGCTGCCGCGTCCATGCGACCCCGGATCTGATCAATTTGCGCTGAAATCGTCATTGCTTTCCACAGCTCGTAATTCCGGGTCCATGCCCGCCCGCCGGATCAGCGCGCCCTGACGGGTCAGACAGTCCATCACCTCGCATACCGGCAGACCCACCACATTGCTGTATGAACCATTGATGGACCGCACCATGAAAGATCCCAGCCCCTGAATGGCGTATGCCCCGGCCTTGTCATAGGGTTCGGGGGTATGAATGTACCACTCGATTTCCGCGTGGGTCAGCGTTTTAAAGACCACTTCCGTGACTGCCGCGTCCGCATGCCGGAATCCGGTTTTCCGGCGGCACACGGCATAACCGGTGAATACCCGATGGCAATTGCCGCTTAACAGATTGAGCATCCGCCGGGCATCTTCTTCGGACACCGGTTTTTCAAGTATCCGGTCCCCGATCACCACAATGGAATCCGCGCCGATGACCCACGTATCGGGATACGATGTTGCCACGTCATCCGCCTTGGCCTCGGCCAGCATCCGGGCATATGCCCCCGGATCGGATGCATCGGCGGTAAAGGTTTCTTCATTGATCCGGCTCGGGATGATATCAAACCGCAGCCCTGCCGCCTCCAGAAGGTCCCTGCGCCGGGGCGATGCCGATGCCAGAATAATGCCGCCATGTCGGTTATGTTCATGTTCCATGTCGCTTCAATTACCAGATAAATCCAGCCAAGACAACCATCTTGACGAATCGCCCGCCTTTCCCATTTCCCGTGATGCCGCTAAGGTATGTACGTTCCCTGAAGCGCGACCGAAAACAGGGTGATTTTGTCCTTGTAATATGCCCCGGATTCAGGTATGACCCTTGACGATTCAGGCGCTTGTCACAGGCCTGTCGCTCCCGATGTTCTCGATCCTTTTTCTTTACTGCGCAACGGTAAATCACGCATTTGCCTGGGTGGCGGAATGGGTAGACGCAAGGGACTTAAAATCCCTCGGTCTTTATGGCTGTGCCGGTTCGACTCCGGCCCCAGGCACCAATAAAAACGAATGGTTAGAATTATCCCGCAAACGGTTTTTTTGCCCGGCATTCGCCATTGCTATGAAAATAACCACCCAAAAACCACTACCGGCAATTCTTCTGAATTCATTCGAAAAATCAAATTGGCAGCCGGATGCCCGGAAACGGAAATTCAGGCCCCCTGTTGTTCAGGATCGTGGAGATGGGATGGGATGTGGAAAAAGACGATAAACCAGTCCGTTGATGGTTGCAAAAAGATGATCCATCGTGACAAGCTCCGCGCCGGTTTCCATGGTTTGCGCGGCAATCCAGATGTCGTTTGACGGAATGGGGGTTCCCCGCTGTTTAAGCTGCGCGGCAATTCGTGCGTATCGATCCGACGTAATATCCGTTAACTTGACGATTTCAACCGCCGGATGCGATAAAAAGCGGTTTAATTCTTCCACATATCCTCATCGATCTGTTCGCAGGATTTGATGGAATGTTCAAAGTCAGCGGCCTCTTTCCGGCTCCATCCGCCCGCCAGTTGCTTCAGGGATGATGCCGGAGCTTCAGATCTCTTAAACTCTTTATGAATAATTTCTTTAATCACCTGATTGATGGATTTCCGGTTGTCTTTTGCCATACGGCGAATCTCTCGTTCAATTTCGGGCGTTATGCCCCGTATGGTGATTTGCTGCATGAGGCACCTCCTGATTTTTTTACCTCATTATATGAGGCAATACTGTCCGGGTCAAATTTAAAATACCTCGGGGCTTTGTCCCGGTGCCGGTTCGGCTCCGGCCCCAGGCACCAAAAAATCTGATGCTGTTAATCAGGCGCCTTCGTCAGTTGTTGCCGATCATATCCACGCGCATGAGTTTCTTTTTTGATCTTTATATTAAGGAACATCACTGCCTGCGCCTGAATTCTCTATTTTTCTGTATATCATTCAAATTGAAAGGATATGCGGAAGAAAAATTTAAAGGTTGCGAAATAGAGACAAACTGATTTATATGTATTACGAATGAGTTATAAAAGAAAAAAGGAACCTGCGGCCTACGAATCTCAGAGACGTGGTAAAAATTTCGACGCGGTTGGAGATATCCGGAAACTGTAGAATTACTTGTTGGGGTAATTCCAGAGGCAGAATAGTTGGATGTCGACAACTGCCAAGATACGAACACTATGACGCCGATCCCCCAAATATTGGCATAATCAGCTAAGTAATCTGGTGCTCAAAACAGTTTATCACAACTGATTAACGAGGAACCTAAATTAACTATGACTAATTTAGCTTTGTATAAAAAAGTATTAGAACCAGAAGTAGGTCAACCTGAAGAGGTTACGAATGGGGTAATTGCTGGATACACAGGAAGCAAGGGATACTCCCATTTTCCTTTTCCTGGGACGTTGACTATTGATTTGGAAAAAATTTATCCAATTAAGTGCATCAGATTTCTACTATGGGACAATCTCGGAAAAGGAGGAAAGCTACCAAATTCAAGAAGATATAAATATATACTTGGCATATCAGCGGACAACTATTCTTGGGAAGAGATTTACGCCTCTACCGAAGAAGGAACAATAGGGTGGCAAATATTTATTTTAACAGAAATCAAGCAAATACGGTATATAAGAATCTATGGTTTGCATAATACTGCAAATGAAAGGGTCCATATCGTCGAAATTGAGGCCTATGACGATATGCCTGCTGATCCTCCAGGATATATAGGAAATAAAAAGGAAATTCTCTTTGAACAAAAATCCTTATCCGATTCTGAAGAGGTGAATAAATAACGTCATTAAATTTCGGTAAGTTAGAAGAAGCACTTGATGCGCTTGAAAAATCAAATTTTGACAAAACATTTGTTGGTAATCTAAAAACACAAGTTAGCTACCTAATTGCAATAAATCAAAATATATCCGCTGTAAGAAATGAAATTGTAAATCCCGTAACAAACCAGATTAGATTGACAAATCGGCTTGGAGTCTGGGCACTTATTATAACAATCTTCGGATTATTACTCACAATTATTTTAAATGAACAAATTTGGAACTTCCTTTTTAAATAGACTGGATTCCCGTTTCGGGGGCATCATGCTTAATTAGTTGACAGCTGGGAATTCCGGGGGCAGCACACTATAGAGGTCGAGACGGAATTAACTTATTCACTTAGTCAAAGGAATCTGGCCCCAACAAAAACATACTGCGGACAAGCCGCAAATGTTTACGTTATAAACGAAAGGAAATAATATGGATTTAAATGTATTGGGAACAGTTACATCCATTATAAGTTTAATTTTGGCCATTCTATTTTGGTATTTAGCATCTAAGCAAGCCAGTAAAGCTGATATGGCTTTAAGTGAAATCAAGGATAAAATGATGTCGTGGCAGAACGATATGAATAAGGCAGCGATCAATCTAATTGAGGCTAAACCGGAAGTAATAGCACAAAAAATAGCACTTGAAGGTGCAAAAAACAATTCTGAATTTATGGATCGTCTTGCAGGTATAGTTGAAAAATTATCAAATGAAATGGACGAAAAATCATCTGAATATAAAATAGGCATAATCAAGGAACTCCTTAACCACCAGAAATCGTCAATCGTAGAAAAAGAAAAACTCAAAACCGACATAATAGCCTCCCGGCAAACAAAGCAACCTGAACCAAGATAACAATAAATGCAATAAACTAAAGAATCCTTTCATGTAAAGTTTTTTTGATAACCTGGCGGTCTTTATCCAAAAGGGAATTCCAGGGACATGATACTTGATTCAATTCTAACCAGAAAAATTACCGGATAAACCGGTGATTTTTACGCGCCCGGATTCAAAAGGAAAACTAAAATGCCTGAGATCAGTAGGTTCTATGGTATAATCATTGCGATGTTTTTCGATGATCACAACCCGCCGCATTTTCATGCACGGTATGGCGGGGAGAAAGTGGCAATAGAAATAGAGTCACTTCGTATTCTGGAAGGTCATTTTTCGCCCCGTGCGTTGGGTCTTGTAATCGAATGGGCCGTTCAACACAGGAATGAGCTTTTGCAAAACTGGGAATTAGCAAAAAGCAATCAGGCTCCAAAGAAAATTGAACCTTTGAAATAAGGGAGGTAAGTCATGCTCAAGGATGTAATCTCAGCAAACTATAAGGGCGGATATAAAATTGAAGTGACATTTGAGGACGGTGCCTCTGGAATTGTCGATTTCTCAAAATATTTACTTGAAGGCGGGGTATTTGAAAAATTCAAGGATATGGAATTTTTTAAGAATTTTAAAATTAATGAGGAACTTGGAGTTCTGACCTGGGGGGATGAAATAGATATTGCCCCGGAAACTCTTTATTCTGAGGCAACAAACTCCCCTCTACCTGAATGGATGAATTCGCAGCAAGGTTCGCTGGCGAACATTTCGCTTGAGTGGAGCGCAAGATAAATGCGGCTGAGCGCTTGGTTCATCGGGTCTCACCGCTTGCGCTGCGCCACTCAGCTTTTCGTTGTAAATATAGCAGTGAAAAGTGCTCAGGATAGATTTTTATAGATATCTTTTCGATGCCCAATCTTGACGACCAAGATGACAAGGATATTATTTTTAATCTCGTAGATGATCCGATAATCTCCCACTCGCACTTTATGGAAAGGGTTGCTTCCCTTCATTTTAGTGGTATCGGGATTTGGCAGATTCTCTGTGAAGCTGTCAACCTTTTCGACGATGCGTATTCTATCCGCTTTTGGGATCTTTTTAAGCGATTTTGCCGCGGAGGTTTTGAACTGAATTCGGTAACTCAACATTCAAGTTCCTTTTTCAATTCTTCCCAGGGAATCGGATCGCCGGGTTCATTTTTGGCTTTAAAGGCATCTTCAATGTCTATCCGGTCCTCCAGTTCCTGCAACAGTTTGAGTTCCTGCATTGATACCAGTGCGGCGATCGGCTCGCCTCGGCGCGTCAAAACAAACGCTTCGTTTCCGAAAGCCACTCTGTTAATGAGATTTGAAAATTTTTTTCTGGCATCTGCAGTTGTAATTTTATTAAGCATCGTTTTAACCTCAATTGTATATTTTGTGCAATTTGTACAAATAGTACCACAGATTTAAAAAATGTCAATTGATAATCTGAAGTTTCCCGTAAACATATCATGCCGCGTACCGGCAGATTCTGGAGGGGGCTTGAAAATGCGGGCATTCCGGTGGCGTCATCCACCATCGAGATTGCCGTTCTGCCGCCGGTCAATGTTCGGATGGACGCGAAAGGCAGATCACCTTGAATTACGGAACGGGAGTGCGCTCGCCGATGGTGTATTGAATTTCCACCCGGTCTTCATCCGCCTGCAGGGACGCGGACTCCAGAACCAGTCTGGCGGTGAGGCGGCCGTTCCGGGTCAGTTTATCCAGATGAACCGGCTCCGTGTAGATGGTGGTGGTCTGCTTCAGCAGCTGGCTGGCGCCGGTGACCTTGATCCGTGAAGGCGTGACAACAGCGTTTTCCAATACCAGGCCTTCAGGGAGGCGGCCCGCCCAGTTGACCTGGACGGGTATCTTCCGGGAGGTGGTCTGGTCTATCGTCACCCTGAGGGAGGCGGGTTCGATGCGGTTTAACCGCACGCCGGGGGGGAGCACTACGTTGTGTCCGTTTAGATTAAAGGTGTTTTCTCCGACACTGGCATTTTTCAGGTCGATGGCCACCTTCAGCTGCGCCGGCTGAAGGGTCTTGATCAGGGCGCCCGATCCGCTGAGATAGAGGCTGACGGTGCTGGCCGACGTGTCGAAAATATTTATATCCGCGTTCCGGTTGACGAATTCGACCGGCACCTCAATGGTGGTGAGCGTCTGCATCCCCTTGCTGAAACTGTACCAAATGGCGGTGATCGAGAAAACGCACAGCAGGGCCACCGCAGACAATTCCAGCGTTTCCCGCTTGATTTCCCCCTTTTTTTCCTTGATCCCCAGGTGCCGCTTTAGTTCCCGCTCCAGTATGCGGTTGTCCTGGATGTCGATGATGTCATCCCCCCGGGTGACGACGACTTTGCCGGTTTCCTCGGACACCACGATGACCATGGCATCCGATTCCTGGGCCAGCCCTGCGGCGGCCCGGTGACGGGTGCCGAACTGCTGGGGCAGGTCCGATCTCTGGCTTAAGGGGAGGATGGCGCCGACCCGGGTGATGCGCTTCTCCTGAACGATCACGGCGCCGTCATGTACCGGGTTGCCCTGCCAGAAAATGGAAAGCAGCATCTCACGGGAGATCATCCCCTGCCATTCCACTCCGCCGGTAACCATTTCACTTAAGTTTTTCTTGCCCGGCAAAACGATCAGCGCACCGATCCGCCCGCGGGACAGCTCGTGGACGCTTTCCGTGATGATATCCAGAGGGGTGCTGGAGAACTTCTGGGGGAATCCCCACAAAATGGCCCCCCAGTTCCGGGTCTGGAGCACATTCCGGATTTCATTTCTAAATACGATGATGATAATCAGCGCCGCCACGGCGATGATTCCCTGCATGGCCCAGCTGGTGACGATCAGCCCCATATATGTGGCCACCCGCTGAAACACCCACAGCAGGGCCAGGGCCGCCACCACCCGGATCACATGGGTGCCCCGGAACAGCACATAGAGGCGAAACAGGATGTAGCTGTTGAGCAGGATATCCACCATATCCTGCCAGCGGATAATGCCGGTCAGGGTTTCAAATCCCATTTTCTTAATCCGTTACGGAAAACCGCAGCACTTCGAGCACCCGGTTGTCCGCATCCACGATGTCCACCCGCCACGGACCCCGGTCGGATTCCCGGAGCTGAATGCTGCTGTAGGTGGCCCAGCGCGGCGTTTTGAGCATCAGTATCCTGGTGGTCGCCAGCTGATCCCGGCGGTACCACTTGTGCAGCACGCTGATTTCGGATTCGATGCCGGAAAACTGGTTAAAGCAGATGATCTTGCCCATATTTACGGAAAAGACGAGTCCAGGGTTGATGGGCTGAAAATCGGCGATCGCTTCGCACATGACGGCATTTTCCAGCCTCAGCCCCGGTTTACCGGCATCGGCCGCCATCCCCATCGGGCAGAAAAACAGCCCGATGAGGGCCAGGCCGATGAGGGCGGTCAGATGGTTTTTCAAACGGTGCATCATCGGATTTATCCCGTGAAATTCTTTATATAAATTCATTCTGTAACCTGTATCTGCAAGACGCAAGCCATCAGATAAAATCAGTTACCACATGGACCCGTGTTTGTCACGACTGAATTTGACGTGCGGATGGCTTTACATCAGGTGCTGCATGGGCTAATATCTTTTTTGTCAAATCAACGTGAAATTCCATATTTTTAACATTGAAAGGGGGGTGTCATGTCGATAAATGAGATCAAGGATGCTCTTCTCTGGTGCGCGGTTCTCAATTACGCGGTTCTGTTTATCTGGTTGGCTGTTTTTGTGTTTGCCCATGACTGGATGTACGGAATGCATCATCGCTGGTTCAAGATTCCGGTGGAGACCTTTGACGCCATTCATTACGCGGGTTTTGCTTTTTACAAGCTCGGCATCATCCTGCTCAACGTCGCGCCATTGGTTGCACTGCTTCTGGTTTCTTGAACGGGATCGCGCATGGCATCTGAGCAGTTGAAAAATGACCCATGCGGTTTCATCCCGGAAATCCACAGAAGACGGAAGCCGGGGGAATACCCGTCTTAACCTGCCGCATGACATCCCTGATTTTCTGTTCCAGAGTGGCTTCCACAAGTCCATAATCCGTGCCGTCACGGGAGACAAATTCTTAATCACGCCAAGCAGGGCTTCCGGGCTGAGTTTTTGATGGGAAATGATGATTACTTTTGCAAAAAAAGTTTGACTTTATAATCAGCGTTATTTAATGTGAGATCAATATTTTTTGGACTTAAATTCAAAGTCTTATCGAGGCCCTTTTACGTTAAGCAAATCATGCTCATCGCATACATCTTGTGTGAAGGGGCCTGTTCCTTTCTTTTTTTTTCTCAATCTTTTTTCTGCATCTTATCCTTTAATTTTATTGGTAAAAATTAGTTTATTCCCCAGGTTTTTTTGCGGTGGCGCCCTGGCGCTTGATACATAGCCTGAGGTTTTGGCAATGTCGGCTATTTAAGCAACGATCATAAATTAGAAGCAATAGTGATATTTCTTATTCAATTTAGGCCGTTAAAATCTATAACATAAAATTTTAATTAAGGAGATGGCTCGTTATGATTAAAAAGAAAAAATGTTTATTTCCCAAAAATGAATACATTAACGCTTTCCCCATTAAAAAAGAAAAGATTTCAGCAAAGCTGAGCATTCAGATATTGATAGTTTTTGCTTTGATTTTTTTATTCGCCACTTCTGGATTTTCAGCCGACCCCCTGCTTGAGGAAAGTTTTGAAAGCGGCACCGGACAAACCCCTCCAGCAGGATGGTCTGTTGTTTCCAATTGTACTGATATTGTTTATTTTAATACAGTGGGAACCCAACCCGCCTGTTCGCCCTATGAGGGGAGCAAATTAGTTGAGTATCAAACGTATGGTATCGCCCCAGGCTGTTATTATCGATTGAGACTCGACACCCCATTCTCAACTGTCGGATGGGAAGGTGTGACAGTTGCTTTTGAATGGCATGAAGACCCTGGTGCGCCTGAAGCTCAAGATAAAGTCTCTGTAATGTGGTCCACCGATGGTTCGAGCTGGAACGTGGCGGAAGAGTTCCGCCGTTATAACCCGGTTGCCGGATGGAAATTCAAAATGGTAGTTTTGCCAGCAGGAGCCGATGAACAAGAAAACCTACACATTGCTTTTACAGTTTCATCTGATAACGGCAACAACTGCCATCTGGATTTTGTCCAAGTCATTGCAAGCAGCACAACCCCTCCCGTCACCCTTACGGTAAACAAAACTGGTGCAGGCGAGGGTAGGGTCACAAGTATGCCCCCGGGAATTGATTGCGGCAGCACATGCAGTGCCGATTATACTGTCCGTACAGATGTCACTCTCACGGCTACCCCATCGCCGGGTTCCGTCTTTGTGGGGTGGGGTGGGGATTGTTCCGGAACAAATGCAAGTACATCAATAACTATGTATAGTGCTCAGGCCTGTACCGCACGGTTTGAACCCGAAAAAAGCACTGCCATCCCCACCCTCTCGGAATGGGGAATGATTATTTTCTCATTGATGCTGGCAGGATCGGCCATTTGGATGATCCGGCGCCGCCAGGTATCATAAAATCTATAAAATTCGAGTATAGAAAATAAAAAAAGGCAGGGCTGATAGATCATGGCTCTGCCTTTTTTATTTTATCTGGAATGGCTTAATATCATCTCAGTTTAATGCAATCTCAACAAGTCCATAATCCGTGCCGTCCCGGGTGACAAATTCTTCGATGACACCATATAGGACTTCGGGACTGAGTTTTTGGTAGGGGATGATGATCACAGCGGAGATCCTTGGTTTCGGTCAGAAAACTCTGGAAAAGGTCGATCATTTCCCCTTTTTATCCTAAAAAATATTATTGATTTTATCATCAGCATATTTTAAACTTGTGATAATTGTTTACCAATTGCTTTCAGGCAACGCGAGGCCTTTTACGCAAAACATATCAGACACATCATGTAAAAATTGTTTGCAGCCTATTGCTTTCTTTTTCCCCCCTCAGTTATTCTTGGTCTTACCTTTTAAATTTATTTGCAAAATTCATATGGATGTTCAGGGGTGCCAACCAAATTCATCATTTATAGTATCCAGGCAGAAACCTTAATCAAAAAAACTTTTAAACGGGTCTCAGGAAGCCACGAAGGAGAAAACATGAGAGAAAAAATAATTAAGACCTTATTGATGAAAATAAGTATGCTCGGATTATGCATCATCTTTGGCCTCGGGTTTGCGTCCAACACATTAGCTGAAACTTTATTGAACCAACCGCCCGCCTATACTTCCGGCTATACTAGTGATTCTGCCGGCGATCAATTTGTAGCTGATAATTTCGTGCTTGGCAGCGAAAAGACAATAAACCAGATCATACTCTGGGGCGGTTATTATTCAGGAAATTCCCTTCCAGCGGCTGATAATTTTACTGTCATTTTCCACCAAAATAATTCGGGGGTTCCCGGGACAATTTTATATGAGCGGACTGGGATCAATCACACGGAACGAACAAATACCGGAAATACAGTTTATAACACAATAATTTATCAATTTACACTGAATCTTCCATCTCCTCCCACACTGCCGGCCGGCACTTACTGGGTACAAATTTTTGGCAACACCTTGAATTCGGATGACACATTTCTTTGGGTGAACGGCATTCTTGATCCTGTGAATGGTATCCCTCAATGCGCAGTTCGACACCCTGGCGAAGATTGGTATAAGGAAAACAATGAGCGTGCAGTGCAACTCAATTTCATATCTGAGTCTTCCATGGGAGCCTGTTGCAAAAATGGCAACTGCTCGATGATGACCGAAGCCGCATGTATGGACACAGGCGGCACCTGGCAGGGAGTCGGAACGAATTGTGATTCCAACCCATGCAAACAACCACCTCCAACCGCCATCCCCACCCTTTCCGAATGGGGCATGATTATTTTCTCACTATTACTGGCAGGATCGGCCATCTGGATGATCCGGCGCCGCCAGGTGTCATAAAATCTATAAAATTCGAGTAGAGAAAATAAAAAAAGGCGGGGCTCGAAGGATTGGGCTCTGCCTTTTTGTTTTGTGGGGCCAATGGATTAATGCGGAACCACCTCTGAAAAAATATTCATCACTACAACGCCGGCAATAATGAGCCCTATGCCTATGATGGCCGGAAAATCAAGCCGCTGATCAAAAAACAACCATCCTGCCAGGGTGATCAATACAATGCCGACGCCGGCCCAGATCGCATAAGCCACTCCCACCGGAATGGCGCGAAGAGTCAATGACAGAAAATAAAACGCCACCCCATAGCAACAAATCACGAGCATAGACGGCCATAATCTGGTGAAACCGTCACTTGCTTTTAATGCCGATGTGCCGATGACTTCGGCTAAAATCGCCATGGAAAGAAACAGCCAGTATTTCATATTTATATCAAATCCTTCGGGTATTTTTGGTCTTGTCTTGGCAATGAATTAGGTTTTGACACCTTTTTCAATATCTGCATGACAGCATATGCATTATCCGCAATAAAAATGGACAATACTTCAAGATCGTCTTCGTCAATGTCGATTCCGCTTTTTACCAATAACTGAGAAATACAATTGGCGGCATCAATCACACGATCGTAAGCATCGGCTTCTTTTTTAGTAACGTAAGACATAGATCTTTGCTATCTATCTCTTTTGCCGGGTTGTTTTGGGGTTTCCTTTTTACTCCCGGTCTCTTCTGATGGTTCTTTAGATTTTGTAATTTTTTCATTCGAGGGAGATGGGGACAATGGCTTTACCGTTTTTAGAATCTGAGTAACTTCAGGCCCGTTTTTAGCGAGAAATACAGAGATTTCTTTTATGGATTCATCATCCAGATTGCATTCGAGTTCACCCTTTTTGATGAACTCCGCCAGCTGATCAGCCGCATCTAACATTTTATCGTAAGCTTCAGCGTCCTTTTTTTCAGAAAAAACCTTGTCAAGTTCTACACCATCCCTAACGACAAAAAATTTTGTAATAACAGTCATAATTAAAATTCCTCCTTTTCGACCTTTACATCAGTAAAGTTTTGAGTCACTGGATTTAAGTCCCTCAAACTGCATTCAATATGAACATGACCTTCGGATAATCCCAAAGCCTCTTGAAGCAACATATTGGATTGAATCCCCAATAAGCCCTATCCCTAGGCCGGCTGAAAAGTCAAGCCATTGATCAAAAAACAGCCATCCTGCAAGGGTGATCAAAATAATGCCGACGCTGGCCCAGATCGCATAAATTTTTTAAATTGCATTCCAGAGTTCGCAGTTCCCTGCTAATGTTTTCTTCCCGGACGATCCTGAAGATCATGAAAAATGCATGCAAAAAATTTTCCCCTGGATGTCATGTACAAAATTTACATTTTGAAGATAAGGAGGATGAGGACTTGATGCGAAATCATGTGGTTGTAATAATATTTAGTAAATAAAATCACGAAGCAGAGCAGTCAGGTTCAATCATATTCCAAAAACCGGCAAGATATGATATGAGGTGATGCAAATTTTTGTTTCATGAATCGTTGTGTTGAGGAATGGGCTTTATATACAATAGGTGTTTATCGGAGGGGATGACATTGGAAATGTTGGCTCAGTGTTGGCTCAGATTGGCCAAAAAGAAAAAAGATCTGCAATCTGTCCTTGCAAACCCTTTGATTTTATTGGTGGGCCGTGTTGGAATCGAACCAACAACCTAATGATTAAGAGTCATTTGCTCTGCCTGGTTGAGCTAACGGCCCACGAAATTTATTTTTTTATCTTTTCAGGTTTTGCTTGTCAATTGATTTTTTCAGGATTGATTATTTCCGGGAATTTTACAGGCCGGTCGGCCCCGCAAACGCGGATTATCCCGTCTACCCCTTCTCGTCATCCGGCCAGAATTGTTTTTTGTCGCGCCGGAGCCGTTTTTTGTTCTGTTTCCACGAAGCATCCTTATCCTTTTTGGAAAATTTGGATTGCGGCGCGTGGGGCGGCGGGGTCAGGAAAAATGATCCGGCTTGGGACTGCCGGATGTATTGATCGGTGGCGTCGGCTTT
>Ga0351954_1033_pt1 | contig 13578 bp, 12 predicted proteins | sample BONcelT113001D13_FD_205813 | JGI IMG/M metagenome (GOLD analysis project Ga0351954, IMG submission 205813) | Enriched cells from coal bed in the Powder River Basin, Montana, United States - BONCAT cells T11 rep3 HSBNCT.T11.300.1.D13 ...
CTCTCAAAGGCCTGCGGTGAGATGCCGTTGATGAGCGTGGCGCTGAAAGCAACGATGAGCCGCTGCGCAAGCAGGTCGTGGGGAATATCGGCCTTGCAGGCCATGCCATCGACAATCGCGCCGATGACGCGGTTGATCATGTTGTGCGTGATGCCTTCCGGCTGGCCCAGCATCAGCATGGCGTGCAGGCTGGCACGCGTGACGCCTGGGAATTGCAGGGAGCCGTCAAAGAGGAACAGCAGAATCTCCCGCAAGGCGGCAAGGTCGTCGGTGCGGGTCTGCCAGAACGCCCAGAGGTCGCTGAAGGCATTTCCCACGGCCATTTCGAGGGCTTCGGCTACCATCTGCTCCTTGGACTCGAAGTAGTAGTGCAGCGAGGAGAACGCCACGCCCGCCTCCTTGGCGATGGTGCGGATGGTCGTGCTTTCGATGCCGTATTTCTCGATGCTCTCGATGGTGGCGAGCAGCAATTTGTTCCGCACGGCGGGGTCTTTCATGTGCTCACGCTCCTGCCTGTATCATAGAATCATTGTTATGTACGATTGAATTGAACAAACGTACAAAACATGAGTGCATTATAGCGCACGTACACGGGCTTGTAAAGGGGGCGAATCGCGGTTTAACGTAATTCTAATGTATGCAAGGGGCGATATCGCGGATTGCGCCCACACTGGACCATAGGGATGGATCGGGCGCGCATGCAGTACGGCGAGGCTTCGTTGCGCCGTCAGTCCATGGGTGCGATAAGCCTTGCCAGCAAAGCAGGAGGAGAATCCATGAAGACCGTTGTAGTGACAGGCGCAACATCCGGCATTGGCTTCGCGGTGGCGCAGGCGATGTTGGCCCTTGGGTGGCGCGTGCTGCTTGTGGGGCATACGCTAGAAAACGGCGAAAAGGCACTCGGCGCGTTGTGCAATGCGTTTCCGCAGGGGGAGATGGCCTGTTTCAGCGGCGATCTGATGCAGCAGCGCGAGGTGCACCGCGTCGCTGACGAGCTCAACGCCTATCTGGCGCTGCACGCGCAGGGCAGGCTGGAAGCGCTCGTGAACAATGCGGGAGCCGTGCGCACGTGGTATACCACCACGCAGGAAGGGCTGGAGCAGCAATTTGCCCTCAACCATCTGGCGGGCTTCCTGCTCACACACCGCCTGATGCCCGCGCTGCGTCTGGGCGGCGGGCGCATGATGCTCACCAGCAGCGCGTCGCACAAGCATTGCCGCGTTCATTTTGACGATATTATGTACCGCCGCCGCCGCTACAGTGCGCTGGGTGCCTACAAGCAGTCCAAGCTATGCAACGTGATGTTCGCAGCGGCGTTCAACCGGCGTTATGCGGCCGAGGGCCTGCGCGCCTACGCGGTGGATCCGGGCCTTGTGGCCACCGATATTGGCTTCAAACAGACGGGCGGGCTGGTCAAGCTGGTGTGGGCGCTACGCAAGGCGCAGGGTGTGCCCGCAGAGCGCCCCGCGCGCACGTTTGCCGCCCTTTGCGCCGGTGAGCCCGAGCCCGCGGGCCTGTACTGGTACGACGGCCACGTCGCCCGCCATGACCCGCACGCGGACCGTACGGCAGACCAGGACCGCCTCTTTGCCCTGAGTGAAAAGCTGTGCGGCATCGCGAGTTTTGGAGGAAATGTATGAAGACAGCGCTCATCACCGGCGCGAGCGGCGGCCTTGGCCGTGTGTTCGCCATCGAAGCCGCGCAGCGCGGGTATGACCTGGTGCTGACCGATATGGATGCGGCCAGTTTGGAAACCTTCCGGCAGGGGCTTAAGCGGCAGTTTGACATTCGCGTGACCGCCGAGGTCTGCGATGTGACCAGCGCTGACGACGTAGCCCGGCTTTTTGAGGTGCTGCACGGCAAGGGCATCCGCCTGAACATGCTCTACAACGTGGCGGGGGTAGACTTTGAGGGCGGTTTCTTGGACATGGACTGCGAGCAGGTGCTCGACATCGTACGCGTAAACATTGAGGGAACCATGCGGGTGCTGCACGCGGCGCTGCACCAACGCGACGCAGGCAGCCGCTTCACCGTTGTCATGGTCTCAAGCCTCGCCTCGCTTTACCCCATTCCCTTAAAGGCCACCTATGCCGCTTCCAAACGCTTCCTGCTGGATTTTGCCACGTCGCTCTCGCAGGAGCTGAGCGGCCTCAACGTTTCCATTCTTACGCTGTGCCCGGGCGGCCTGCCCACCACGCCCGGCGCGTTGCAGGGCATCAACGCACAGGGGTTTTGGGGCCGCGCGACCACCAACAGCCTCACCGTTGTAGCGCGCAGAACCACTGACCGCGCGCTCAAGGGCAGGCACCTCTATATCCCCGGCGTGGTCAACCGCCTATTCAGCCTGTGCGGCGCACTGATACCGCGCGAGTTGCTGGCGCGGCTGCTGTTCCTGCGTTGGTCGCAAGCGCGGCAGGGTCGCCCCGCAGGGGAGAAGCTGGTCGGGTAAGGGCGCGCAAAACGCAGCAACCGAAATGCCAAAGGCGATTGCCACATCATCTGGCAATCGCTGTTTCAATATACACGCTGCGTTCAGCCTAGGTAGGCCTCGCGCACGGTGTCGTTGCGCAGCAGCTCGCGCCCCGTGCCGGTCAATGTGATTGCTCCGGTTTGGAGCACATAGCCGCGGTGGGATACCTTGAGCGCTTTCTTGGCGTTTTGTTCCACCAGCAAAACGGTGATTCCTTCCTGATTGAGGCGCAGGATGGATTCAAAAATCAGATCCACCAGCATCGGCGCAAGGCCCATGCTGGGCTCGTCCATCAGCAGCATGGCCGGGTCGCTCATCAGCGCGCGGCCGATGGCCAGCATCTGCTGCTCGCCGCCGGAGAGCGTACCGCCGCGCTGGCGGATGCGCTCTCTGAGGCGGGGAAACAGCGTGTAGACGCGCTCGAAGTTGTTCGCGTTCTTCTTTGCGTCCTTGATGCGAAATGCGCCCATCTCCAAATTCTCCGCAACGGTCAGCGCGGGGAATATCTTGCGGCCCTCCGGCACCTGTGCGATGCCAAGCCCCACCACCTCGTGCGCGGGCAGCTTGCTAATAACATTTCCTTTATAAATCACCCGCCCGCTCTGCGGGGTCAGCTGCGCGCTGATGGTGCGCAGCGTGGTGGATTTGCCAGCGCCGTTGCTGCCGATCAGCGTCACGATTTCGCCTTGGTAAACGTCAAAGCTGATGTCGTGCAGCGCATGGATCTTGCCGTAGAAGGTGTTCACGTTTTCCAGCGTCAGCAGCTTTTCACTCATACGCGCGCCACCTCCTCAACCAGCTCTTCGTCGTCCTCTTCCTCCACACCCAAGTACGCCTTGATGACCTTCTCGTTGCTGCGAATCTCGTCGGGCGTGCCGTCGGCGATTTTCTCGCCGTAGTTGAGCACAGTGATCTTGTCCGAAAGGCCCATCACCAGCTTCATATCGTGCTCAATCAGCAGGATGGTGGTGTTCAGGTCGCTGCGCAGGCGGAGGATGAACTGCTTCATCTCCTCGGTTTCGCGGGGGTTCAGCCCTGCTGCGGGCTCGTCCAGCATGATCAGCTTGGGCTCGATAGCCAGCGCGCGGGCAATCTCCAGCCGCCGCTGCTGCCCGTAGCTCAGGTTGCGCGCCAGCTCGTTTTCCTTGCCTGTCAGGCCCACATAGGCCAGCAGTTCCTGCACCTTTTCGTAGGCTTCCTGTTCCTCGCGCTTCATGCGCGGCAGGCGCAGCACGATGTCCGCGATGGTGGCCTTCATGCGCATGAAGCGCCCCATCAGGATGTTTTCGGCCACCAGCATGTTCTGGAACAGGCGGATGTTCTGAAACGTGCGCGCAATGCGGCAGGCGGCCACTTTTTCGGGGGTCAGGCTGGTCAGGTTACGCCCCTCAAAGGTGATGGTTCCGCTGTCCACCGGGTAATAACCGCTGATCATGTTGAAGAACGTCGTTTTCCCCGCGCCGTTGGGGCCGATGACGCTGACAATCTGGTGCTCCTCCATGGAAAAATCCACATGGTTGATGGCTGTCAGACCACCGAAGTTCTTGGTGAGCCCCTTTACATCCAGCAAGGGCATATCACAGGCCCTCCTTTGACGGAGCATCCGCGTCGCCCAGCGCGGGCGTTTTGGGTTTGATGCCCAGCTTTTCCTTGATTTTGAGCACCCGCTTTTCCGGCAGCAGGCCGTTGGGGCGGAAGATGCACATCAGCACCAGAATCAGGCCGAAAATCAGGCGCTCATACTTAGCGGGGTTCAGCCACGCGGGCAAGTTCAAAATGCCTGCCGTGGTCAGCGATGTCAGGTAGCTGGACACATCCTTGAGGATCTGCAGTTGCAGCACCACCACGGCCAGCGCGCCAATGATCACGCCCGTCATGTTGCCTGAGCCGCCCAGGATGACCATGCACAGGATCACGATGGACTCCATGAAGGTGAAGCTGGTCGGGTCCACGAAGCTCTGCATGGCCGCGAACACTACGCCCATCATGCCCGCCAGCCCAGCCGCGATGCTGAAGGCCAGCAGCTTCATGCGCACGACGGGCACGCCCATGGTGCGGGCCACCAGCTCATCCTCGCGGATAGCGACCCACGCGCGCCCGATGCGGCTGTTTTGCAGGTTGCGGATCAACACCACCGTGAGTAGCAGCAGCACCAGCACGATGCCATAGTAATGTACCGGTTGGTTGAGCACGAGGTTAAACAGCATCGGCGGTTGGATGGGCGTGATGCCCATCGGCCCGTTGGTGATGTTGATGGGCTTGGACAGGTTGTTAAACAGCAGGCGGATGATTTCCGCAAAGCCCAGCGTGACCACGGCAAGGTAGTCGCCCTTGAGGCGCAGCACTGGCAGGCCCAGCAGAAAGCCCACGAAGCCCGTCACGATCATCGCCAGCAGCAAAAACAGCCAAAACCAGTTGCCCGAAAGCGGATACACGCCGAAAGGCATGAACTCCCGCGCCTGCGTGGAGGCAAAGATGGCATACAGGTACGCGCCAACAGCATAAAACGCCGCATAGCCAAGGTTCAACAGGCCTGTGTAACCCACCACGATGTTCAAGCCCATGGAAAGGATGGCATAGATGCCGATCATCGTGGCCACGCGCGCGAACGTTCCGCTGGACACCCCCACGATGGGCATGACTACCGCCAGATCGATCACCAGCAGCGCGGCGCGCGCCCACAGGGGCAACCTGATCTTCTGGATCACCAGCAGCGAGGCCAGAAACAGCACAAACGCCACGCTGTTGCCGGGCGTCAGCAGCAGCCACACCGGCATGGCGATGACGAACAGCCCTTGCAGCCCCAGCATGATCCAGTCCTTCGCCTTCATGTCCGCAGGGCGGAAGTCGCCCGCGTCCTTCAAGCGCTTTTGCATCGTTTGTGTCACGCTCACACCTTCTCTCCCACGGGTTTGCCCAACAGGCCGCTGGGTTTGAAGATCAAAATCAAAATCAGGATGGCGAAGGCCAGCACATCCTTATACTCCGAGCCGAACACGCCGCCCGTGAGCGCGCCCAGAAAGCTGGCGCCGAACACCTCGATCAACCCCAGCAGAATGCCGCCAAGCATTGCGCCCGGAATCTTGCCGATGCCGCCGAACACCGCCGCGGTAAACGCCTTCATGCCCAGTATAAAACCGCTGTATGGCGAGATGGAGCCATACTGGATGGAAAACAGCGTGCCCGCCGCCCCGCCCATGCCGGCGCCGATCAAAAACGTAAGTGAAATGACCTTGTCCACATTGATGCCCATGAGGCGCGCGGTTTCGCGATCCTGCGCGACGGCGCGCATGGCCTTGCCCCATTTGTTCTTGCTCACAAAAATGGTGAGCGCTACCATGATGATCAGGCACAGCCCTACGATGTAGAGCGTTTTCTCCGGCACAACCATGTTCTCGGCCAGCGTGATGCGGCGCGTGAACAGCGTGGGCGCGTTTAGGTAGAACTTGCCGTTCTTTGCCTCTTCCACCATGCGCACCACATCCTGCAATATAAAAGAAACGCCGATGGCGCTGATGAATGGCACCAGCTTGGGCGCGCTACGCACCGGCTTATACGCGATGCGGTCCACCGCAACGCCAAGAGCGCCGCTGCATACCATGGCAACGGTCATCGCGATCAGCAACGCAAGCGTGGGCGACATGTTGGGCAAAATGCCCAGCCCCTGCAACAGTAGCAGCACCTCGGTGCCCACGAACGCGCCGAACATGAACAGCTCGCTGTGCGCAAAGTTGATGAATTCCAGTATGCCATAGACCATGGTATAGCCCAACGCAACGATGGCATACACAAAGCCCAATGCAAGGCCGTCGGACAACAGCTGGGGAATGATTTTCACCAGCAACTGCAGTTGGTTCATGTTTGACCGACCTCTCTGCTGCCGCCGCGGAAAAAGGGGCCGAGCCCCTTTTTCCGCGGACGGTATGATCGTCTTTACAAACGGGTTGGCGCGCGTGCGCTTATTTAAGGTAGTCCTTGACAGGGATGGCCTGAATGACCTTCGGGGGATACGAGGCAGCGTCGAAGCCAAGCACGTAAACGGTGGCCTCAGTGTTGTCGCCGATGTCATTGAAGGTCACGTTTGTGGCAACGCCCACAAAGCCTTCGGTGGCGCGGATGCTGGCGGTTACCTGCTCACGGGTGGGCAGCGCGCCGCCACCCGCTGCGATGGCGGCCTTGATGGCGTCCAGCGCGACGTTCATGGCGTCATAGCCGTAGGCGGAGAAGCCCTCGGGGGCTTTGCCGTACTTGGCTGCGAAGGCGGCTGCGAAAGCCGCGCCTTTCTCGGTGCCGCTGATGTCCGCGGCAACCGAGGTATAGAACGTGCCGATAACCGCATCGCCCGCGATGTTCACCACTTCAGCGCTGTCCATACCGTCCGGCCCGAGGAATTCCACTTCAATACCCTTTTCCGCAAGCTGCTTGATCAGCAGGCCGCCTTCGGGGTAGATGCCGCCGAAGAACACCGCCTGCGCACCGGTGGCGCGAATCATCTCTTCCACGGCGCTGTAATCCGCTTCGCCGGGGGTGATGCCTTCGCTGCCAACCACCATGCCGCCCAGCGCTTTGAAGCGCTTCTCAAACTCGTCCGCCACACCCTGGCCATAGGCGGTCTTATCCTGGAGGATGAACACGGAGGTCAAACCCTTACCGAAAAGGAAGTCCGCACCGGCGGGGCCCTGCGCGTCGTCGCGGGCGCAGATGCGGTTCACGGTGGCAAGGCCGCGGTCGGTCACCTTGGTGGCCGTGTTGGCCGGGGAGACCATCGGCAGGCCGCCCTGCAGATACACTTCGGAGGAGGGGATGGCCACGCCGGAGTTATAGTGGCCGATGACAGCGAGGATGGCCTTATCCTCAATGAGGCGCTGTGCAACGCTCACGCCCACCTTGGGGTCGGCCTGGTCGTCCTGTGGGGCAAACTGCAGATCGAAACCGAGCGCCTTGAACTCTTCCACGCGCTCGTTCAGCGCCAGTTCAATCCCATTTTTGATGGTTTCGCCCATGGCGGCCTGGCTGCCGGAGAGGGGGGTGACGCTGGCAAGCCTGATTACCGGCAGGGCTGCATCGGCCACGGCGGATACGCCGCCCGCCAACACGGCCAGTACGAGGGACAGCGTTACCAGCAGGGAAACAGCTTTCTTCATGGATGGACGCCTCCTTTTTATTTCGATCCGCATCGGGTTTGCCACCGCGCGGAAATCCAAAAGGGCTTCCCGGGCACAGCAATGCTCGGAGAAGCCCCTTTGCTTCAGGGTGTGCGGGCCTTCTCCTGGTCTTCGCAAGCCGGGATGGTGAACGCCGCCAAATATGCAGGATAGGCCCCCGGTTTATGCAAATCGACCGCGCCGATCTGATTGCTCAATTATACGCTCCGCCGTATACGGTGTCAAGCATCCGGATGTTTTTCGCTCGTACTCAGCCAGCGCAGCGCTGCACACGAATATGAATTGTATACAAATCGCACCTGCAAGCACAGGCGCATCACACCGGTCAAAAATACAGCGGCCCCAAACGCTCGTGTGGGGCAGGAAAACCGTTGCGGCATCAAGAAGTGTATATACACAGCGACCCGCACCGCGCGCGCAGCGCGCACATCAATCAGCCTGAAGAGGCAAAGGAGAGCGGCGTGCCATGAAGAACTTCGTCATCACCATCGCGCGAGGGTTTGGCAGCGGCGGCAAACAAATCGGCCTGCAAATCGCAGGTGACTTGAACATCAGACTGATGGACAAGGAACTGCTCAAACTCGCCTCCATCGAGAGCGGCATCAGCGAAGAACTGTTCGCCTTGGCGGACGAGAAACTCAACCGCAGGCTTTTGATGCAGATACCCGACCGCGACCACTACGGCAACGTCCTCACGCCTGAAAACAGCAAGTTTGTCAGCGATATGAACCTGTTTAACTATCAGGTGAAGATCCTGCGGATGCTGGCGCAAACCGAGAGCTTCGTGGTCATGGGCAAGGCAGCCAACTTCGTGCTGCGCGACCTGCCAAACGTCGTCAGCGTGAGCGTGCAGGCTCCTTTTGCCTACTGCGTCAAAGCCATCATGGAGCGCAGCGCCATGACTGAGGGCGAAGCCGCGCGCGCCATCCGCCGCACGGACCGCTACCGCTCCGAATACCATAAGTACTACACCGGCGAAAGTTGGAAGGATTCTGCCTTCTACGATTTGAGCCTCAACAGCGAGCGCCTGGGCCGCGACACCTGCGTGGAGGTCATCAAGCGCTGCGTCGTCAGCAAGGTGGGCATCCCCTACGGGGAACTTCGCAGGCCATAAACGACAACTGTGCGCAGCGGCGCGGCGGCTTGCCGCTGCGCCCGTCTTTCTTCACGCGCTCCCTCTGCATATCGCGCTTGCTATTTTCCGGAATCTATTTATAATGAAAACATAATGTTCAACCCCAGCACACGCGACGGAGGTTGTCTCGACATGTTTCAACTGATGCTTTTTGCGGTCATTTACGGGATCATGATGTTCATCTGGAGCTTCGTGTACCTCAATAAGAGCCGCGATAAGGTCAATCAGTCGTTTTTGTGGTTTCTAAGCATCATCTTGCTATGGATGGTTCTAAGCGTCAGCAATGATTACCGTGACAACTCCCCCATCGGCCTTCTGGTCAAGACGGTATACTGGCTTTGCATGATGAACATGTCCGTTTTTTTTTTGTTTTTCATCTACCGCCTCATCAAACGCGAGCTTGACCCGCTGTTTTATCTGATGGTCGCGCTGAACACGGGCACCATCATCTCGCGCTACTTCTTCCCCATCGACTATGCGGACCCCACCTTCTGGCGGTTGGATCTGCCCGTTGTCGCCCCGGCGATGAGCGCCATCTTCAGCATGCCCGCGCTCGTGGCGCTCTACCTGGTGGTGCGCCAGTTCCTGCGCACACAGGACGCCCGCCAGCGCGTGCAATTGCGTTACTTCTTCATCGGCATCGGGCTGGCGCTGGCGGTCAGCGTCGTGTCCGAATACCTGTTGCCCACGGTGTTTCGCATCAACACGCAGCTGTATCTGATGCATGTGGCCATCCTTATTTTTGTGATCTTCACCTTTGCCTCCATCATGAAGTTCCGTTTTTTGAACATCCAGAGCGATTACATCTTTCGCAAGCTGTTTTTGAACGCAAATGAAGGCATCATTGTCATGAACCGCAACCAGCGCATCATCAGTATCAACAACATGGCCCGCGAGGTGCTGCGCGACCGGGGGCTGGATTCGGGCGACAGTATCACCGATTATATCGCGGCGTACAGCTTCGCCACCGACTACAAGCAGCACGAGTTCTGCGTGCCCATCCGCGGCGAGGACGTGTATCTGTCGGTCACGCAGTACCCCATCGATACCGCCGCGCCCGATTCGGTCAAGCTGCTGACAATCACCGACATCACCGACCGAAAGCTGCGCCAGCGCCGCGAGAAGGAGATACTGATCGAGCAATCATCCGTCGACCAGCTTACGGGGCTGTTCAACAAACAGTATTTCGTGGATAAGTACTACGGCGGCCACCATTCGTTTGATGGGGCGACGCTGTCGCTGCTGTTCATCGACGTGGACAACTTCAAGGCCATCAACGACCGCTATGGCCACCTTACAGGCGACCAGTTGCTAAAGACGCTGGCGCAGTGCATCCGCGCTATCATGCGTCAGCACACGGACATCATCCGGTTCGGCGGCGACGAGTTCATTGTCATTTTGGAGGATACGCGCGTGGAGGACGCCTACGCGGTCGCAGAGCGCATCCGGCTTTGCGTGAACGACCCCACACTCAGCGATATAGCGCCCGACCTGCCAGTGTCGCTTAGCATCGGCCTCATCGAGGGCAAAGCGCCCGTGAACGACTTGCTAATGAAGGCGGACATGGCCATGTACCGCTCCAAGAGCCGTGGCAAGAACACGACGACAATCTTCTACGAGAACCATGGCGACGTGTTGTACCGCATGAAGGTGTAGTACGCGCAACAAACTGCGGCTGCGAAAAGCCCCCGAAGCGTTCTTCGGGGGCTTTTCGCAGCCGTTGCGCCATCAGGCCAGCAGCAAAATTACCAACGGTATGGACGCCATCGACAGGATGGTGGTGATGAACACACCCAGCGCTATGGTGCCCGGTTGCCTGCCCGTGCCGTGCTGCTCGCCGACCATCGCGCACAGCGTGGCGGAGGGCATCGCTAGGCTCGCGGTGATGACACCCACCAGCATCGGGTCCTGAAACAACAGACGCGCAACGGCAAAACCGGCCGCGGGCATGACCAGCAGCTTGAGCAGCGCCACAAGGTAGAGTTTCTTCTCGCGGAACAGGTCGCCAAACGTAAAGGCAGCCATCATGCTGCCGACTACCATCATCGACAGCGGCGTCGTCAGCCCGCCAATGAAGCCCAACGCATTTACGACAAACGTTGGCAGTGCAAGCCGCGTGAAGTAGATCACCACCGACAGGATGCCCCCCAAAAATCCGGGCGACACCGCCACCCTGAGCAAGGAGCGCGCGCCGGCATCGGCATTCCTGCCGCGCAGCAGCCATACCCCATAGGTGAAGATCAGCAGCGGAAAGGGCAAATTCAGGATGTTCAGATAAAACACGGCCTGCTCGCCGTACATCGACTGGATGACCGGCAGCCCCATGAAGATCACGTTGCCAAACACCAAAAGCATCTGGTAAACGCCCTGCAAATCGCGCGCGGGGCGGATCAGCAGCACCACGCCGTAGACCAGCAGCATCAGCAGCACATACATCACCGCACCGAAGCCCAGCAGCTTGACGACTTCCGCGTTAACCTCATGCTGCCCTGCTACGGCGTAGATCGCCAGCGCGGGGCTGGTCACGTTCACGATCATGCCGGAGAGGCTCTTGTTGGTATCGGCATTGATGATGCGCGCTTTATTCAGAATATAGCCCAGCAGCATGGCCAGCCCCAGGCGAAACAGCGTATCGAAAACCTGCGCATAACTCACGGGCGCATCAGCCCTCCATCTTCATTTCGCATCGGGGCTATTCCTCCCCCAGTTGCTCGATATGCTCGCGCAGCCGCTCCGCCGAGGCATGAAGCAGCGCCAGCTCGTCCGCCTGCAGGTTGAACTCGCCGATTTCCTGCACGCCGTGGCGGTTGAGCATCGCGGGCACGCCGAGGTATACGCCGTGGATGCCGTATTCCCCATCCAGATAGGCGGATACGGGATAGATTTTGTTTTCGTCGCGCAAGATGGCCGTAACGATGCCTGTGACCGCGCTGGCGATGCCGTACTGCGTGTTGCCCTTGACCTTGAGCACCTCGGTGCCCGCCCCGCGCGTGCGGCGCACCAACTCGCCAAGGTCCACGCCCGCATAACGGGCGCCGTTGTCGCGGATCACCTCGTCAAAGGGTTTGCCGCCCGCGCGCACGTGGCTCCATGGCACCATCATCGATTCGCCGTGCTCGCCCATCACATACGCGTCGATGCTGCGGGGGTCCATGTCCATGATCTGGCCGATGATCTGCTTTAAGCGAGCCGTTTCCAGTATGGTGCCCGTGCCAATGACCCGCGATTTGGGAAATCCCGACAGTTCCCGCACCAGCCAGGTCATCACATCCACGGGGTTGGACACAACGATAAAAATGCCGTCAAACCCGCTCTGCACAACCGGCGGGATGATGGCGCGCATGATGGCGGCGGACTTGTGCAGCATCTGCATACGGCTGTTCTCTCCGCTGAAGGGCGCGGAAGCGGTCACCACCACGATGTCCGCATCGGCGCAGCGGTTCAGGTCACCCAGTGTAAGGCGCACGTTGCGGCTCTGAAAATCCATGCTGTGCTGCATGTCCCATATCTCGCCCAGCGCTTTGTCGCGGTTGATGTCGATCAGCGCCACTTCGGCGGCGACGCCCTTGACCACCAAACTGAACGCTGTCGTGGAGCCGACCGCCCCCGCCCCGATGATGACGACCTTGGTCACGTTGCTCTTCATCCGTGGAAACCCTCCCGTTTGCTTGCGATCGTTCGAGCGCCGCCCGTGCGGAAGCTTGCACTCCGGCATGGCACGCTCAAGCCATTATAACGGGAAAGGCGCGCCTGCGCAATGCACAGGCGCGTGAAATCGACGCGCGGGGAACGTCGCCATTAAGCGACTTTTACGTAGAAAAGCAATTGGCAGGTCGCCTTCGCGCCATTGTCAATGGCGCACATCGGGCTATGGAGCCCATTGAGCGCCGCGCGCACAGCCAGTGTCAACAGCAGCGCGGCCATGCACGGCCATCGCCGCCACCAGTGTGGCATTCTGCAGTGACTGCATTCAGCCTGCGCAAATCTCCTTGTGTTGTGCAACCGTCACTTCCACCTCGCAGGCGTCGCTGTCCATCAATGTATGCCTGACGGTAAAAGTATTGCGCCCGTCCAGATTGCGCACCATTGCCGCCATGGGGTCAAGGCACCAGCCCTGGCAGGGGTTCGCGCCGCCCATCCGCTTGCTGAGCGCGCACAGCTTGCAGGCGCTGGCCTTGGCAGTGAAGCCGGTCTGCGTCGCCTGCACCTGCCAGTTGGCGCAGCCAAACACATCCGCAAGCACGGTGAGTACGGCGGTGGGCTCCGTAATGCCAAACATGGCAAGCATGGCGGCTGCGGTTTGCTCCTGCCGTGCGGCTTTGGCGGCTACCACGGCGTCCAGCGTGCCTTGTTTGGCGTAGGTGTTCACGGTCTCGGCCAGCGCGGCGGCATATGTGTTTTGCAGGACGGCCAGTTTCTGCGCGGTTTCCATACGCATGCTCCTTTTGCTCTTATCAAGTGTGCGGCACGGGGGTTTTCAGCGCAGGTGCCAGCACGTAGGTGATTTCTTCGCGCACCTGTGGTTCGCTCGCCGCCCGGCGCTTGACCACGATGCCCTCCACAAGGTTTTCCAGCAGGTGGATCAACGTGCGAACGACGGTCTGCGAATCGGCATCGTCGCGCAGATACGGCCCGAGCAGCGCAATGTGCCGGGGCAAAATGCTCTGCTCCCATTCACTCATGCGCGCCTGCAGGGCTTCATCGCCGTCGAAATGCAGGTACACCTTGATGCCCAGGCGGTACACCATGCGGTCATGCTCGCTCAGGTTCATCAGGCGGCAAACGAACCGGGTGTAGAGGGTGACCGG
>Ga0351954_1035_pt1 | contig 13497 bp, 10 predicted proteins | sample BONcelT113001D13_FD_205813 | JGI IMG/M metagenome (GOLD analysis project Ga0351954, IMG submission 205813) | Enriched cells from coal bed in the Powder River Basin, Montana, United States - BONCAT cells T11 rep3 HSBNCT.T11.300.1.D13 ...
CCATAACCGTCTCTGCCTCCATCGCTGTTATTGCTGGTGTTGCCAAACATTCCGCCTGTTGCAAATGCTACAATTGTTAGTACGACAACCAAACCAACAGAGCCTAACGCAATCCAAAGAGCTTTATTTTTCATCGAATCCTCCTGGGTTTCTATGAGTTTTTTATTCACCCATCAAACACTCACAGGGTTAAAAAGTTCCAAACCTACTTTGAGATTTGAACCAAAATGCGCACAGGGCTGGTTTTGGCAGGAGCATCCTGGAGTTTTTGAACCTCCATGTAGTTGCTCTGTTGGCAGTTAGTCTGGGCAATCTGGTCAATATAGGAACTTAGCTTGTCTGATGGGACAAGCATGGTCACCATGCGGGTGCCATTGGTTGAGGAAAGTGTTGGGTTTACCAAAGAAAGCTGGTTTTGAATTTCTCTTGCGCAAAAATCAGGGTTTAGTGATATTGTTTTTATTAGAACGAAGCCTTCGGTTGATAGCATAAGCATTTTTGGCTGTGTGCTACCAAGGCTTTGACTTTCGTCGGAAATGGCAGTCAAAGATTCCGAGCCAGGAGCGTTCTTGGCCACCATCGAATCGGATTCGAAAGAATCACCCGAGTCCATATTTCTGGAAATTTCAGTCATGCCATATGACAGTTCGGGTTGGTCGGTGAAAGTGGCAATTTCTGGTTGGGTTTTTGGGACAGCCATAAATATTGCAAGGGCAACCACTGCAACTGCGGCTGAGCCAATACCTGCCCACAGCACAAATGGATTTTTCTTTTCCTGATAGGTGCGTACTGCCAGCATCACATCTGAATAAAGTGATGGAGGCGGCTCCACCTCGAGGCTTTTGAGACCTTTTATTATAATCTTTTCGTCGGTTATTCTCATCCCACTACCATATGCTGTTGCCTCTCATATTGTTCCATTAATCTTGCTCTTCAAGGCTTCTCTTGCCCTGGATAGCCTCGACCTGACGGTGCCAGTTGGTATGCCAAGTATTTTTGATGCATCCTCATAAGAAACATTTTGAATGTCGCAAAGAGTAATTATTGCCCTGAAATCAGGCTTGAGCAAGACAATTGCTTTCTCTATCGCCTCTTTAATCTGGGCATTAACCACAATCTCCTCTGGGTTTGGTGAGTCGTCCGGAACCTGGAATGGCACATCTTCGGCAAGGGATTCTATATGAATTGTTTCTTTCTTTTTGCGCAGATAATTGAGACCTGTAGTGTAGGTAACCCTTCCCAACCATGATTTGAAAGGGTAGTCAGGACTGTATTTTGAAAGGTTTGCAAACGCCCTCAGGAAAACCTCGCTTGCTAGGTCATAAGCCCTTTCCCTGTCACCCCTGACCAATCTCAAAGCAAAGTTATACACGAATCCCTGATATTCCTCCACAATGGGACTAAAGGATTCCCTGTCACCTTTTTTGATGTCTTGTGCAATGCACACAATCTGCTCTGGGGTCACATGGCCATTATACAAAGGCAAGTTTATCATTCAAGCAAATAAACTAATCTTTGAAATTTTACGAAGTTTGGAGTATTTTGGATGTGTGGACACACAAGAAAACCATGAAGTTGAACAAGTGAATTCAAATGACCTTTGGAGGATGGCAGGGGTAAAAAACAAGGCGGATACTGTAGTTGCTCTTGGCGCAAATGTGAGATTTGTGTGGATTCTTGCAATTTGCACATTTGCACTTGCAGTCCTGCTTTTTTTTCTGGTGCCAACCCCAAACCCCCAAATTGAAAGGCTTTACATCAAGGATTCCCGTGTTCTGGCATCCTCTGGCAAGACGGTCGCTTTCTTTGAGGATGGGCAACAGTCAGGGCAAGTGAGTTTGCCTTTCACTCCGACAAGTTTAGCCTGCAATAATATTGAGATGGCAATTGCTTCAGTTTCCGAAGGCAAAGTGGCAACATTGGACATGCGAGGCAAGGAGAAAAACGTTATTAAAATTGAAACTCCTTTTAGCGTTTCGTATCTTCCCAATGAGTTGTATATAGCAACACCAACTGAAATTACCGACTCTATGGGCAATTTAAAATGGCCATCTCCAATGTTTAAAAAACTAATTGCCATGATTGGTGTTAATAATCCCATAGTTGTTGATATAGACGGTTTTTTCTCGCTCTCTGCAGATGGCAAATTCATAGCCCACCCTTTCACCAGCAAACCTATGGCTGTAAGTGCGGGTATGAAAGGTACGGACATCATCGTGGTGTTTGATGACATGACATACACAGTCTACAGTATGGATGGCAACAAGCTTAATGATGGGAAAATGCCTTCTTGGGTCACAAAAACATGTGTAATTTCCGAAGATATAGTAGCTTGCAGTTCAGGTTCGGTACTCAGGATCGGCAGGATTGACCACGAAAAACCAATGTTTGACGGAGACGCTTTGGAGGACAAATGAAGTGTTTTAACGTCATTGTTTCATTTACAGCTATCCTTTGTATAGCTCTTGCGGGATGTGTAAATGTCGGGCTAGAAAAACGTTGGGGTTCTGTCAGGCGTTCACAGATAATTCCCGTCCCGTCAGGCAAGTGCCTCTATGCAGAGCAGGATGTGTATGGCCTTCTTGCCTCAAACGGAGAGGTGTTGTGGTCAAAGGAAGTGGTTGGTGCAAGGAGAGTGTCACTAAAAAAGTTTGGCGACACATATTATGTTCTAGGTGACAACACTCAACTGGAACGTATAAATTTGATGGGTGACTCAATCTGGAAATACAATGCACCGTCTGGCACAAGCATTTTTCCTGTCGCCTCGTCAAAATCACTTCTTGTTTTAGCTTTTGACCAAGACTCATCTTATCCCCTAAACAGCATTGAGCTTGTGGCTTTCTCGGTTGCAGATGGAACAGAGACCTGGAGATTAACAGACAGGGATTACCAACAGATGTTGCTCCTCCCTCCCCAGGACTTTTTCTCAGACACAATTGTTGCCCCATACACACGAGGCACAACAGCATGGATTGATGGTATAAAAGCAATGGATGGTACACAACTTTGGAGGTCGCTCCATTCCATTCCGCGTTCTGGCCACCCTTTTATTCTTGCTCAGACAGAAGACAAAATTTGGCTCTGGCAGGCAAAAGACGATGGAGTTGAAACGTTTGTTATTGGTCGCCAAAACGGAGCAGTTGCAGGCAAATCTGTTGGTGCATCCTACTCGATGGCCGACTACACTTTTATTCGTAATCAGGTGTTTGTGTTCTTCAGGGACAGGACATACAGAATTGACGACAAAGGCAAATATTTAGAATTCAAGTCAGATTGGATGCCCATCTCATCAGTGCCAGGTGTTGCCGATAGATTTGTTGTGTTGCAACGTGGCTGTGAAAAATTCGGAATAATGAACACCCTGACAATGAAAGTTGATGAAGGTTTCAAACTGCCTGTTTGCTATTATGCTATTCCTGGATTATCTGCAGGTGAGTTCTACCTTGTGCCGGAAGTTGCACCTTTTGATCATCAGGCTTTTAAAATGACATATCTTACAAACAAGGAAATTCAAACAGTCAAATCATTTGACGCGTTAAACGAACTGGGCAAGGACAAATCCCTGTTTGACGTGTTGGATAATGTGAGGAAAATCAGGCAGTAGCCTTTTTGCGCATTTTTGTAACAAGGAATGCGATTATTGCTAAAGTTATAATACCCAGTAAAATCTCCAGACTAATCCATGTCCACTTGGCAGAAAATATTTTTGAGACGATGCTTGCCGCAGACAGCAATGCAAAAAACAGCCAGTACCAGCCTGTTGCCAAGTCCAGTCCGAAGCTGATGGAAAATAAAAGCACAGGCACAGTCCATACAATCCCTGCGCCAATAAGGCACACAAGCGGAACAATCTCAGGTGCAATCCTGCCGTCAAGGAAAAGTGAAGCTCCACCAGCAAGGACAATGGCGAGGAAAGAAGAAATGGATGACAAGGCAAAATCATGGTTTTTACCCAGCATGAAAACCAACATCAAAACTGCAAAGATGCCACAGAGAATGGCAAGATGATGTATGGGCGGGGCAAAAGGAAGCATTGGAGAGGCATAGATTGTTTTTGTGACATTGTCAATGTGTGCATCGTATTTTACAAGGCCATCAAACGAGAGTTCGTAGGTTTTATTGCCATATCCCCATAGAATCACTGTATTATTTTCATTATATTGTATCGTTGAACCAGGAAAAATCTTTTTTTCTGGTTTTGCTCCTGTTTTATTAAATACTGTAGCGATCATCGTAACATCTATGCCTGATTCTTTGTCATGGTTAATTGTTATACGTTTCCTGAAATCCATCTTGAATGATTCGTCGGTTGTCAGTATTGATTTCCTTGATTCCAGAGCGTCAAATGCTTCTTTGACGATATCATAAGCCATGCTAAAATTGCCATACCAAAGAGGAGGGTCTGGTGTAAATAAGCCTTTTGGTGAGGCTACAACAGCACCTTTTGGTGATTGCAGAATCATGGTGCCCTGGAAATCTCCACCTGAGATGCCAATGGCCGCCACTTCTCGTCCCAGTTTGTCGGCATTTTCGTATACTTCTGGGTCCCAAAACAATATAAAACCAATATCTTTCTCGCCTGCGCCGACGCCTGCGGCAAGGCTGTACACTTGAGGAGCAATTGATTGAGGAATTTGAAGGGAAGCCACAGAAATAGATGCAGTTTCCGATTTTTGCAGGTCTCTAAGAGCCTTGCCCGGGAGCATTTGCCTTTCTGGCTTGGCAACCTCAAAACCAACTAGCCTAAAGCCTGCATAGGCTGTTGCAGTAATTGCCAGAGCGCAAACAATGATTGCGCACACAAGAGAGACCTTGTTTGCATTTCTCATCATGCACCTCCTAAAGAAAGTATTATATCACAAAAACGTCCACAGTTTAATAGACCCTATAAATTTCAATTGACATTGCCACCTCGACTGCTAGAATATGGTTGCCCACATAAGCCGAAGTGGCGGAACTGGCAGACGCGACGGTCTCAAAATCCGTTGAGGTAACACTCTTGAGGGTTCGAGTCCCTCCTTCGGCACGTCTTAACAAATCAAAAAACAAATCTTATCTTATTTTGTCAAATCATATAAGATACCGACGGTCGGTATGTATGGAGGCACAACATGTCGCAAAGAAACGGTGAAATAACCAAGGCTGAACTTGTAGAGAAAGCTGGGAAGCTTTTTCAGGAACAAGGCTATGACCAGACAACAATCAACGATATCATCTGGAGTGTTGGTGTGTCCAAAGGCGCATTCTACCATCACTTTGCCTCCAAGGATGAAATTCTGGAGGAGATAACAAAGGAATACATCAAAGTTCTCATTTCAAAAGTGGGTGCAATTGCAAATAAGAGTGGTCTAAACGCACTAGAGAAGCTCAATAAAATAATTGTTGTTGTTAGTGCAGGCAAATTTCAGGATAAAAACATCTCCAGTATCCTGAAAAAAAGCCTTAGCACGCTGGACAATGCCAGGGCAATCATCAAGCTTCAGGAAATGGTTATTGAGAACACTTATGGTCACTATGAGAAAATCATTAGACAAGGCATTGATGAAGGTCTGTTAGATGTAGCAGAACCAGAGATTACAGCCAGGCTATATCTGAGGTTTATGTACTCAATCAAGGTGGAGATGCATCACTGCCTGGAAGAAGGTGTGCTGAAAGAGAAGTTTGATTATTTTTCCGACATCCACAAGAGGATACTGGGCATCAAACACGGTTCAATTGATGTTAGACCGTATTTGATGGGAGATACTAATGAATAACATTGTGTTTTTCAATCAAAATGATTTATCAGCAAGTGATGTCGGCGGAAAGGGATTTTCTCTATTCAGATTATTTGGCGCATCTTTTAATATGCCAAATGGATTTGTGCTTTGTGTGGATTTTTTTGAATGTTGGCTGGAAAAGATAAAAGAGTGTACTGCACCCCATTTGTCAACCCATTTTTGAGGGAGTCACGCATCATTCATGTTTTGTATCAGTTTCACAGTTGCAACTTTTCACAGTGAAGCAACGCTTAATTTATTAGGTTTAATGTATTCTGCCGTCTCTGTTTGCAACATCCCAGAAACCCTTTCCATCTCAAGTAGCTCAAACGTGCGTGGTGAAAGATAACCCAAAGACGAATGAAGGTAACCGTCGTTGTATGTCTCCACCCAAGCAGAGAATGCCTTGCCAAATTCCTCCTGGTTATCCCATTCATTTGTCCAGACAAGCTCCTCTTTAATGGTTCGCATCATTCTCTCTGTGTCGGCGTTGCCTTTTGGGTTGCTGTAGCTTGTGAATATTTGCAGGATGCCAAGAGTGTGGCAACTTTGCATGAAAGACCTGGAGGTGGGTTGGCATCCGTTGTCTGAAACCAGCCTGAGACCAGCTTCTCTTGCGCCTCTTGGAAACATCGCGTTTAGTCCGGAATCCAACGCATGCAACCAGTCACAGGAGAGAGACCTTTCTCCAATGTGGTATCCAACGATCCTTTTGGTGTGCCAGTCCAAGACTATCACAAGATATGCATACCCTTTGCCTGTGGCTATTTTGGTCATGTCTATTCCCCATATCTGGTTTGGTCTTTTGGGAACAGGTTTCGGCCTTTGTGTCCTTTTTGCCTTCACTCTCTCATCTTTTACAATTGTCAGACCGTGCAGTCTCATGAGCCTGTATATGCGCTTGTGGTTCACCTTGATATCATGTTTGAACTTTATTGTTGCCCAAACTCTCCTGTACCCCCAGAAAGGATGATCGCATTTGATGGATTCAATAAGTAAGAGGAGCTCTTTGTTGCGGATTGCAACCGACTCTGATGTTTTTCGTCTTTTTGCCTTCACAGCATTTTTTTTAATTCAAGCGCGTAGTCTGCCACAATTTGCCTGAGCTGGTTGTTTTCACGCTCAAGCTTTGATTCTTTTTTTGATGAGGAGTTGCTGAAAACGGACTCTGCGTTTGCAAGAAACTGGTCTCTCCATCTGTAGTACATTGACTGCGCAATTCCATGCTCCCTGCATATTTGAGGCACTGTCATGCCTTTTACTCCGTCAAGAACAACCTGAAGCTTCTCTTTTGACGACCAAACCTTTTTGGGCATTTCTTTCACCGCCTTAATGATGAGATGATTTGAATTCGTATCAGATGATGTTTTGTGCTGCACAAGATGATGCGTTGATATTATACCAGGATTCCCTTGTTTTGGTTATATCGTTAATGGGGTGCAGTATAGGAATCTTCCCCACAAGTGTGGGGGGTGACCCCATGGCATAGCTTGGTGATTTGGAAAATAAAAAAACGCCCTGAGCGTTAGGGCGTCTTTTTATAAGCGAGAGGCAAGCGATTTTTTTATGAATAAATGGCAAACAATGAGGTCTAAAGTTGCCAGCCGGTTTCCCGGTCAACCTCATTACACTAGGTGGGCAAAAAAAGTTCCAAAAATTTTTTCGCTTTTTTATCTGTCTGAAAAGCAGTAGAAGTTTTTGTCCAGAGCCCCAATAAAAACTTGATTTTTGTATATGGCTGGGGACGAAAGTATCCTGTCGTTTGTAGCATAGCTCCAGAGATTTTTACCAGTTTGGATGTCGAGGCAATAGACATTCTTGTCTGCTGAGCCAATATACACTCTCGTACCCGAGATAGCAGGACTTGAAGAAATCGGAACCCAGAGTCCCGTGTCAAAAGTCCAGCATTCCTCGCCAGTATCTGCTTCGAGGCAATAGATGTTGCCGTCGTTTGAGCCAACAAGTACTTTGTTTAGGTATACTGAAGGAGTTGAAATAACGTCAGAGCCTGTTACGTGCTTCCAAATCTCTTTTCCAGTAAAAGCTTCCAGACAGTAGATATTGTCATCAAAGGAGCCAATATAGAGATTTGAACCAATAACAGTCGGAGACGAGATTACAGGGCCACCTGTCGCATAAGTCCACATTTCGTTGCCATTTGTTGCATCCAGGCAATACACCTTGCCATCGTTTGAGCCAAAATATACTCTCTTGTTTTCGACAGCAACCGATGAACCGATGGAACCGCCTGATTCAAACTCCCAGATGTGTTCACCTGTGTTCTCATCCAGGCAATAAATCTTCTTGTCAAGTGATGCTACAAATATTTTGGAGTCGGAAATGGTTGGGGCAGTAAAATTACCAATTGACTGGAAAGTCCATTTTACATTACCTGTGGATGTTTCCAAACAAATAAGTTTTCTTTCGGCAGGAGCGCACACAATGCCTTGTGAGACTGCTGGAGAGCCCACAAACGAATCTGCATAAAATTTCCACACCTCTTTACCATCTTGAATATCCACACAGTAAAGGTTTTTGTCATATGAGCCAAAGAATGCCTGATTGCCATCAAAGACCGGCGCAGAAATAATAGCTCCGTTTGTCTTGAACGACCAACGCTTGATTAAATCATTTGTTTTTGGACCACAAGCAGAATGAACTGAAAAACTATGGCTTGGAGACATTCCAAAAACTTTCCATTGGCACTCGCCACTTAAAGGTGGTTCTGCATTGTCGCCACCGTCTTGGCTACAACCTGAGGAAAAAAGGAGAACAAGTGTTAAAAGAACCAAATAGGATATCTTTTTCATCTAAAGATGAATCATAGTGCAAATCAAGCAAAATTCAAGTTGATATAAAAAAAGAGGGGGTCAAAAGACCCCCTCTTAGATGGTTTCAAACTTATTGTGTCTTTATGGACAACAATTGCCTGAAATTGCCCTCCAGGCTAGGATTTTGTCGCCACTTAAGCAAATCTCTATACAACCTCTGTAGTCGGATATGTATTTGTTTCCGGTTTCATCAGGCATATCTGATGAAATTTTGTACAAGTAAAGTTTATTGGAACTATCACACAGCTCCACTTCAACATCAAATTCTCCGGTGTCTTTCATTATCACATTGATAACCTTGCCTCTTTTCCAGTTGCAATCAAGCATGTTGTTTGGGCAGCAAATCTCATTTGGCAATGCCATCCAAGAGGCAATCGCTCCGTCTGGAGTTATGCAGAGTTTTGCGCAACCTGTGTATTGCGAGAGAGGGTAGACTCCGGTTGAATCTAGCAAATCATTGAGTGAATAGTATGAATATGTCTCGCCATCGCAAGTCTGGAACTTGACCCACCACTGATTATTTGTGAAGCTGCTCGATAATGTTCTGCCTTTGATGGTTATGCAGTCTGGATTCTCCTGGGCACAAGGGCAACTGGTCTGTTCAATTGTGGTCACCAGGAATTTCATCACGCCGTCTGCCATGGTCATCATCCTGCCGCAAATCTTCCAGCAGGTGCCGACAGTCATCTTTTGGCAATAATCCATCAAGTCGTTTGGAAGATTTACTTCAAAAATGTTGCCTTTGGCATTTTTTACAACTATTGTCGGGGCTTTTGTTGGGTCGCAGTCTGACTTTATGACCTCTACGCAAAAGCAGTCCAGTTGCGGCTCTTTGCAGCTGCAGTTTGGATCGGGACTGACAGTCAAGACCACCATTCCGCTTGCGTCCGTGTACTGGCACTTTATCCAGCAGGTGCCGACTTTCATTTTTTCGCACATTTCTTTACCGCCAAGAGATGACGTGTAGAAGGTGCCTCTGTTGCCGTTTTCATCAATGTAAACAACATAAGGATTGTCACCGTCACAAACCTGTTTGACCACCTTAAAGCAAATGCACTGACCACTTGGCTCACCCTGACCGCCTCCACCACATGGGCAAGTAGTTTGCTCGATTTTCGTGACTTTTAGCGCTGGCAGACCATTATCAGATTCTGCTTTGGTGCCACAAACCTTCCAGCATGTCTTTGGTTTTATTTGTTGGCAGATTTCGGGACTTACATGGAGAACCCACATGTTGCCCTTTGAGTCTTTTGCGTAAACTCTTCCACCATTTGGAGTGCACATGACATCAACAATTTCAACACAGAAGCATATTTCATCTGTACCTTGACCACCGCATGGGCACTTTACCTGATCGAATTTTTCGACTTTCATATACGGCATGTTGGCGGCAGGGGATGCAATAACCTGGCCGCAAACTTCCCAACAAGTGCCTGGGGTCATTTTTTTGCAGAGGTCTGCTGGAACTTCCAGCACCCACATTCTGCCGTTTGCATCTTTACCATAAACTTTTGGAGGCTTACTATCGCAATCTTGCCTTTCAATAGTTATGCAAATGCACTGTATTACAGGTTTTTCACCGCATGGGCATTCCACTTCACGTGCTCTTTTTACGGACATTGTAGGTGCGTTTGCCGCAGTCTTATTTATCTCATATCCACAAACTTCCCAGCATGAGCCGATCATCATCTTTTTGCAGTAGTCCATTGGAACCTGCAGAATCCATGTCACACCTTCTGGAGTCTTGGCGTATACTGTTGGAGGGGTAGCATCACAATTAACCCTGACGATTTCCACGCACATACACTTTAATTCATCTGTTTTTTTGCATGGACAATTGGTTTCGGTATATTTTTCAACCTTTATCAAGGACATTGTCTTGCCATTGGGATCTATGATTTTCCTGCCATAAAGAATCCAGCAGGTGCCAATCTTAAACTTTGCACACAAGTCTGGCGATACTGATATTTGCCACATGTCGCCGTTTTCATCCATGCCTGCTATGTAAGCAGGCGAGAAATCGCAGTTTTGCCTCATGATGGTGACGCAAATCTCGCCCATTTCGCCGTCTGGTTTTGCGCAAGGGCACTCAGTCTGTTTGAATTTTGTCAGCCTTATACCCGGGATTCTGGAATTTTGTTCTGTGGGAATCCCGCAAATTTCCCAGCAAGTTCCTGGTTTCATGAGTTTGCATGCCTCAGGGGTTAGCTGGATCATCCAGAGCACATTATTTTTGTCCCTGGCGTAGGCAATTGGTGGCTTGGCTTCGCAATCAACTTTTTCAATAGTGACGCAGAAGCATTTTTCTTTTGGCTCTTGCGGTTTGCAGGGGCAATCTACAAACTCCAGCTTTGTCATCTTCCAGAGTGTAGTGCCTGGAATCTTTACTCCACAAATTTTCACGCACACTTTGCCATTTGTTTTTTGCCAGAGTTCAGCAATTCTCTTGCAGTAATCTGCTGGAACTACAAACGCGTATGACACGCCGTTTTCATCCACGCCATAAATGGTTGGCTGATCCGAGTCGCAGTTGAATTTCTGGATAGTTAGACATACACATTTCTCTTCCGGCTCTTGTGGTTTGCACTCAATGCATTCAATAGGTGCAACAGATGTGACTTTGAATCCCAGTGCGGTGGTACTCTCATTGACAGGTATTTTTATCCATGTGCCACACACCTTCAGACATTTTCCTGGGACAAGGAAATTGGCGTATCTGTCACACATCCATTTCTCAAGCACCAAAGTCATTTCATTGCCGTTCTCATCTTTGACATAGACTTTTGGTGGATCAATTGTGCAATCCACTTTCAAAATCTTTACACAGTAACAGTCAATTTTGGGTTCTTGAGGCTTGCATGGACAATCCACAAACTCCAGTTTTGTCATCTTCCAGAATGTTGTGCCTGGAATCCTTATTCCACAAATCTTTATGCAAACTCTTCCGTCTGTCTTTTTCCAGAGTTCGGCTAGTTTTCTGCAATATTCCTGGTCAATTACGAATGTGTATTCAACACCATTCTCATCAACACCATAAACTGTTGGCTCCTTAGAATCACAATTTATTCTCTTGACTGTGAGACAAATGCATTTTTCTTCCTGTTGGGGCTTGCATCTTTCACATTCAACAGGTGTCAAAGAGGTCACTTTCAATCCTTTTACAACAGCCGTTGGAGTTGTATTGAGATTCACCCAAACACCACAAACCTTGATACATCTTTCAGGCACAAGGAAGTTTGCATACTTGGCACAATCTTCTTTTGTAAGGACTAATGTTATATTGTTTCCGTTTTCATCAGTTCCGTAGACTTTTGGTGGATTTGATTCACAATCAACTTTTTGGATTTTGACACAGAAACATTCAGTTTGAGGTTCTTGAGGTTTGCATGGACAGTCGGTTTTGGTAAATGTTTCACCTTTTATTGTGGGTATTGGGGCAAATGTGGTAGCAGATGGTGTGATATCTTGGCCACAAATCTTCCAGCATTCGCCTTTTTTCATTGTGTCAATGATGCCTGTCGGCACCATAACCTTCCATTTCTTACCGTTTTCATCAGTCACCATGATATAACCAGCGGTTAGCATCACCTCATCAATGGTCGCGCAAATGCACGTCTGTTTCTGTTCTGGACAACATGGTTTTTGATCCCAAAGTGCAATCCATTTGATTATTACACCGTTTTTAATACAGACCTTAGCACAACCTTTATATTGAGAGAGCGGGAACTTCTTTGGTTCGTCAAGCATATCTGTGTCTGATTTGAGTGTTATGACATCTTTGCCACAAGGTTTGAATGAGATAAGCTTTGTTTGGTAATTCCAAGTTGATGTAAATTCTCCAAGAACCCAGTCACAATCGGTTGTTGGGCAACATGGTTTTGTTGTTACAATTTCCCATTTGATGACTATATTGTCTTTAATGCATACCTTTGCACAGCCTCTGTATATAGATATTTTCTGTTTTCCTGTCACATCAGCCATGTCTTCTTTAATAAGGTAGCCTTTTATTGAGCCATCTCCTCCACATACCTTGAATTCAATCTGGTATGGAGCCGCAGAACCTGGCCAAGAAGTATGGTAATTGGTGATTTCTCCCTGCACCCAGTCACAATCGGATGTTGGACAACATTCTTGGACATTTATGATTCTTTCCCACTTTATGATTACGCCGTCTTTCACACAAATTTTTGCGCAACCTTTGTACTCGGAAATCTTTTGTCTGCCAGAAGCATCAAGCATGTCTTCCTTGATAATATAACCCATGATCGTCTGGTCGCCACATTTCCTGAATTGAACTCTGTAAAGAGTTGTAGAGCCGGTATTTACTCTGTCAAATCCCAGAATTTCACCAAGTATCCATTCACAATCATCTGTCTTGCATGGACAAGTGGTTTCTTCAAAAGTTTCAACTTTCATATATGGCATTGAGCCAACACGAATAAGCATTGGCACCATGCCACATGCTTTATAGCATTTACCTATGACAAATTTCCTGCATTGTTCTGGTGTTACAAACAGTTGCCAAAGTGTGCCTTTTTCATCCTTTGCATAAACAGTTGGTTTTGCAGCGTTGCAGTCAATTCTTTCAACAGTGAAGCACTTGCATTCTTTCTTTTCTTTGACTATTTCGTTTCTGGGCTTACAAGGGCAATCAGTTTTTTCTGCCCTTAAAACCTTCATCAAGGCAGTTTTGTCATTGATTTTCCTGACAATTGTTCCGCAAACCTTCCAGCATGAGCCTGGAACCATTTGTGTGCACTGGTCGGCAGTGACTTCAAGCAAGTAGATATTGCCGTTGTCGCCTACACCTGAAACCATGTTGCCATTTGCTGTGCATTCGTTCTTCTCGATTGTGATACAGACACAGGTGGCATCTGTTTCTTGCGGTGAGTCTTCTGGGCAAG
>Ga0351954_1034_pt1 | contig 13277 bp, 9 predicted proteins | sample BONcelT113001D13_FD_205813 | JGI IMG/M metagenome (GOLD analysis project Ga0351954, IMG submission 205813) | Enriched cells from coal bed in the Powder River Basin, Montana, United States - BONCAT cells T11 rep3 HSBNCT.T11.300.1.D13 ...
CCGTCACCTCGTATGCCCCGGGGCCCCCGCTGACGTTTTCGACCTCGGCCAGCGTGAAATATTTGATTTTCGGATTGTCCTTGATCCGCCTGAAGTTGATTTCCAGGCCGCAGGTGGGCGGGCACAGTTTCGGAAAATACTGATTAAGCTGCGCCACTCTTCCGCCCAGGTAAGGATTTTTTTCAACGATGAACACTTCATACCCCACCTCAGCGGCTTCAAGTGCCGTGGTCAGACCGCTGATGCCGCCGCCGACCACCATGATACTGCCGCTTAAAGGGGTTGCCCTGTTTTCAGTCATGCCATCCCTCCGTGCTTGAATGTTCAACAAAAAAAAACGATAAAATTAAAATATTTTTGTTTTCAGGCCTTTTCGTCTTACATCAAAAGCCTGCTTACCGCCTCATATTATAAAAGATCACACCCATACCGGAGGGATGATCATAATGAAAACCCGAAACTCGACACCGGTTGATCAGCATCCCGTCAATATTTCAAATGATGCCGTATCCTCCGGTTCCCAGTTTCAGGTTTCCAGCTTTTGTCAGTATAATGCCGCATTGGCAGTGCCGGCTGAATATCCGCTGAATTAATAAAAACCTCCAGGTGCCGTACGGCACCTGGAGGCAGGTCATCTCATCAAAATCAACGCAATTTACGGAATGATTTTGACATAATCCACTTTCTTCAGAGACCACTCATTGGTGGCTTTGTCATAGTTGGAATTGGTGAAGCAGAACCAGTTGGCATCATCCTGTCCCGGATGGTCCGCCTGATAATAGAATCCGGGATAGCGGGTTTCCTTTCGGTACTGGATGTGACGCAGATGGGCTTCCACCGTGTACAGCCTGTGATAGATTTCCCACGCTCTCATCAGTTCATGAAGGTCACCGGCGGCCAGTTTCTCGGCATCTTCGCGCATGACTTCCAGATTGTTGATGCAGATTTCGAGCATCTTACTGCTGGTCTGGTAGTAGGTCGCGGTGCCGGCGCCGTATTCATGGGAATTTTTCATCATCCGGTACATCATGCCGCTGGGCTTGATGTAGTTCGGGTTGATGTCTTCGGCGGTGGTATACGCGGCGTTGTCCAGATAGGTTCTGACCGGCTTGTAGACCATGTCCACCAGCTCTTTTGCACTTTCCTTGATGGCCGGCTTATACCCGGCGTTGTCACGGATGAACTTGACCATTTCCTTGGCAGCGATCCGGCCCTCGGCATGGGAGCCCGAGGAAAACTTGTGACCGGAACAGCCGACGCCGTCACCTGATGTAAACAGACCGGCGATGGTGGTCATCCGGTTGTAAACCTTGCCGTTGAACTTGATCTTATAACTGTCCGGCACCCAGTCGTAATCCGGGCCGGAGGTCCAGATCCCGCAGCAGCCGGAGTGGGAGCCCAGCAGATAAGGCTCGGTGGGCATGACTTCGGAATTCTTCTTTTCCGGTTCGGTGTTGGTGGCGCACCAGAGGTTGGCCTGACCGCAGGTCATGTCAAGGAAGTCTTCCCAAGCTTCCGATTCCAGGTGCTTGAGTTCCTTCTTGTCCATGGTTTTGCCAAGGGTGGCCAGCGCGGTGACCGTATCCATGATGATGGGGCCGCGGCCTTCCTTCATTTCAAACAGCATCAGGTGGTTCCGCAGGCAGGTCGGAGTAATGGCTGCCGTGCCGTAAGGCGCATATTTTTCCAGCTCTTTCTTGGCTGCTTCGCTGGCGGCGAAGTTTTCACCCAATCCGTTTAAGGCTTTGGCCTTGAACAGGAGGAACCAGGCGCCAACAGGGCCGTAACCATCTTTAAAACGAGCCGGGGTGAAACGGTTTTCCATCATGGAAAGTTCAGCACCGGCGCGCAGGGCCATTGTATAGGTGGAGCCGGAGTTCCAGACCGGATACCAGGCGCGGCCTTTGCCTTCACCCACGGACCGCGGCTGGTAGATATTGACCGCGCCGCCGCAGGCGACCATGATGGCCTTGGCTTTGATGATGTAAACCTTGTTTTCCCGAACGGAAAAACCGACGGCGCCGGCGATCTGTTTGGGATTGTTGGCGTCATTGAGCAGTTCGACGATGAACACTCGCTCCAGAATATTTTCATCACCAAGGGCCAGTTTGGCTGCCTCGGCCACAACGCGCTTGTAAGATTCGCCATTGATCATGATCTGCCATTTACCGGTACGGACCGGCTTGGCGCCGCTCTTCAGGGTTCCCATGGACTGGCCTTTCTTGCCGTCCATGTTCTTTCCGTCATCGGATTTTTTCCAGATGGGCAGGCCCCATTCCTCAAACAGATGAACGGAATCATCCACATGGCAACCCAGGTCGAAAATCAGGTCTTCACGGACAATGCCCATGAGGTCGTTGCGGACCATGCGGACATAATCATCAGCGCTATTTTCGCCGACATAGGTATTGATGGCGGAAAGGCCCTGGGCAACAGCGCCGCTTCTTTCCATGGCCGCTTTATCCACCAGAAGGATCTTGGCGTCCGGGCTCGTCCATTTCTTGACTTCAAAAGCCGTACCGCAGGCCGCCATACCGCCGCCCACGATCAGGATATCAACTTCCCGCTCTTCAACCTGCGGATCTCTTACCGCCTTAAGTTCCCCCTTGGGTTTGTTCGGTAATGCCATATTATTTCCTCCTTGTTGATGTAAATTCGGAATTTGTCATTCACTCGTATAATGCATTAAAAATTAATGCATCTGGGCCAACTTATACCGTCGCCTGGGGTTTCTTGATCTGATAGCCGTCGGCTTCCTCGGTGGAAAGCAGGCCGCTGTCAAGGTCTTTTCCCTTGAGATCCTTGTACGCATTGGCGGTGCCTTCGGGGGTGGTCCGGATGGGGAACTTGAAGCGTTTGATGACGCCGTTGCGGAACTTGCAGGTCCACATGACGTCTTCGGTACCCATCATGGGCATAATGCTGCTTCCCAGGGGAACAAAGTCCGCATAGCCACGTACTTCGATAGCCTGAGTCGGGCAGATTTTAACACAGGAAAAACATTCCCAGCACTGATCCGGTTCCTGATTATAAGCCTTCATTGCATTGGGTTCGAGCACCATCAGGTCGTTGGGGCAAATATACATACAGGCTGTTTTTTCGCCGCCCTTGCACCCGTCACATTTCTCTGTAATTACAAAACTCGGCATTATCTACCTCCTAAAATTTTACGTTGAATTGAAAGTGAACGTCTGCTCCACTTTATCGATCGGGCTATGTCAGTTATCTGATCGCCTGGCGCACCTCCTTTCTCGCTGGTGACAGCAAAAAAATGGATCTCAAAATATTTCGGACACGTGTCATTTCAGAACGCACGCCTTGCCACTGCAAATCTTTAAAATCTATTTACATAAAAATCAAAAGGATATCAAAATATTATTTGTGAAACGAAATAATTATCACTCACCATAATTCTTGTCAAGATTTTTTGTCCCTGTTACCTGATGCAGGCGCCAGGGCCATCTTCAGATGCAAAAAAACCTAAAATACACATTATATCAACAATATATGATATTTATATAAAATACTTTTTTTTGCGGTGCCGCCGTACATCTCTTAACCACTGCCTCCGGTCAGCCCAGGTAAACACGGCGGACCCGGTCGGATACAACGGTCACTACTTCATAACCTATGGTATTTGTTTTTCGGGCCACTTCATCAGCGGTCACGGATTCATTCCCCTGTGATCCGATCACAACGACTTCATCACCAAGCCGCGCATCCACGATATCACTTACATCCAGCATGGTCAGATCCATGCAGACCCGGCCGATAACCGGCGCGCTCTGCCCCCGGACCAGCATCCGGCCGCTTGTGGAAAGCAGGCGCCGATACCCGTCTCCATATCCGATGCCAACAGTGGCGATGGTGGCAGGTCGCGTCGTGACGGCATCCCCGCCGTAGCTCACCGGAAAGCCGGCATCAACTTGCTTGAGATGAATGATACGGGTTTTTATCGACATCGCCGGCTTCAGGCAAATGCGGGTATGGTTCACCATATCCGAAGGATAAATCCCGTAAATGGAGATCCCGACGCGCACCATATCCAGATGGGTCTCGGGCATGTCGATGGCGGCCGCACTGTTGGCCGCGTGTCTGACGGCAAATTCAATTCCCCTGGCCCTTAGTTTCCCGATAAACGCATTAAAAACGGCAAGCTGCCGATATGCAAAACCCTTATCCGATTCATCCGCCGTGGCAAAATGAGTATAAATCCCCTCCAGATCGATCCCGGGAAGGCCATGGATGGCTGTTGCTTCATCCAGGCCGGCGGCCATGTCGCCCTCGTTGTCGGCATCCGGAACCGCGCACCGGGCCAGAATGCCGAGCCGGCCCATGCCGGTATCGACCTTCAGATGTGCCCGGACCTTTTTACCCAGGGCCGTTGCCGCGTCGGAAAGCAACTCCGCAGTGTCTCTGCTGTAGATCGTCGGGATCAGATCATAATCCACAAGTTGTCCGGCACAGGACCCGGGGGTATGGCCGAAAATCAGCACCGGGGCCGTGATGCCCGCTTTGCGTATCCGGAGCGCCTCGGCAAAACGCGCCACGCCCAAAGCATCGGCGCCGTGGGCCAGCGCCCGGACGGACACCTCCAGCAGGCCATGGCCGTAGGCATTGGCCTTAACCGCAACCATCAGGCGGCATCCGGGCGCCAGAATCCGCTTAAACGCGCCGACATTGTGCGCAATGGCGGACAAATCGATTTCGGCCCACACGTCCTCGGTATTCAATTTCTCCTCATGGGTCCCCATGCCGCCCGGGATCATGGTGGCAATGGCATCCGGCCTCATGGTTTCCGATCCAGACTACGGTATTGGATCGCTTCGGCCACGTCGGAGGATCGGATTTCGGTTTCCCCGGCCAGGTCGGCAATGGTCCTGGCAATCTTTAAAATCCGATTGTAGGCACGGGCCGAAAGACCCAGGATATCGATAGCTGCCTGAAGCAGCCGGCCCGAATCATCGTCGATTCGGCAGAAACGCTTGATATGCCGGTTTTTCATGCCGGTATTATTATGGATACCCGTTTTACAAAAGCGCGCCGTCTGGATCTTCCTCGCGCTCGACACCCGTTCCCGGATCCGATGGGAAGGTTCGCCCGGCCGGGGGTCGGTCAAGTCGCCATAGCCCACCGCCGGCACATCCACATGAATATCGATTCTGTCAAGCAAAGGACCCGATATCCGGTCCCGATATTTTTGAAGCTGATAATGCGAACATCGACAAGAGATCTTCTGGTCCGTAAAATAACCGCACGGGCAGGGATTCATGGCGGCCACCAGCATAAAACAGGACGGATAGGTAATGCTCATGGCGGCCCGCGAAATGGTGACTTTACGATCTTCCAAGGGCTGCCGCAGGGCTTCGAGAACGGGTCTTCGGAATTCCGGCAGCTCATCCATAAACAGGACCCCGTTGTGCGCCAGGCTGATTTCACCCGGCCGGGGAATGTTCCCCCCGCCGATCATGCCCGCATCCGATATGGTATGATGGGGCGATCGGAATGGCCGCCGGGTCACCAGTGCCTGGTCTTTTTCAAGCAGGCCGGCCACGCTGAATATTTTGGTGGTTTCAAGTGATTCCTCAAATGTCAGATCCGGCAGTATTCCCGCAAACCGCCTGGCCATCATGGTTTTACCGGAACCCGGCGGACCGGTCATGAGCAGATTATGACCGCCGGCCGCGGCGATTTCCATGGCCCGTTTGACATGCTCCTGTCCGGCTACCTCTGAAAAGTCCGAAGCATTTTCCTCATCTCCCGCGATCAACAGATCCGGATCGAATCGCTCCGGCAGGATCTGTCGGGCACCCCGGATAAAATCAACGGCTTCGGAAAGGGTTTGAACCGCAATCACTGATATTTCACCCACCACCGCGGCTTCCCGACGATTGGTATGGGGAACGATGATCTCAACATAACCGGCATCCCTGGCCGCAATCGCCATGGGAAGAGACCCGTTGACCGGTTTGACCCGGCCATCGAGTGAGAGTTCCCCCATCACCAGTCGCCCCTCCAGGGCGTTCGAAGGGATAACGCCGGAGGCCGACAGGATGCCCAGCGCAATGGGCAGGTCAAAACCGGTCCCCATTTTTCGGATATGGGCCGGCGCCAGGTTCACGATGATCCGGTCGTCGGGGAAAACATAACCGCTGTTGGCAATGGCGGCCTTGACCCGCTCCTTGCTCTCCCTGACCGATATCTCGGGCAGACCCACCGTGGTGTATGACGGAAGCCCGAATGCGATATCGACTTCGACTTCCACCAGACAGGCGTCGATGCCGATGACCGCGCTGGATAATACCTTAGACAGCACCCTGATTCCTCTTTGCGTTTTGGAGACATAATTTGATCGCATGGCGCGCCAAAGGCTTACACGCCGAAACTAAATACATATCAGACCGGAAAATGAAGGACAACCGGATTTATGACAAATGCACCATAAAAACATCCAGGGCAATCGCAAGTAACTTTATCATCAAAGTATGTTATATTGACCAAAGCTCGTCTCAAATAAGACCCTTAACATCCCGATAAAATATCATATATTAATTATAAAAATAAGTCATTGAAATTGTTAAAAAATCTAGACTTTTACGTTTTTGTATGATAACCATCCTAAAAAACATTAATTTTTAGGAGGTTACACCATGACAAAGCCCATCGCCGCACCCATTGCCAGGCACATCGATTGTATTACAGACCCCCGGCATCATAACACCCGACACCAGCTCTACGATATCCTGATGGTCGCCCTTTGCGCCATTATCAGCGGCGCGGATACCTGGACACAGGTAGAGGAATACGGCCGTACCAAACAGACTTGGTTCAATGAGTTTTTGGAACTGCCCAACGGCATCCCCTCCCATGATACCTTCGGCCGCCTGTTCGCCATGATTGAACCCAAGGCTTTTCAAACATTTTTCGCCCGCTGGGTCCAGGATCTTCCCTACTCCCTTAAAGGCAAAACCGTCGCCATTGACGGAAAAACGCTTCGTCGATCCCATGACCGCGCCAACGGTACGGCCGCTATTCATATGGTCAGTGCGTGGGCAGCGGAACACAACCTCGTACTCGGCCAGCTCAAAACCGATGATAAATCCAATGAGATCACCGCGATCCCGGAACTGATCAAAACCCTCGCTCTGGAAGGCGCCATTGTCACTATTGACGCCATGGGCTGTCAAAAAAAAATTGCCCGCACCATCATCGAGGAAAATGCCGATTATGTCCTGCAAGTCAAAAACAACCAGCCAGACCTCCATCAACATATAGCGCTATTTTTCCAGGACCCAGCCAATGGCCCCTTTGACTCTTTTGAAACCGTCGACGGCGAGCACGGTCGTATCGAAACCCGGCGTTACTACACCACCGACAATATCGACTGGCTTCAAGGAAAACACCTGTGGGAAGGCATCACCAGCATCGCCATGGCGGTACGGCAGCGAGATATTGACGGAACCGTATCAACGGAAACCGCTTATTTTATCTCCAGCCTTCAAAATCATACCCCAACGATCGCCCATGCCATCCGGAACCATTGGGGTATTGAAAACGGACTCCACTGGTGCCTGGACGTCTCTTTCCGGGAAGATCACTGTCGGGTACGCAAGGACCATGCCCCGGAGAATTTCGGTATTCTGCGACATATGGCGCTCAACTTGCTCAAACAGGAAAAAACCCTTAAAGGGGGTATCCAAACCAAACGACTCAAGGCCGCCTGGGATCACAAATACCTCCTGAAAATCTTGAACTCATAACTTTCTACATGCGATTGCCCTGTAAAAACATCGACTCCGGATTGCTTTTTTTGACCGTATCAGATATATCATAAAAAAATTCAGGTCCGGAATCCTGCCGAGACCGAAAAACAAAGGAAAAACAATCGACATGGTGATGGCATACAGGCAACGCACCCTGGCCGGACCGGTTCATTTTACCGGACCTGGCGTTCACTCGGGAAAACAGATCCACCTGACCATCCGGCCCGCACCGCCCAATACCGGCATCCGGTTCAGGCGGGTGGATCTTCCGGCAAAGCCCTATATCCGGGCGCATTTCAGCCGGGTTGTGGATACGAGCCTTGCCACCGTCATCGGGGAAAACGGATGCATCGTATCCACCATCGAACATGTCATGGCATGCCTGGCGGGTCTTGGCATCGACAACGCCGTGGCCGAACTCGATGATTATGAAACCCCCATCATGGACGGCAGCGCCGGTGTTTTCACCAAAGCCATCCGCGGGGCCGGGATTGTCGAACAGGACGCCCCCCGCATTTATTTCGTGGTCAAAACACCCATAACGCTTGAAAAGTCTGATAAATCCGTATGCCTTTACCCGGCGCCCAACTTTACCATCACCTGTACCATCGTATTCGATCATCCGGCCATCAAGACACAGCGTCTTTCCATTGAACTTACGGAAGAAAAATTTGAGCAGGAAATATCACAAGCCAGGACATTCGGCTTCCTCCAGGAACTGGAATATCTCAAGTTCTACGGCCTGGGCAAAGGCGGATCACTGGAAAATGCGGTGATTCTGGATAAAAACGGGATCGTCAACAAAGGCGGCCTGAGGTATCCGGATGAATTCGTGCGACACAAAATACTGGATTGCATCGGTGATTTTTCGCTTCTGGGCATGCCCATTCTCGGGCATCTGGTATTATACAAATCCGGCCACCTTTTTAATCATGAATTTCTCAAAACATTTTATAATGAAAAAAAGGCGTGGGAAACACGCTCGCTATTGGAATTCGAATCCGACAACCGCCGCCTTGAAGAGATCGCCCCTTCAGCGGCCGTCAATAATAACGGCCAACGGTCCTTCATGGAGCCTGACAATCTATGAGCGGTCAAATAAGAGGCATCTTTTTTATCCTGTGGCTTTGTGCGGCATTGCTTTTGTGTCCGTTTGCACACGCGAAAACCGTTAAGATCAGCGACCTGCAGGTGACCAGTCGGCAGGAGGATATGCTTCTGTTTCTAAATGTTGATGGGGCCTTTGATAAACAATTGAATGAAGCCGTCCACAACGGGGTCCCGGCGATATTTTCATTTATCATCGAGCTGAGCCTGGACCAGGGAATTTTTCGGAGCAAAACTATTCTCGAACTCAGCGTGACCCATACCCTCAAATATAACGCCATGAAAAATAATTACACTGTCAGGCGGTCATGGGAAGACAACCGGCCGCTGACCACGGATGTTTATGAAGACGCCAAAAAATGGATGTCGGAAATCGAAAATCTGCGATTACTGCCCTTGTCCCACCTGCAAAAAGGGGAACGGTACATGGTCAGATCCAAGGTGATGCTTGACAAAGCGACGCTTCCCTTTTTAAATTATATCTTTTTTTTCATATCGTTATGGGACTTTGAAAGCGACTGGCAGTATTATCGATTCATTTACTGATGCCGGCCGTAAACCTTCCTGCACGGAACTTTTCAACCGCCGATGATAGACCTGCCGAAACCGCCGAAAAACAACCGATACAAGAAGCCGGTCCCCACCCTTCCCAAGGCTGAACAGCGCCGCCGCAAGAGGGAATATATCATCGCCGGCATCGTCGTGGCGCTGATCGTCCTGATTTCTTATGCCATCCTGAAAGGACTGCATTTCGGGGACGACATGGCGGTGTCCAACAGCATCATGATATTTATTCTCATCAATATCAACCTGCTGTTGATCATCCTGCTCATTTTTCTGGTCATCAGAAATCTGGTCAAAATTATCTACGAACGGAAGCGAAAGGTCGAAGGAAGCCGGCTTCGCACCAAGCTCGTTGCCGCGTTTATTTCACTGACCCTGCTGCCCACCATTGTATTATTCGTTTTCTCACTGCATTTCATCACCTCCAGTATTGAATTCTGGTTCAGAATCCCCATTGACCAGTCCCTGACCAACGCCCTGGCCGTGGGCAGAAACATTTATACACTGGTTGAGGAGAACAACACCTTTTTTCTGGACAAGGCCGCCTATCAGATCGCCACACGCGATCTTCTGTCGCCGAAAAATGAAAAAGAGCTTGCCACTTACGTGCAGGTGGTGCAGCGGGCTTTCAATCTCAATGTCGTTGAAGTTTACAATGCCCGATTCAAAAGACTTGCCTTCTCGGTGACCCCTTCCCTGCCGGCGGATGTCATCGAACCCGCCGATCCGGGCACACTCCAAAAAGGACTGTATAACGGCGAAGACACCTGGTCGACATCCGAACACACCGCCGCCGGTGAAATGATCCGGAACATCGCGGCCATCCCCTTCGGCGCAAAAGAAGACAACATAAAGGGATTTATATTAATATCCGTACTGCTGCCGCCGGATCTGGTCCGGAACCTGGCTTCCATCACCCAGGGATTCGAGGAATACCAGCAGACCAAAATGCTCAAATATCCCATACGCCTTACCTATTATATAACCCTGACCATTGTGGCCCTTCTGGTGCTGTTCTGCGCGGTCTGGTTCGGCATGTATCTTTCCCGGCGGGTGACCGTTCCCATCATGGAACTGGCCGAGGGAACCCGGCGCGTTGCCGGCGGAGACCTGACCTATCACATCACCGTGGCGGCCGACGATGAAATAAAGACGCTGGTGGACTCCTTCAACAAAATGACCCGGGACCTGCGGTTCAGCCGCAAGGAACTGGAAGTCTATACCAAAAAACTCTTTGACCAGAATATCGAGATTGAAGAAAGACGCCGGTACATGGAAATCGTTTTAGACAATGTCTCCACCGGCGTAATTTCCATCGATGCCCGGGGGCTGGTGACCACCATCAACCATTCCGCGGAAAAAATGTTGAATCTGCGATCCGCCGATATCATCCGGAAAAGCTACAAGAATATTCTGGAGAACCAGCATGCAGACCTGGCAGAAGAAATTTACGACCGTTTCTGGAAAAAACATGAAGAGAGTCTTTTAAAAACCCTGACGATGACCGTTTCAGGCAAATCCAGAGTGTTTATGGTTAATTTCAACGCATTAAAGGACGATGCCGGCCGCCAGATCGGCATGGTCATGGTATTTGACGACATGACCGAACTGGAAAAAGCCCAGCGCATGGCGGCATGGCGGGAAGTGGCGCGACGCATCGCCCATGAAGTAAAAAACCCGCTGACGCCCATCTCCCTGTCGGCCCAGCGTCTCTGGCGAAAGTACAAGGATGCCATCAAGGATCCCGTTTTTGAAGAATGCACCCGGACCATCATCGATCACACCGAACTGATTCGGAACCTGGTCAATGAATTTGCGTCATTCGCGCGATTCCCCGCCGCCAACCCCGTCCCCTGCGAACTGCCTCCCATTATTTCCGAAACCGTGGCCCTCTATCGTGAAGGACATCCGAATATCACTTTTGAAATACGGGACAGCGGAGATATTCCCGTCTTGAAACTGGATCGCCAGCAGATCAAGCAGACCCTGATTAATCTCATTGATAATGCCATCGCCGCCATCCGGCAGGAAGGGACCATCATCATCGAAGCAAGCCATGACCCCGGTAAAAATACCGTCACCCTGACCGTGACCGACACCGGCACCGGGATTTCGGACATGGAAAAACCGTTCATGTTTGAACCCGATTTTACCACCAAGAAAACCGGCATGGGTCTGGGACTGGCCATCGTCAGCACCATTATATCAGATCATAAAGGAAAAATTCACGCCGAGGACAATGTGCCCCACGGCGCCAGATTTGTTATTGAACTGCCTGTTGCGCCGCCGTCTGAAAATTGAAAAGTTTATATATAAATTAACCTACGGACAATCCCAACGCATAAAGGAGCCCGAATTTCATGTTCCCCACGGTTCTGATCGTGGATGATGAAACATCCATTTTAAAAACCTTAAGCGGCATCTTGTCGGATGAAGGGTTTGAAACCATTACGGCCACAAACGGATACGAAGCATTGAAAATCCTGGATGACGAATCCCCGGATCTTGTCCTGCTCGACATCTGGATGCCAGGAATGGACGGCATCGACACCCTGAAGGAGATCCGGAAAAAACACCCGACCCTTCAGGTGATCATGATCACCGGACACGGCACCATTGAAACCGCCGTGACCGCCACAAAGATCGGCGCGTTTGACTTTATTGAAAAACCGCTTTCCATCGACAAGGTCATCGTGGGCATCAATAACGCCCTCAATTTCAGACGATTGGAAGAGGAAAACCGCTACTTACGCAAAAAAAACATCGAGCAGACCGCCATCACCGGAAACAGCCCGCCGGTTCAAGCCCTTCTGCGGCAGGTCCATATCGCGGCCCCCACCGATGCCTGGGTCCTGATCTCCGGAGAGCAGGGCACGGGCAAGGAACGCGTGGCCCGCATGATCCATCAGATCAGCGCCCGGTCCGACCAGCCCATGATCAATGTCAACTGCGCCGCCATCCCGGATAACCGTTTTGAAAACGAGCTGCTGGGGCATGAAAAAGGCGCCTTCGTGGAAGCAACCGCAAAAAAAAGGGGAAAACTGGAACTCGCCGACAAGGGGATCCTGTTTTTAGATGAAATCGGAGAAATGGGTCCAGGGGCCCAGGCTGCGCTGCTGCGGGTCCTGGAGGAGAAAAAATTCCAGCGCATCGGCGGAGGCCGGATATTGTCCGTGGACATTCGGATCATCGCGGTCACCAGCAAGGACCTCCAGGCCGAAGTTGACGCGGGGCGCTTTCGTCAGGATCTCTATTTCCGGATCAATGTCATTCCCGTCATTGTGCCGCCGCTGCGGGAACGCATAGATGACATCCCGGAGCTGGCGCGCGTTTTCCTGGCCCAGTTCGCGGAAAAACACCGGACCCCTCCAAAACAGCTCACTTCCGAAGCCGCCGCCGTACTCCAGGACTATGGGTGGCCCGGCAACGTGCGGGAACTCAAAAACCTCATCGAACGTTTAGATATAGCAAACCGGTCGGCGCAGATCGGAGCCCTCGACATCCCGCCGCCCTACAACCCGGAAACAGCACCCGCCGACGCATCCGCCGAACGACTCTTTGCCATCGACCGACTGAAAGAGGCCCAACAGGCCTTTGAAATGGAATATATCAGCCGAAAACTTAAACAAAATGACTACAACATCCCCCAGACCGCCAAACAAATCGACGCCGACAAACGCTACCTGCAGAAAATCGCAAAGCAGCTTGAGAAAGCCGGAGCGCTGCCCGCGGGCAAATAAGCCGGTCCTGACGAAAAAACCGGACTGAATTTTAAAAACCCTGACGATGACCGTTTCAGGCAAATCCAGAGTGTTTATGGTTAATTTCAACGCATTAAAGGAC
>Ga0351954_1036_pt1 | contig 13262 bp, 9 predicted proteins | sample BONcelT113001D13_FD_205813 | JGI IMG/M metagenome (GOLD analysis project Ga0351954, IMG submission 205813) | Enriched cells from coal bed in the Powder River Basin, Montana, United States - BONCAT cells T11 rep3 HSBNCT.T11.300.1.D13 ...
GCAGGCAGGAAAACCTGTTTGTGGTGGATTATGATGAACATGCCGGCCCCGGGGATTTTAAGGATCGGGAAGTCGCCGGCGTCGTCGGCCTTAACGGCGGGAAATCCGGGAACCCGAACCGATCCGGTCGAAAATCCGGCAGTAAATCCGTTAAAAAAACCGGCGGAAAAGCAGAACCGGCCGTCAAGCCCATGATTCAACGGTTGCTTTTTGAATGAGTGATTGATCCCAATGAATATAGTCTTTTGCGCCATTGTCCTGATCGCCTTTGTTTTTGCCGGATTCAGGCAGTTTGCCTGGTCTCCGGATTCCGGTGTGTCGTCGCCCATGGAAATCCTTTCCAGGGAGATGGTGACGTCGGCGGGCGGGGCCGTGGAACTGGCCATCGGCCTGGTGGGGGTTATGACCCTTTTTCTGGGATTGATGAAGATCGCGGAAGCCGGGGGATTGCTCAGGATCATCGCCCGGCTCATCCGGCCCCTGATGATCCGTTTGTTCCCGGACGTTCCGGCGGATCATCCGGCCATGGGGGCCATGATTTTAAACCTGTCCGCCAATGTGCTCGGCTTGGGCAACGCCGCCACCCCTTTCGGGATCAGGGCCATGCAGGAGCTGGATAAACTCAATCCGGAAAAGGGGACGGCCACCAATGCCATGGCCCTGTTTCTGGCCATCAACACCTCAAGCATCACCCTGTTGCCCACGGGCGTCATTGCCCTGCGGGCCGCGGCCGGTTCCGTGGATCCTGCCGCGATTCTTCCCACCACACTCTTTGCCACCATGGGCTCCACGTTGATCGCCATCATGGCCGCAAAACTCTATTCGCGGTTTTCCACGCCCGTTGCCGCGCCTCTTGTCACCGCGGGTTCCGCATCCGGCGCGGATACGGCGTCGCTGCCGACGGCTTCTGATCCGGCGATTGCCGGTAAAGATCAGGATTCAGCAATGCATTCGGAGGACGCGCCCGCATCCGGCTATCCGGCCTGGGTCAGCGCCCTGGCCCTGATGGTGCTGGTTTCCCTGGTGCCCCTGGCGATCCTGTTCGGAAAGGCCGTTTCCCCCTGGATTATCCCTTCGCTCATGGTCGGTTTTCTGCTCTTCGGGATGTTAAAAGGTGTCCGGGTTTATGAAACCTTTATCGAGGGGGCCAAAGAGGGCTTTCAGGTGGCGATTCGGATCATCCCTTTTCTGGTGGCGATTCTGGTGGCTGTGGCCATGTTCCGGGCCAGCGGCGCCATGGATGTGATGGTGCGGTTTCTGGGCGCGTGGACCGGGGTGGTGGGACTTCCGGGTGAGGCCCTGCCCATGGCCATCCTGAGGCCGTTGTCCGGCTCCGGGGCTTACGGCGTGCTGGCTTCCATTATCAATGATCCGGCCATCGGGCCCGACAGTTATGTCGGATACCTGGTCAGCACCCTTCAGGGCTCCACCGAAACCACCTTTTATGTGCTGGCGGTCTATTTAGGCGCGGTGGGGGTGCGGCGGGTCCGTCACGCCCTGGGTGCGGCCCTGACCGCTGATCTTGCCGGCATTGTTTTCGCCGTGATGGCCTGCCTTTACGTGTTCGGATAGCAGCGGTTTTTTTGTATGCCGCCTTTATTCCCAGCGATTGTCTTTTCGATTCAAGTCAATGGTTTCATCCGGAGTCTGCGTTTTCCGATCACCGGGGCCCACCGGCCGGCCCGGACCGGCTGCGTCCTGTAGGAGCATGTTTAAAAACCAGCCCGCGATGCTGATCAGTATCGCGCCGAAGACCGCGGCCCAGAATCCCGTGACCGTAAATCCCGGAATCAGGCCGGATGCCATCTTCAGCATCAGCGCGTTGATGACAAAGGTGAACAGGCCTAAGGAAAGGATGTTGATGGGCAATGTCAGGATCAATAGGATCGGTCGGAAAAACAGGTTAAGAACGCCCAGTGCCGCTGCGGCGAAAAGGGCGCTGAAAAAACCGGTGGCGGAGATTCCCTCCACAACATAGGCGGTAAACAGGATAGCCCCGGTCAGACACAGCCACCGGATCAACAGGTGGGTCATGACGGGTTGACCGGGTCGATCTCCCGGTGTAAAACCTTGAAAATTTTTAAAGATAATGATCGGCATCGATGATATTCCCATTGTGTTGTATCCGCGCCCGGCCTCCGGCATCCCGGATCAGGCGGATATCGTCATGGCTGGAGCCGGCCAGGAATGAGTGGCGGCTGCGCAGCCGTTTGAAGTCAAAATTTTCCAGCGCTTCCAAAAGAAGCTCGATTTCCCTTTCCAGGTCCGCCTTGTCGCCGGAAGCCCCGGCTTTGAAATAACGGGAAATCCGGATATTGTATTGCCGCCGGATTTCCGTTTCAACGCAATGGGCCGACAAGTCGAGCCTGATGACAGTTACCATATCCACATCCTGAAGTCTCAGTAACAGTTTTTCCCCTTTTCATGCAAGGCCGGTTTTGTTATTTTGGCATTCGGCATTTTTTACCCGTATTTGATGCCGCTATTTTTATCGAATTTTTTTCAATTGACAATGAAATGTTTTTATCTCTATTAAGAGCGTTTGTTGCTTTTTTGTGAGGTTGTCCATCTGTGCCGAAGATGATCCGGAAACGGCGGTGCGGAGTGGGCGGTATTTATTGTTTCAGTATCATGTGAGGAAAGGGAGGGCAAATCAGATGTATGTCCCAAGATATATTTTTTTTACCAAGGGCTTCGGCACGGACAAGGCCCAACTGGCATCTTTTGAAAATGCGCTTCGCGAAGCCGGTATTGCACATCTTAACCTGGTTCAGGTTTCTTCCATATTTCCACCGGGATGCAAAATAATCGAAAAAGAAAAGGGGCTTGCCAAACTCGAACCGGGGGAGATCACTCACTGCGTTATGGCCAGGGAACAGAGCCGGGAGCCCGGCCGTCGCATCGTGGCCAGCATTGGCCTGGCCCTGCCCGAGGGGGATGATAAATACGGCTACCTCTCGGAACATCACGGTTACGGCCAGACCGAAAGTGAAGCCGGTGATTTTGCCGAAGACCTGGCGGCCTCCATGCTGGCCAACACGCTGGGCATCGAGTTTGATCCGGATAAGGACTATGACGAACGCAAGGAGATTTACCGGATGTCGGGCAAGATCATTCATTCCCGCCATACCAGCCAGGCGGCCCTGGGCGCGGAAGGAAATCTCTGGACAACCGTTATCGCCGCCGCGATTTTTGTCAAATAATGGCGATAATATCGCCAATGCCGTTTGTGCCGTTCGGCGGCCCGGAGGTTCAGGCCGCCGAACTCAATGCCGCCCGAATTATTATCCTGCCCATCTATTATGAAGTGGCCCCGTCTTTCGGCGCCGGCAGCAAAGAAGGCGCCTACCATCTGCTGACCGCTTCCGCCGAACTGGAGGATATAGACGAGGAAACCGGGATCGACTGGCAGCGACATGGCATCCACACCCTGGGCCCACTGGAACCGCCGGAGCAGCCGGAACAGGCCGTGGCCGGAATCGAAGCCGCGGCGCGTCCCCATCTGGAATCCGGAAAATTCCTGCTGTCCGTTGGCGGGGATCATGCCGTTTGCATCGGCCTGATCCGGGCCGCGGCTCAAATTCATCCCGATATGGGCGTGCTCCAGGTGGACGCGCACCTGGATCTTCGGGATTCCTGGCATGGCAGTCGATACAACCATGCCTGCGTCATGCGGCGGGTGGCCGATGATATGGGTTTGGCCTTCGCCCAGGTGGGCATCCGTTCATTATCATCTGAAGAACATGATTATATTAAAAAAAATAATCTCAAGCCCTTTTACGCCCACGGCATTGATCCCATAGATTTGAGTTGGATCGACGACGTAATTGAAACCCTGCCAGCATCCGTCTATATCACCATCGACTTAGACGGCCTGGACCCTTCGGTAATTCCCGGCACCGGCACCCCCGTACCCGGAGGCTTAAGCTACCGCCAGTTGGTTGAACTGATCCGCCGGGTGGGCCGGTCCCGCCGCGTGGTGGGCGCCGACATCAATGAGCTGGCCAAGATCGAAGGAACCGTGGTTTCGGAATTCACCGCCGCCAAAATCGCCTCCAAAATCCTGGTTCACTGCATATAGCCGCTCTTCCGGAGTACGTTTGGTGGAAGGGTAAACCATCCATCCACTCGCTCAATGCGCGTGTTGCCGGACGGTACGGTTGATCCGCTAAATTTCTCAAACTCGGGCTTCGCCCTCAAACAGTGAGAAATTTTTAACGCGGATCAGCCGTACCGTCTTTTTCGGCAACACACGCAAAACCGCTCGCGGACAGATGGTTTACCCCTCTTTTCCAGCGGGTTTGTCGACAATATTTTCCCGTGATCATCAAATAAAAAACGCCCGACGGTATATGCCGCCGGGCGTTTTTATGTGTTACGTCAGTGACAGAAAACGATTAGAACAATCCGCTCACTTTACCGGTTGCCGGATCAACATCGATTCTTCTGAAGGCCGGGTTGGAACCGGTGCCGGGCATCAGGCTGATGGTGCCCGCGCACGGACAGAGGAATTTCGCACCGGAATAAATCAGGATGTCGCGGATGGGCAGGCGCCATCCCTTGGGAACGCCCTTCTTGACCGGGTCATGAGTAAGGCTCAGGTGCGTCTTGACCATCATGGTGGCGAAATCCGCATACTTGGGATCTTTTTCCAGCATGTCGGCTTTGGTGGTCGCTTCCGGTGACCAGTCCACGCCGTCCGCACCGTAAACTTCCTTGGCGATGAGTTCCACGCGGTCGCGCAGTTTCATTTCCAGCGGGTAGAGGAATTTGAAATCATTGCCGGCTTCGCAGGCGTCAATAACCGCGTCGGCAAATTCCAGCGAACCTTCGCCGCCCTTGAGCCAGTGGTTGGACTCGGCACAACGGGCGCCGGCGGCTTCGGCGGCTTTCTTGACCATGGCCACTTCAGCGTCGGTATCCGTATAGAAACGGTTGATGCACACTACCGGGTTGATGCCGGACTTGCGGATCACGCCGATCATGTGGACCATGTTTTCGCAGCCTTTTTCCACCAGGGCCAGGTTTTCCTTGGTGTAGGCGTCATCCAATGCTTTGCCGGCGACCACTTTGGGTCCGCCGCCGTGCATTTTGAGCGCCCGAACGGTGGCGGTCAGAACGGAAACGTGGGGTTTTAAGCCCGAGAAGCGGCATTTCACGTTCCAGAATTTTTCAAAACCGATGTCGGCTGCAAATCCGGATTCGGTGACATGATAATCCCAAAGTTTGAGGCCCACGCGGTCGGCGATGATGGAGCTCTGGCCCACAGCGATGTTGGCGAACGGGCCGGCGTGCACCAGGCAGGGCTGGTATTCGGCCGTGCTCATCAGGGTGGGGTTGATGGTGTTGCGCATAAAGGCCGCCATGGCGTTGCCCACTTCCAGATCGCGGCAGGTGACCGGTTTGCCGGACTTGTCGAAGGCCACGGTGATGTTGTTGATACGCTCTTTCAGGTCGGCCAGGTCGGTGGCCACGGCCAGAATGGCCATGAGCTCGGAGCCCACGGCAATGCCGAATTTTGACTGCATGACATAACCATCGGTGCGGCCGCCAAGGCCGATGACGATATTGCGCAGGGCCTGGGCGCAGAAATCGATGATCCAGCCCATTTCAACGCGGGTGGGGTCAATGTCTAAGCGGCGCATGCCGGTGAGGCGGGCAAGCTGCTCGTCATTATAGTTGCGCTCGTGCTGCATGCGGGCGGTCATGGCCACCATGCCCAGGTTGTGAGCGTTCATGATGTCGTTGATGTCGCCGGTAAGGCCCAGGGAAAACTCGGTCATGGGGATCAGCAGGGAGTTGCCGCCGCCGGCCGCCGTGCCTTTTACGTTCATGGTGGGGCCGCCGGAAGGCTGGCGCAATGCCCCGCCCACGCTCTTTCCGCGGGCGCCCAGACCTTCCATCAGGCCTAAAGAGGTGGTGCTTTTGCCTTCGCCAAGGGGGGTGGGGGTGATGGCGGTCACTTCAATGTATTTGCCGTCCGGTTTGTTCTTCAGACGTTCGATGACTTTCAGGAAATCGATTTTTGACAGCCGGCCCATGGCCAGCATTTCGTCATCCGCGAGTCCCAGTTTTTCTTTCCATTGTTCCGGCATGGGCATGTTTTTTTCCGCTTCCTCGGAAATCTGCCAGTCCGCCATTTTGGTTGCATCATAGGCCATGTTTTTTTCTCCTTTTTGGTGTTGTGGTTAAATCTCGATGGTGTTTTTAAAATTTGCGCCGACATGCCCGGCATGGGCGCTATTAAATATAATGTATCAATATTATCGTTTAGTTAGCGAATTTTTACCAAAAACAAAATAGGATATCACATACCATGTAAAAGGCGGCTTGACAAGGGCAAAAGAAAAAGTTTGAGGGAAAAATCGGGAAAATAAGACTCTATCCCTGTAACCGGGTCATGCGGTGATAAAACCCCTGTTGCACCATCAGACGGTCATGGGTCCCGAACTCCATGATTTTGCCTTCATGAAGCACGATGATATGATCCGCGATGCGGGCGGTGCTCAGGCGGTGGGCGATGACAACGGCGGTGCGATTGCGCATCAGGTTGCCCATTGCGTCCTGGATTTTGGCCTCGGTCTCCGAGTCGATATAGGAAGTGGCCTCATCCAGCAGGATCAGTTCGGGGTCAACGGCTATGGCCCGGGCAATGGAGATGAGCTGCCGCTGGCCGCTGGACAAGGACGCGCCGCTTTCTCCCAGAACCGTATCGATGCCGTCGGGCAGGCGGCCGATAAAGGACGCGCAACGGGATGCGTCCAGTATCCGCTGGATCTCGTTTTCCGGGACATCGACTTTATCGCCGAAAATATTGCTCCGGATGGTGCCGGAAAATAAAAACGGGTCTTGGGTGACCAGCGCCATCCGGGATCTCAGATGTTGGATGCCGTAACGCCGAATGTCTTTGCCGTTGATGCGGACAACCCCGGAGTCCGGGTCATGGAACCGGGTGATGAGATTGATGATGGACGTCTTGCCCGCGCCCGTGGGCCCCACAATGGCAAGGGTTCGGCCCGAAGCGACCGTAAAGGAAACCGCATCGAGCACCTTTTCCCCCGGCACGTAGGAGAAAGACACGTCATCAAACGCCAGTTCCCGAATTGTCTCAGGCGCTGGTAGGGCATCAGCCTCGCCGGGTTCGGGAATCCGGTCGGTTTCATCAAGGGCCAGAAAGATTCGCTCGGCTGATGACAGGGCGTTTAAGGTGATGTTATATTTTTCCGCCACATCCCGGATGGGCCGGAAAAAGATGCGCAGGTAGGAAATGAAGATGACCAGGGTCCCCAGGCTGATGCGCTGGTCGATGATGCCGGCCCCGCCGTAGAAAATGACAATGGCAAGGGCCACCGAACTCATGAGTTCGATTATGGGCATGAAAACGGCAAATACTGTGATCTGCTGCATCCCGGCCAGGTAGTTTTCATGGTTGATGGCCGCAAATGTTTTGAAATTGTCATGCTGCCTGTTAAAAAGCTGGAGTACGCGCATGCCGCCGATGGTTTCAGCAAAGCTGGAATTGATCTGGGCGATCTTGATGCGGATGGTCCGAAACGCGGCCCGGGCCGAACCGGCGAATTTAAATGACGCGTAAAAAACGATGGGAAAGATGCAATAGGCCGTAAGGGCCAGCCGCCAGTCCAGGTAAAAAAGCACGACGGTGATGCCGGCGATCAGGAAAAAGTCCTTGATGACAAAAATAATCACCGACGTAAACATTTCATGCATGTTCTGAATGTCGTTGGTCACCCGGGTAACCAGCCGGCCCACGGGATTTTTCGTGAAAAACCGGACGGAAAGGTCCTGGATATGGGAAAAAAGGGTCAGCCGGAGGTCATGCATGACTTTCTGGCCGACATATTCCATCATCATGACCAGCGCGAAATTCAATACAAAGCTGATCATCACGGCCACCAGCAGGGCCGCGGCCATTCTGCCGACGCCGGTGATATCGCTTTGTCGCAGCCTGAGACGTTCTTGCCTGGATAATCGGTCAAGATCATCAAATGATATGACCGCGGAAGTCCCTTCTGTCTGAAAAAGGGCAGGGTGGGCCAGGACAACCGCCTTGACGCCGGGATCTTCCAGATTTGCTGCAATGACGGGCCGGGCGTCCTCCGAATTGGATTCCGCTAGGGTGTAAACCGGCACGATGTAGCGATCAATGACGATTTTGGTGATATACGGGATCAGCAGTTCCATGACCGTGATGCCGATCATCAGCAAAACAGCCATGCCAAGCATCCACTGATACGGCCGGATAAAGGGGAATAACCGGCGGATCAGCCGGATATCCTGGGTTTTGCCGAGGATTTTTTCATCAAATCTTGTCGCGCGTTCGGTCATGGCCCCTTATCCTCATCGACCGTTGTCCGTTTCGGGGCCGGGGCGGTGATCTGTTGCATCAGCCATGTTTTGGCGTAATAACCGCCCGATGCCATCAGCTCGTCATGGGTTCCGGATTCGATGATCCGGCCGTCGTCGATGGTGATGATCCGGTCCGCGAACTGGACGGCGGCCATGCGGTGGGATGCGATGATGATGGTTTGACGTCCCTTGCGGGACCGGATGGTGTCAATGATCCGGGCCGCAGTTCGGGTATCCACCTGGCCCACCGGATCGTCGAGCAAAAGAATCGGGGTATCCCGGAGGAGGGCGCGGGCAAGCACGATGCGCTGTTTCTGGCCTCCCGACAGCACCACTCCTTTTTCCCCCACAAGGGTATCATACCCTTCGGGAAAGGCGGTGATGGCGTCATGCAGGGCCGCGTCTTCTGCGGTTCGGATCAGGGTTTCCGGGCCCACGACCCTGCCGAGGGTGATATTGTCCCGGATGGCGCCGGAAAATAAAAACGGCTCCTGGGGCGCCAGCGCGATCTGGTCCCGCAGGCATTGCAGCCCGATATCCCGGACGTCTGTTCCGTCTATGGTCACCCGGCCGCCGGTGGCATCATAAATACGCGGCACCAGGTCGAGCAGGGTGGACTTGCCGCCGCCCTGGGGGCCGACAACGCCCAGAATGGAACCCTCGGGAACAGTGAGGGTGATATGGGAAAGCACGGCCGGGCCGTCGGGCGAATAGGCGCAGGTGACGTTTTCAAAGGAGATACGGCCCCGGAACCGGATATCCCGGAGTCGGATATTCGGGGATGCGCCGGCATCATCGGCCACGTCCGGGACGGTCTTGAGAATGGCGTCGATGCGGTCTAACGATGCCGCGCCCCGCTGGATCAGGTTGGTGACCCAGCCCATGGCCATCATGGGCCAGGCCAGCAGGTTGAGATAACTGATAAAGGCCACGAAATCGCCGGGAGAGATGTCCCCGAGAATGGTTTGCCGGCCCCCGATCCAGACCACGATGGCCACACTGATGTTGGTGCACAGCAGCATGAGCGGGAAAAACGTGCCGGTGATTCTTACCAGTTTGAGATTTTCACGGATATATTCTTTGGACACGGCCGCCAACCGGCGGGTCTGGGCCGCTTCCCGGTTAAAGGCCTTAATAACGCGGTTGCCCGCAAAACCTTCCCGCGCGGCTTCGGTCAACTCGGAAAAGGTCTGCTGAACGGTTCCGTACCGGCGGTGCATTTTTTTCCCGAAAACCTTGGTGAACCAGACGATGACCGGCATGGGGATGAGGGCAAACAGGGTCAGTTCGATATTGATGTATGCCATGAAGCAGATGGCCGCCGTCCCCAGGAACACGGCGTCGGTAAGGGCCACCATTCCCATGCCCACGGCCATGCGGATATTGGTGATGTCGTTGACGGCATGGGCCATGAGATCCCCTGTCCGGGATCGGTCGAAATAAGGGGCGGAAAGGGTTTGAACATGGGCGAACAGTTCATTGCGGAGGCCTTCTTCCACCACCCGGGAGGTGCCGATAAGAAAACGGCGCCAGAAATATCTCAGGATCGCCATGCAAACGGCGATGGCCAGTATCTGGGCCGCGTAAAGACCGAGCTGCGGATCGGCGGCCAGGACGGCCAGGTCGTCCACGGCCCGTTTGACCACCCGGGGGATGAACAGCTGAAGGGTGTCCACCGCCATCAGGGCGATGATCCCGGCGATGATCAGGCGCCGTCGCTGGATAAAATAAGGTTTTATTAAATAATATGAGCGCATTATATTTTCCGTGCAGACTATCCGAATTACTACGGTCCGGCCGGGTATGTAAAGGTTTTTTTCGGATGCGCGTCCGCAAAGTTTTTTCTGATGGCTGAAGGGGCCGGAGTTAAATATGTCCCGATTGTACGCAGCCGTTTATCATGAAAGGCATTGGATATTTCATAATGTGTGTGATATGATATGGATGACATGACATGTGATTGAGATGATATAAAAAAAGCGTGATGCCGGTCACGCTCGGAAAGGATGGTATGGAAGCATCGAACCCCCGGCGGCGAAGTCCTGCGGCCGCGGCATTCAGTTTTATGCTGCTGTTTATGCTGCTGTCGTTGCCGCTTTATGCTGTCGAGCCCGCGGTGGAGGATGCCGGTCTCTACAAGGATCTGGAGCAGTCTTTTCAGCGGGTACTCGATATTGAGCGTGAAAAACATGAGACCCTCGTCGTCGGCCTTGAAAGCGCAAAAGCCTTTGAAGCCGAACTCGACCAGAGCCTCGACAATGATCTCCTCCAGATTTCAACCTACCGAAATCAGTTGTTTGTCCCTTCCATCCAGGTCAATGACTTAAAGGAGATGGCCCGCGACATATCCGCGGTATCCGGCAGACTGGCCCAGAAGATCAGGGATGCCGAGGAGCGGTTGGCATCCGTGCGGCGCAAGCGGGCGGAAGCGCTTGAGTTGATCGCGCTTTATGAAAAACAGCAAGGGATTACCAGGGAGCAGGAGATTCCTTCCGCGTCACGGCGGCGATTGAATGACCTGCTCAATGGGATCATGAAACAGTTGCGCGATAATGAAAAACGCATCGACGCCATTGACGCAATATATTCCGAGCAGATTGTCCGGTTAAGGGAAATGCAGGCCGAATTCGCCGGTCTTGCCGGCCGGGTGACCAAAAAGATCGACGAAGAAACGGTCCAGGCCGTGTTTCATCGGGATGTCAGCCCGGTTTTCCGTTTTGTCCGGGGAGAGTGGCAGATGGCGGCGGCTGCCGCAAGGGACAATCTCAGCCGGCTTTTTTCAGCCGACTCCCGGCCCGATGAGGCTGCCGGGCGCCAATGGCGATCTTATTTGAGTGAAGCCTTGACGGTGCTGATCATCCTCGGCATCATGGCCGCGGGTCTGGTGTATTTGGGTCGCCACTGCAGCCGCCTGCGGGCGGATTGCCATCCGGAGATGCAATTCTGGCAAAGGGTCATCCTCACGCTCATCCAGCGGTCTCTTCCCATTGCCGCGGCCATACTCTTTTTTCATATCTATCTGATTCATATGCAATACCGCCTGCCGGCACTGCACTTTTTTTTCCCCCTGCTGATTCGTCTGCTGTCGCTGTGGCTGGTGGTGCAATGGGGGTTGATCCTGATTCGTACGGTGCGCCGGGAAATCATGGACACCTCGTACGACGGAGTCATGCAGTCCCTTAAACGATTGCTTCAGGGAATTCTTGTTTTCGGCATCCTGCATGCACTGGTGGAATGGATCATCTGCCAGAACTGCATTGAGTCCATATCCCTCCGGCTGATGGGTGAAATCGTGCTTTTCGTCTGGACCGTTCTTTTTGTCCGGGCCATTGGGCATCGCCTGCCGCTTCCCGGCACGGAGGCGCGCCCATGGATTGAAAGCATCCGGTCGCTGCTGGTATTATCGGTTTATGTCATCGCATCCGCCGGCCTGGTATTTGAGCTGGTCGGATACGGCGGGCTTGCGGCACTTTGGTATCTTTCCTGGGGAAAAACAGCCGTCGTGTTTTTATGGGCCTTTCTTTTTTTTCGGGTTTTGAGGGAATTTGAAACCGGCGGGGCCGGGCGGAAAACCGAAACTGAAGCACCAGTCGATACGGCCGGGGGAACCGATGTCGCCGGACAACGGCCTGATCCGGTTCGGTGGGCGGTGATTCGTCTGGCCCGTCTGATGCTGACCATCCTGGTGCTCATCTGCCTGCCCATGGCGTGGGGAGCTGAAAAAACCTTTCCCGCCGATCTGTTTGAGGTGCTCAACTACCAGATCCGGTTCGGGGATGTGGAAATCAACACCATGGGATTTATTTACGCCATACTGGTGCTGTTTGTGGTCAATATTTTCTCGGTGATCTGGCAGGGTCTGCTCCGGAATAAAATTTTTTCCCAGACCAGGATGGAAGAAGGCCTGAAACTGTCGATTACCCGGATATCCACCTATATTCTCTGGACCATCGGTATTCTGATGGCCTTGCGGATCATGGGCATCAGCTCCACGACCCTGGCGGTGATTTTCGGCGCCCTGGGCATCGGCATCGGTTTCGGGCTCCAGCATATCGTCGGAAATTTTATTTCCGGGATCATTCTGCTGTTTGAGCGGCCCATGCAGGTGGGGGATGTGATCGAAGTCGGCGGCACCTGGGGGGTCGTCAAGGAGATCAATGTCCGTTCGACGCATTTAAAAACCTATGACAATTCAGACCTGATCGTTCCCAATTCCGATTTTATCAGCCAGCGCGTCATTAACTGGAGCTTCAGGGATCCCAAAGTGCGCCGCACCATTACCGTGGGCGTGGCCTATGGTTCGGACATCGCCAGGGCAAAGGAGATCCTCATCGATATTGCAAGCAACAACAGCCGGGTTTATCGCCAACCGGCGCCGGACGCGCTGTTTGCTGATTTCGGGGACAGCGCTCTGATATTCAAACTTAGGTTCTGGGTGCATATCGAGTACTTACTGTCGGTGGAATCGGATATCCGTTTTGAGATCGACAGGCGTTTTCGCGAGGCAAACATTACGATCCCGTTTCCCCAGCGGGATCTTTACATCAAGGAAGTCAGGGGTTCGGGCACTAATGAACCGGTCATCGGGAATGCCGGAAAAACGCCGATGGAGGCGCGGCCGCCGGCGCCCGGGGAGATTGCCGTTTAATTTGAACGGCGGATATCGCAGGAGAAGGAGAAAATGACAATAGAACTTGTTTTACTGGTGGTGCTGATCGCCATGTCGGGTTTTTTTTCATCTTCGGAAACCGCTCTGTTTTCCATCGGGCGGGCCACGGTCAGGAATCTGGCGGAATCCCATGATCCGGCTAATCAGTTGATTTTAAAAATGAAGAAGGACCCTCACACGCTGCTGGCTACCGTGCTCATCGGAAACAACCTGGTCAATATCGGGG
>Ga0351954_1032_pt1 | contig 13208 bp, 6 predicted proteins | sample BONcelT113001D13_FD_205813 | JGI IMG/M metagenome (GOLD analysis project Ga0351954, IMG submission 205813) | Enriched cells from coal bed in the Powder River Basin, Montana, United States - BONCAT cells T11 rep3 HSBNCT.T11.300.1.D13 ...
TTCGCGCAGGCGCTTGATGTGCACGTCCACCGTGCGGCTGTCGCCAAAGAAGTCAAACCCCCACACACGCTCTAAAAGCTGCTCGCGTGTGAATACCATGTTGGGGTGCGACGCCAGAAAGAAGAGCACCTCCAGCTCCTTGGGCGGCATATCCACGGGCTTGCCCTCGTACGTCACCTCATAGCGCGCAAGGCTTACCGTAAGCTGCGAAAAGGTGAGCACGTCGTCAGTGTTGTCCGTCGGCTGGTCGGTGTTCGCGCGGCGCAGCACAGCTTTGACGCGGGCCACCAGTTCTTTGTTCTCAAAGGGCTTGGTGATGTAGTCGTCCGCGCCCAGCTCCAACCCCAGCACCTTGTCAAACGTCTCGTCCTTGGCGGTGAGCATGATGACGGGCGTCTTGCTGCCTTTGCGTATCTCGCGGAGCACCTCCAGCCCATCCACGCCCGGCAGCATCACGTCCAGCAGCACCAGCGCGGGGGTTTGCCGCCGGAAGGCGGCCAGCCCATCGTCGCCGCGCGCGGCCTCGCACACCTCAAAGCCCTCCTTTTCAAGATATAACCGGATTAGGTGGCTGATGTTACGGTCGTCGTCCACCAGCAGAATGCGCTGCTTATCGGACACAGTCGATCCCTCCCGTTCGGATTGGCCTGCGCGCCATGCGCGGGGTTTGTTCGTGTGCGGCGTTTCTCCGCGCGCAGCGGAGTTGGTTCCGGCCAATGTTTGGGGCTGTGGCGGCGTTATTTCAGGGTCACGACGGTCACGCCGTCCTCGCCCTCGCCGTAGATACCAAGGCGAAAGCTCTTCACGTCCATATGCCCTTTCAGGTGGCGCTGGATGCCCGTGCGAAGCACGCCCGTGCCCTTGCCGTGGATGATGCTCACCTCATGCAGGCCCGCCAGCGTCGCCTCGTCCAGGTAGCGGTCCACCTCTGGCAGGGCTTCGTCCTGCGCCATACCGCGCACGTCCAGCTCCAGCGGCACGCTACGGCCGGCCGCGCCGGTCTTGGCCAGCACGGTGCTCTTTTTCTCCCTGGGAGGCTCCACGATGCGCAGCTGGCTCAGGTGCGCCTTGAGCTTCATGATGCCCGCCAGCAACTGTACCTCGCCCTTGCTGTCCGGCAGGGTCATCACCGTGCCGCGCGTTTTCAGGTGCACGATCTCCACCTGCTCGCCCACGCGCACGGTTTTGGGGGGTGTAAACAGCGCGTCGCTGGGCATGGCGAGGCCCTCGCTGAGCTCGTCGATACCCTTCTCCATACGCTTCTTGAGCGCCTGCACCTCGTGCTCAGGCGTCTGCGCCTGCTTCTTGATGGCCTTGAGTTCGCTGATGATGGCTTCGGCCTCGCGCCGCGCGTTCTCCATCACGCGCTTGGCGTCTTCCTTGGCTTTCTTCAGGTTCTTCTCGCGGCTCTGCTCCATCTCACGGCGCAGCTTTTCAGCCTCGTCGCGCAGGCGCACGGTTTCCTGCCGTGTTTCCTCTGCCATGACGCGCTCGCGTTCCGCGATCTGGCGGTGGTACTCGGCGTTGGCGATCACGTCCTCAAAACGCACGTCGTTTTGCGAAAGCAACTGGCGCGCGCCTTCGATCAGGTTTTCGGACAGCCCCAGCTTGCGGCTGATCTCAAAGGCGTTGCTCTTGCCCGGGATGCCGATGGACAGGCGGTACGTGGGCCGCAGCGTCTGCACGTCAAACTCCACGCTGGCGTTTTCTACCCCGCGCGTGGAGAGGGCGTAGGCTTTCAGCTCGCTGTAGTGCGTGGTGGCCATGGCGCGCACGCCGCGCTGCAAAAGCTCGGCCAAAATGGTCTGCGCCAGCGCAGCGCCCTCGGTGGGGTCGGTGCCCGCGCCCAATTCGTCAAACAGGGCCAGGTCGCGCCCCGTCACGCGGCTCATGATATCCACGATGTTTCTCATGTGGCTGGAGAAGGTGGACAGCGACTGCTCGATGCTTTGCTCGTCCCCAATATCGGCATACACATGCTCAAACACACAAAGCTCGGTGCCCAGCTCGGCAGGCACATGCAGGCCCGCCTGCGCCATCAGCGTGAGCAAGCCCACGGTTTTAAGCGTGACGGTCTTGCCGCCGGTGTTCGGGCCGGTGATAACCAGCGCGGTGAACTCGTCGCCCAGCCACAGGTTGCTGGGCACAACGGTTTCGGGGTCGATCAGCGGGTGCCGCCCGCGGATGATCTTGATGTACCCCCGCGCGTTAAGCTTGGGCAAGGCGGCGCGCATCTCGCGCGCCATCTGGCCCTTGGCGAAGGCGAAGTCCAGGTGGCTCAAAATGTCGATGTTGCACAGCAGCTCCTGCGCGTAGGGCGCGAGCTGCGCGGAGAGCGCTTGCAGGATGCGCGCGATCTCCTGCTGCTCACGGGCGCGGTGCTGCTTCAAATCGTTGCCCATTTCCACCACGGCGATGGGCTCCACAAAAAGCGTGGCCCCCGTGGCGCTCTGGTCGTGCACCAGGCCGGGCACGTTCGCGCGGCACTCCGCCTTGACCGGGATGCAGTAGCGGTCGCCCCGCATGGTGATGATGCTGTCCTGCAAGTACTTGGAAAAACTGGACGAGCGGATCATCTGGTTCAGCTTTTCGCGCATGCGCTCATTGGCGGAGCGGATCTGCCGCCGGATCTGCGCAAGTTCCGCCGAGGCGCGGTCGGCGATCTCCTCCTCGCTCAAAATCGCGTCGGTGATGGCCTGCTCCACAGCGGGCAAGGCGGTCAGCCGCGAGGCGAGGCCGGTCAAAATAGGCGTATCCTCGCGGTCCTTGACCAGTGCGGCGCGGGCGGTGCGCGCCGCGCGCAGGCAGGCCGCGACGTCCAGCAGCGCGCGGGGTGAAAGGCTCGCACCCTTCTCGGCCAGCAGCAGATGCTCGCGCACGTCGCCGAACCAACCCAGCGGGTGCCCGCCCATGTAGGAAATCAACGAAACGGCTTCCTCGGTTTCGTCCAGCGCGCGGGTCACTTCGCTCAGGTCATGGTAGGGAATCAGCCGCTGGCAAAGCTCTGCGCCCATCGGGGTCACGCAGCAGGTCGCCAGCCGCTCCCGTATCTTGGTAAACTCCAGCACCCGCAGCTCGCGGTTCAGTTCCATGGGGATGTTCCTCCTCATCGGGCGGCAAAACCGCCGCCCCGTGCGCAAACGCGCCGTATCCGCCGGTTGACGGCAGTTTTTCTATGATTCATCCGGCCCTTCGGGGCCCGTTCAGCCCGCGTATACAGGCGGCCTTCGCAAGCGACAAGGCACGCGCCGCGCGGTTTGACCATGCGGCGGCCTGCGGTTTAGCCACACGTGGCCGCCGTTGCGTGCGGCAAACCGCGCCGCCGCGCTGCGTTACTCCACCCCGCGCAGGAAGTGCCCCGCCGTGGCCTGTGTGGCGGAAGGCTCCGCAACGCCCGTATCCGACAGGCGCGCGAAGCGGCGGGTGATGGATACGGCCTCCGCCGCCGTTTCAACGGTGAAGCGCAGCAGCATCCCCGCGCCCAACTGCCTGCGGCGCGCGTCGTGCTTGGCCAGGTCGGTGGGCAGCGCGTTGTGCACCGCCACCACGCAGCCCTCTGCCGTACGTGTGCGCGTCATGGGAAAGCGGTAGCCCATGCGGTCTGTCAGCGCCGCGTCGGGGCTGGCGCAGGCGCGGTCATTGGGTCCGCACAGCGCACAGGCCGCACGCCCGCTTGCAAGCCCACGCCGTACGCGCTCTGGGCAGTGGTTGAGCAGCATCACGCGCTCGCGCCCGTACACGGGCAGCAAAGTGGGCCAGCCTTGCGGGGCTAGCGCGTCCATGTCCTCGCGGCTCATCTCCGGCCACAGCACGCTGAAGGCAATCTCCGGCGCGAGCAGCTCGCGCGCGGCCTCTCGGTTTAGGATGGGCACCCCCTCGCCCAGCGCGACGGGCAAAGGGATGTCAAACCCCAACTGCCCCACGCTGCCCAGCGCCACGCCGCCCAGGCGGCAATCCCGCGCCAAAAGCAGCGGCCGGATGTCCGCAAAGGCCGCGTCGCTCACCTGCGGGGGCAGCGCAAGCCATGCGCCGTGCGGCAGGCAGGTCAGTGCCGCCGCCAGCGCGTCCGCACGCAAATCCACGGGCGCATATAAAAGAAGGTTCGCGCCCGCCGCCGCCAAATCCTGCCCCATGGCGGGGTCAGGGAAGCGCGCGGCGACTGTTTTTACAAGGTTTAGCGCCTGTGTAGCAGGCGCGGGGTCGGGCGGCTGCAAAGCCCCATATGCCGTTGGGGTTTGCGGGTGCGCCACCAGCGCCGCAAGGTGCACTTCTTCGCGCGCCGCGCCGTAAAAGGCCATGACGCGCGCTTGGGTAAGCCTGTCCAGCGCTTCGCGCCGAAGGGCGTTGAGCGCCGATACGGGCGCGAACACCTCGCCCGCGTCCACCTGCGCATCGCCATGCAACACAAAGGGCGTGTCCCCCAGCTTGCCCAGCTGACGCGCGATATCCTCCGCGCGAAGGGGACGGTTCAGCGGCGTTTGGGCGGTTTCGCCCGTCACAGTCACGCTCGTGCCGCCGTCGCAGGCGGTCAGGCGCATGGGCTCGCCCGCGCGCAGCACGGCGGCAAGCGTCACAGGGATGGGTTTCTCCGTCAACGCCTGCGCCTGCACAATCTGTGCGGCGTCCGCCGTGCGGTACACTGCGTCGCCCGCCCGCACGGCCTCGCCCGGGCGCAGGCGCAGCGTGGCGGCCTGTGCCTCGACGCGGCCCGCGTAGCGCAGTTCCACGTCGGTACGGCTATCCACGCGCAGGCTGTCGCCGTCGTTCAGGGGCAGCGTAAGGCGCACGGTTGCCAGTCCGCCGCGCACAGCCGTCACCTGCCCCACGGACAGCCCGCCGTGCCCCACGCGCGCCGTCGCGCACAGGGCCGCGTCCTCCGCGCCCATCAAGTACCCCTTGGTAAAGCCGCCACGGTGGAAGATTTGCAGCAGTTCGTTCCGCTCGCGCGCATCGGCGGGCCGGAACGCACCCCGCGCCAGATTGTCCAGCGCACGGCGGTAGAGGCCCGTGACTACGGCCACGTATTCGGGGCGCTTGAGTCGCCCCTCAATTTTCAGCGCGGTCACCTCTGCCGCAGCCAAAGCGGGCAGGTGGTCGCGCAGGCACAGGTCCTTCATCGACAAAAACGCGGCGCTTTCCCCGCCGAAGGCAACGGCCTGCCTGCACGGCTGCGCGCAGCGCCCGCGGTTGCCGCTGCGCCCCCCCGCCATACTGCTCAGCAGGCATTGCCCGCTGACCGACGCGCACAGCGCGCCATGGGTAAACACCTCCGCCGCAACACCGGTTTGGGTTACCGCCCGCACGGCGGCAAGCGGGCACTCCCTCGCCAGCACCACGCGGCTCACGCCGTGCGTAGCCGCCCAGCGCGCGCCGCCCGCCGTGTGCAGGGACACCTGCGTGCTGGCATGCAGCGCAAGCGCGGGAAACGCTTCCCGCGCAATGCGCAGCACGCCCATGTCCTGCACGATGGCCGCGTCCGCCCGGCAGGCGGCCACGGTTTGCAGCGCGTCAAAAGCGGCGGGCAATTCCGCCTGTTTGACCAGCGTATTGACCGCCACATAGACCCGCACATGGTGCAGATGCGCGTAGGCGACCGCTTTTTCAAGCGCTTCGGGGGTGAAGTTGGCGGCGGAGGCGCGCGCGCCGAAACGTTGCAAACCCAAGTAAACGGCGTCCGCGCCGGCGCATACCGCCGCGCGCAGCGCCGCCTCGTCGCCCGCGGGTGCGAGCAGTTCCATCATTGTATCCATCACTCGGCTGCGCGGCATGGCCGCGCCTTTCCCCGAGGCTTGCTGTGCGCCTGCCGCGTCAGATCTGGTCGAACGGGTACACCTGCCCGGCCGTGTCCACGCGGACGGACTTCATCACCTGCGGCTCCGTCGGTCTGTCGTTTCGGTCGGTCGGCACGCTCACAATCGCCTCGGCAACATCCATGCCCGTAAGCACCTTGCCAAACGCCGCGTAGGAGCCGTCAAGGTGGGGGCTGTCGCTGGTCATCACAAAAAACTGAGAACCGGCGCTGTCCATCATCATGCTGCGCGCCATGCTCAGCACCCCGGTTACGTGCTTGACGGGGTTGGGCACGCCGTTTTTGGCAAACTCGCCCCGGATCGCATAGCCCGGCCCGCCCGTGCCCTGTCCCTTGGGGCAGCCGCCCTGAATCATGAACCCGGGTATGCAGCGGTGGAAAACGAGGCCGTCGTAGAAGCCACTGTTGGCCAGCGCGACAAAATTGCCCACCGACTGGGGCGCGATATCGGGGTACAGCTCGCCTTTCATGACGCCGCCGTTTTGCATGACGATTTCAAACACCGGATTGGCCAAATCAATCATCCTTTCCAAACTCCACGGCGCACAGGTGCGCCCCGTTCATGGCAACCCGTTCATTATAGCAGATATCGGGAAACATGCAAGCCCGCCACCTTGGGCCAGCCATCGCGCTGCCGGAAAAACCATCCGGCGCAAACGCTTGCGCCAGAAAGAAAATCAGCTTGTCAGCGGAAGCCGCATCTGTTACAATTACTGTATCTTGGGTCATCCCACACTTTGGCGGACATGTTCACAGGCGTCAGGCTTGCAGGGCATGGGAAGGGAGCGGCCATGGGCGAGAGGCAGCGCGTGCTGATCATTGACGACGAAGGCCGGTTTGACGGATCAAACCCCTTTGAGCCCGAATACGCCGTGCATCGCTTTCACAGCGCCGCCGACGGGGCGGCGTACCTTGCCCTGCAACCGGCTGTGGCCATCGCGTTGATCAACGTGCAGGCCGCGCCGGCGCAACGTTTTGTGCTGCTGCGTATGTTGCGCGCCTGCGCCGCACCCACCGCCACTGTGATTGGCGTGATGATCGACCGCGATGCCATCGCGGACATCCCATCCCTGTGCGAGACGGGCGCGGACGAGATCCTCATCCGGCAGGTGGACACATCGGTACACCAGCTGCAAATGCGCAAGTTGATCCGAATGCGCAAGGGGTACGACCTTCCCGCCAGCCAGTTGCGCGCCAACCAACTGCACGAGGTGATCGACGGCCTCGCCACGGGCGTGGGTATTTTTACATATGCGGCCGAAAAGGTGTGCGCGCTGTACGTGAACGATGCGTTCATGCAGAGCGCGCGCCTTTTGCTAAAAGGCGATGGCGACTGCGCTACGGACGCGCTCGCTTTACTGCCCGCACACAAGGCCGCAGCCATCAAGGCCGCCATTGAGGACAACCTGCAAAGCGACGTGCCCATCGACATGTGCTTTGAGCTGCCCCAAAGCACCAGTACGGGCCTTTCGCTGCGCCTGCGTGCGCTGCCCATCCACTACGAGGGCCATGAAGCCCCTGTGTTTCTGGCCCATCTGACGGACGTGACAGACCAGTACGCCGCCGAGCGCGCGCTAACGGAAAGCAATTTGAAACTTGCCTCTGTGGTGAATGCCGTGCCCGGCGGCATCGCGGTGTATGACCTCTCGGCCCAGCCGCGCCTGATTTACTATAACGACGCGCTGCGCAACATGATCGACTATAACGCAGAGGAGTACGACCGTATCATGGCGGAGGATTTCCACCGCCTGATCGACCCCCGCGACCGCGCGCTTATGGATGGGCTGATCGACGATTTCCGCCAGCATCGCAAGCCGCAGGAGGCGTTTTTCCGCGCGCTGGGCAAGGACGGCACCGTGCGCTGGATGCGCGTGAACACTTCTCCCGTGGGGCAGGGGATGCTTTGCAGCGCCGTATACATCGACGTGACGCGCGAGAAGGAAAACGAGGAGCGCACCGAGCGCATTGTGCGCGAGCTCACCCACACGGCCGAGCACGACGCGCTGACCGGCATATTGAACCGCGAGGGCTTCTACCGCGCCACGGAAGCGCTCCTGCAACGCAACGGCGACAACGAGTACGTAGTCCTCATGATGGACATTGACCGCTTCCGCGTCGTCAACGACATGTTCGGCAAAGAGGCGGGCGACCGCATCCTGATCGCCATCGGGCAAGGGATGGCGCACCTGCTTGAACCCGTGGGCACCTGCGCGCGCATGGATTCCGACCATTTCGCGGCCTGCATCCCCCAGCGGCTGTTGGACATCGACCGCATCCTGCGGCTGGTGGATCAGGGCCTGAAGCGGCAGAAGATGGAATACCGCCTGCAGGTGAGCTTCGGTATCTACCGCATCGGCGACACGAGTGTGCCCGTGCACCAGATGTGCGACCGCGCCATGATGGCGCTGAAGACCATCAAGGGTAACGCAGTAAAGCACTGGGCCTACTATGACGACCAACTGCGCCTGTCCATGCTGGATGAGAACGATATCCTCGACGACATGCACGAGGCGCTGGCGAAAAAGCAATTCCAGCTGTATCTGCAACCCATCTTCTCGGTAGAGTCGCGCCAGCCGGTGAGCGCAGAGGTGCTGGTGCGCTGGCTGCACCCCGAAAAGGGACTGATACAGCCAAACCGCTTCATTCCGCTGTTTGAGCGTAACGGCTTCATCACCAGGCTGGATCTGCACATACTGGAAGAGACGTGCCGGATGCTGGCGGGCTGGCAGGCGCAGGAATATCCGCTGCCGGTGTCGGTCAACCTCAGCCGCATCGACCTGTACAACCCGCACCTGCCCGAGTATCTGGTCGCGATACTAGAGCGCTACGGCGTCAGCCCTTCGCGCCTGCGGCTGGAACTGACCGAGAGCGCCTACACCAAGGACCCCGAGGAGCTGGTGACCGCCATCAACCGCCTGCGCGCGGCCGGTTTTGCCATCCTGATGGACGATTTCGGCAGCGGCTACAGTAGCCTGAACGTGCTCATGGACATGCCTGTGGACGCGCTCAAGCTGGACATGCGTTTTCTGGCCCAGCTGAACGTGAACCCGCGCGCAGCCAGCATCCTGACCAGTGTGGTGCGCATGGCCAAGTGGCTGCACATGCCCGTGGTAGCCGAAGGCGTGGAAACGTGGGATCAGCTCAGCTTTCTGCGCTCCATCGGCTGCGACCACGTGCAGGGCTACCTGTTTGCGCGCCCCATGCCCCTTTCGCAATACGCGGTACAATACATCACCGCCGCCGCCGCGCCCTTTGAGACCGACCTGCCCGTTACGCGCGGCTCGGTGGATTTAAGCTGCCTGTGGGAGGGCAGCCCGCAGGCAGATACGCTGTTCAACGGTATGATCGGCGCGATGGGCATCTACGAGCTCAGCGGCGGCACGCTGGAAGTGCGCCGCGTGAACGACGGCTACTACGAGCTGTTTGGCCTGACGCCCGGACAGGTGTTTGAAAGCGCGCAGGACGCGCTGTTCACCGTGCACCCGGAAGACCGTGAAAGCCTGCTGGCCACCTGCCATACGTCGGTGGAGACGGGTCGCGTGGAACGCATCGCTTGCCGCCACATCAACACGCGCAACGGCAGGCAGCCCTGGCTGGAGGCGCGCATCCGCCACCTTGGCAAGGCGGGCCTTAACGACGTATTCGCCTTCACCTTCACCGATGTGACCGAACAGAAGGAGTTCGAACAGACGCGCACGCTAAAAACCTATGCCATGGTGCTGCGGGGCGTATACAGCAACGTGTTTGAGCTGAACCTGACGCGCGGGGTCGCTCGCGCCGTATACATCGCAGGCGACCAGAGCGCCACGCCAGACACCGAACAGCCGCTGGACACGCTGGGGCGCTGGCTGTCGGGCTTCCTGCTTCAGGACGACGAGGAACTGACCCAACTGCTCTTTACCCCCGGCGCTTTGAGCCGCCAGGTGCGCGAAAGCGCAAGCGGCTATTACCTGCTGGAGCGCAAGGTGCACGGCGATGCGCGAACCGGCAGTTGGGCGTCGTTCACGTTCATCCGCGTGCCCCAAGACGTGGGCGCAGAGGTGTACCTGATGTGCATCGCGGACGTGGACAGCCGCAAGCGCGCAGACGAACTGCTTCAGGAAAACCGCTACCTCCAGCGCAAGCAGACCGAGCTTGCGCACTACCAGTCGCTCATGGAGCATCTGGGCACATCGCTTCTGGAGTGGGACATACACTTAGGCCGCGTAAGCACCTCCAGCGGGTTTGATCACTTTGCGCTAAACGGCTTTGATTTCAGGCACCTCACCTCGCACAAGGATCTGGAACCCTATGTGTACGCCAAAGATTTGAGTGTGTTCCGCATGTTCGTCAACGACCTGCTGGCCCACGGCAACGCAGCCGTGACCCTCCGCCTGCTCAGCCACACGGGCGAGCCGGTCTGGTGCCGCGTGCTGTGCTCGCAGGTATCCGCTGCCCCGGGGCGGGCTGTGCGCATCGTGGCCGCCGTCAACCGCATCGACGAGCAGATGAAGATTCGCGAAAGCTATTTGGATGAGCAGACGCGCTTTCAGGCCTTTTCGGATAACTTCCTTGTGGGGCTGGGCGTATACGAGGTCACGGGCGAACGGCAGCACATCGTGTATTTAAGCAACGGCTACCGCAGCATGGTCGGCTACGACGAAACCGAGCCGCTTTATGACGAAAACCGCTCGTTTCTGGGCGTGCACCCCGATGATATCCCCCGGTTTGAAGAAGCCACGCGCGAGTTGCTGCGCACAGGCCAGCCCTATACCATCGAGTACCGCTTGTACCACAAGAGCGGGCGGTTAATGTGGATGCGCTCGCGCAACGCCGTTTACCGCGCCGCGGAACCGGGCCGCTACCGCATCTTCGCCGTCATTCAGGACATCACCGAGCTTCGTATGCTGCGTACCAAGATGCTGGGCATGGCCGAACACATGCCCGCCGCGCTGGCCATCTACACCCTGGGCGACGAGCCCCGCACGCAGTTCCAGACTGACCGCATGGCGGCGCTGGCGGTGCAGGGCAGCCCCGTCACGCTGGGCGCGGACGTGCTCGCGCAGCTGCGCGAGCGGTTCCGGCAGGGCGAGCGCGAGGTGGACGAGCCCGTAACGCTGTTTGCGGCGGACGGCACCCCCTTGCCCTTGCGCCTGCTGGCAACGGCGGTGCCCACAGAGGGCGACCCGCTGTGCTACTGTGCCCTTCTGTCCGCAGACGGGTGACCCCACCGCACGCCCTGCCCCGCCCTTGACGCGCCTCGCCCTTCCGGCGTATGATGAACTGACGACGAAACTGGTGCGCAGCCGCGCCGCCATGAGGTGCCGCCCCGATGCTCAACCCGCGAATACTGGTTCTGCTGGCCGACCTGCCCGATGCCGAGGCGGCGCTGGATATGGCGCTTGCCGCCATTGCGCATGCCCGCAGGCCTAACAGCCTGCGCTTTGCCGTGCCGCTTGCCTTTGCCGGGGCCTTCGCACAGGCGGGCCTGCCCGCGGGCGCGCTGGGCGCTGGCGATGTGAAATACGCGGGCGGCAGCGCGGGCGTTGCGGATCTGCTGCCGCTTGTGACCGACGAGACGCACTTCCTGTGCCTGCGCGGCCCCCACGCCTTTGCCGATCGTTGGGAGCAGACGCTGCTGGCGCGCTTTGCCAAAGCGCCGGGCAAGCGCAGGATTATGACCGCCGCGCTGCTGGCCGCAGAAGGCGGCCCGCAGGCATATCTGCCCGCTATTCATTGCTTTACGGACGATCGTACCGCCACCGTGGGCGCGGGCCTGCCGCTGGTGTGCGCCGCCGCGCCCGTCAAAACGCTGCTTGTGCACCCCGCGTTTGTGTTTGGCGGGGTCGATTTTGTGCGCAACGTCGACGCGGCGGACGAGGTGCTCTCCATCGCGGCCTACGCGGCGGGTTATGCCGTGTATGCGCTGGACAGCGCGCCGCTGTGGCCGCTTACGCAGGGCGGCTGCGCGCACGTGTTGGCGCAGCCCGGCCCAGAGTCGCTTCCCCCGCCGATGCTGGCCCGCTTCGAACAGCTGGCGGGCATCTCATTTGCCCGCCGCTCGGGCATCGTAAGGGCGATGGAGGGGCTTTTCGGCGTGGATGACGGCTACCCGCAGCGTTTGCCTCTGCCTTTGCTGGCGCAAAAACAGCTTGATCACCTGCCGTGGCACAGCACCCCGCGCGCCCCCCTGGCAGTCGCGGCCTACATTGACCTGCCGGACGCGCCACGCCCGCCGCAGGCCTACATGCTCCGCCTGCACGCGCTGATGCGTCTGCACGCCCTGCCGCTGACGCTGTATGCGGGCGGCGAAATGGAGCGGCACCTGCGCGCTGTGTTTGCCAACACGCTCGCCTATCCCGACAACGCGCTGCTGCCACGCGCGCTGCTTTTGCAGGGCATGACCCCCGCGGAGCTGTTTCGCCGCAATAAGCTGCTGCTACTCCAGCGCGCCCAGCGCGCCTACCCCGCCCAGTCGCATGTGATGTGGCTGGATGCGGACACGCTGCCCCACCCCGTATGCCCTGACGCACCGCTGTCATTCGCCCACATGCTGGATGAGCGCGTGCACATCGCGTGGGTAAACGGCGAGCCGGACACGTCCATGATCGTGGTGCCCGTACGGCTGTTGGCGCCCCTCGTGCGCGAGGTGCAGGCGCACAACCAGTTTGACATCGACGGGCGGCGCGACCTGAGCGAACGGGCGCTGATGCGCCACCTGTTGGGCAAGTATCCCGAGCTGTTTACCCTGCACCCCCTGCCCGCGGTGTTCTGCACATCGCAGAGGATGTGAAGACCCCCAGCGCCGCGGTGCACAGCCTCAGCCTCGGCCAGCCGCAACAGGCACGCGCCGTGCCCCCGCCGCCACAGCGCGGGTAAAACGCATAGCCGCGTGAGCATGAACGCGCGCCCGCAGGGCTCAAAGGGGTAGCCCTGCCGTTCGATCATGTCCGCGGGCGGTAGTGAAACGCCGCCAACCACGCGGCCATCCAGCCGGAAGGCATACAGCCAGCCGTTTGCAATGTCATCCGCCAGCACGGCGGGCGCGGGGTAGGCATCGTTCCAGCAGGTGGCGGGGCTTTGGGCACAGGCGTGCCATACAGCCCACACGGCGGCTTCGTCTGCCCAAGTCGCCGGGGCGAGCTCACGGTTTTCCATGGCTTAGCCTCCTTTTCCGATCAGGGCACACCGCCTGCCGCGCAAGCCCGTACGACAGTCCGAGTGGGCGGCGGGCACATTGTTCTTTTGGTGTTTTTCCTGCGGGCTTGGCGGCAAGCGCACGCAGGAAGCGCGTCACATGGGCGCGCAGCGGCTGGCCTCGCGGCGCGCCTTGCCGATCTGGTACTCGGCGCGCTCCTCGTCGGTTTCCTGCGTGCGCTTGCCGCCAAGCCCGCAGGAAAAACACCAAAAGAACAATGTG
>Ga0351954_1037_pt1 | contig 13162 bp, 11 predicted proteins | sample BONcelT113001D13_FD_205813 | JGI IMG/M metagenome (GOLD analysis project Ga0351954, IMG submission 205813) | Enriched cells from coal bed in the Powder River Basin, Montana, United States - BONCAT cells T11 rep3 HSBNCT.T11.300.1.D13 ...
CTGAGGAACAGGCAGACCAACAACTCGATCGTGCGTTTCATGGCATACATAGAGAGATTATATGCCGCAACGCGCAAAACGAGAAACGCGGGTGCGACGCTTCGAGGGTAAAACGTGCCAGGCACTTCGGCAAGCGCCTGGCACGCGATAGCCGCACCCGTGGGGTGTTACGCAGATGGCGTCCCGTGGTCATCACCGGCGGGTGGCGCCGGCTTCGCCGGGTCGGGCGCAACCTGGGCCTTCGACGCCGGCCGCTGCACGCGCCGCGCAACACGCGCGCGCAGCCGATCGGTGCGTGTACGCATCTCGCCGCGCAACCCAGCGGTGCCCCCCGGCCCCATGATGCGATCGTAGGTTGAACGCTCGACGCGGCGCACGGCTGAGCGAATCCCCGCCAGGAAGTACCATACGCCGGCCAGCCAGCGGAGTAACAGCGGCCGCGGCCGGGTCGGTTCTGGGATGCCCCACTCGAGGGCCACCGCCGCCCAGGTCAGCCCCGCGCCGAACCCGACCAGCACCAGGCGATCCCCTGCATTGATCCGCCCCTGGGCAATCGCCTCGCAGAGCGCAATCGGAATCGAGGCCGACGACGTGTTGCCATAGCGGTCAATATTGACGACAAACCGGTCGGCCGGCAGGCCCAGCCGCTTGATGGCCGCGGCGATGATGCGGTCATTCGCCTGATGCGGGATGACCAGCGCCAAGTCTTTGAGCCGCCACCCGGCCTTGTGCAGCACCGCCTCGGTGGCGCGCGGCATCACCGTGGAGGCGAAGCGATAGACCTCCCGGCCGTTCATCTTCATGAACTGATCGCCGCGCTCGATCACCTCGTGACTGAGCGGATGGCGGCTCCCACCGCCGGGGACGATCAGCAGCTCGCCGCCGGAGCCGTCGCTGCCGAGCACAGACGCCATCACCCCGCACCGTTCGGCGCATGCGCTGACCACCGCGGCCCCCGCGCCATCGCCGAAGAGCACGCACGTGTTGCGCTCGGTCCAATCCACGATGCGCGACAGCGTCTCCGAGCCGACCACCAGCACATGCTCGGCGCTGCCGGACCGGATCGCATCCGCCGCCATGCTGAGCGCGTAGATGAAGCCGGAACAGCCCGCGCTCAGGTCGAACGCGCCGGCCGATGCTGCGCCGAGTGCATCCTGCAACAGGCTGGCGGTGGACGGGAAAAAGTACTCCGGGGTCACAGTGGCAACGATCACCAGGCTGAGTTGGTTGGGCACGATGCCGGCGACCAGCAGCGCCTCTTGTGCGGCCCGCACGGCCAGGCTCAGCGTGGTCTCGCGCTCCCCGGCGATATACCGCTGCTTGATCCCGGTATGTGAAACAATCCATTCATCGGATGTATCAACAATGCGCGCCAGGTCATCGTTGGTCATCACCTTTTCGGGCACGGCCATGCCCCAACCGGTGATCTGGGCGTAACGCGGGCCGCGGAATGTGCTTCGATTGGCTGCCATCAGAACCGCCGGAAGACCACAGTGCCGTTGTGCCCGCCAAACCCGAAGGAATTGGACATGGCGACGTTGAGCGCGCCCACGACTGGCCGAGCGTGGTTGGGCACATAATCCAGATCGCACAGGGGATCGGGGGTGTCGTAGTTGATCGTAGGCGGCAAGATCTGGTCGCGCAGCGTCAGCACCGAGAAAATCGCCTCGATGGCGCCGGCCGCGCCCATCAGATGCCCGGTCATGCTCTTGGTCGAGCTGATGGCGAGCCGATAGGCGTGCGCGCCGAAGACGGCCTTGACCGCCAGTGTCTCACTGGCGTCGTTGAGGGGCGTGCTGGTACCGTGCGCATTGATGTAGTCCACAGCCTCAGGCGCCAGGCCGGCGTCTGCCAGCGCGCTTTCCATGCACGCCACCGCGCCGCTGCCATCCTCGAGCGGCGCCGTGATGTGGTAGGCGTCATTCGTCAGGCCATAGCCGATCAGCTCGGCGTAGATGCGCGCGCCGCGGGCCTGGGCCTGGTCCAGCCGTTCCAGGATCATGATCCCCGCGCCTTCGCCCATCACGAAGCCATCCCGATCCTTCTCGAACGGCCGGCTGGCGCGCTGCGGCTCGTCGTTCCGGCCGCTCACCGCGCCCATGTTCTCGAAGCCGGCCACGGCCATCGGCACGATGGCCGCCTCGGACCCGCCGCAGATCATGGCATCGGCCCGGCCGCAGCGGATCAGGTCGGCGGCCGCGCCGATCGCATGGCTGCCGGTGGCGCACGCGGTCGCGATGGCGAGATTCGGCCCGCGCGCGCCGGTCATGATGCTCACGTGCGCGGCGGCGCTGTTCAACATCAGACCCGGCACCGCGAACGGGCTGACCCGCCGCGGGCCGCGCTCCTTCATCAGGTCATGTTGCTCGAGGAGGATGTGGATGCCGCCGATGCCCGAACCGACCAGCACGCCGACGCGCGGCGCGCCGTATTGGGCAACGTCCAACTTCGCATCGGCCACGGCCTCTTGCGTGGCTGCGGCCGCGAAATGGAGGAAGCGATCCATGCGCCGCGCTTCCTTCTTGTCCACATAGCGGGTCGGGTCGAAGTCCTTCACCTCTGCGGCGATGTGGGTCTTGAATTGGCTGTGATCGAAGTGGCTGATCAACCCTGCGCCGGATGTGCCGGCGAGGATGGCGCGCCAACTGCTGGGCACATCGTTGCCGACGGGTGTCACCAGCCCCATGCCGGTGACGACGACGCGCTGCGAAGGTGCGCTCCTGGTCTCTGAAAGCGTCAAGGGAACCTCCTGGGGATGTACAATCGCCGCCGATGACGGGCCGCGTGTACCATAAAGCATATTCTACAGTGCGTATAACACACCGGATGCGCAAACGACGCGCTGCGCGCCTGTGTCGAAGCCAACTGCGGCGCAATTTTGCCCTGTGTCTTCTTGCGTTTTAGGGGGATTTGCCGTACTATCGCGCGAGGTGTTGAGCGAACTCGAAAGTGCGAGGTCATTCCCATGAAGATCACCAAAGCCGTCATTACCGCGGCCGGCCGCAGCCAGCGCACCTTGCCGCTGCAAACGCTGATTGATCGCGACGGCGCGGCCAAATCCGTGCTGCGCATCATTGTCGAGGAGGTGCTGAGCGCCGGCGTCGAGGAGATCTGCGTGGTGGTCTGTCCCGGCGATGAGGCGGCCTACCTGGAAGCGGTGGGCGAACACGCCGGCTGCCTGACCTTCGTCCAACAGACCGGCCCGGTGGGCTATGCCCACGCGATTCGCTGCGCCCAGGAGTTTGTGGGCCGCCAGCCGTTCCTGCACCTGGTCGGCGATCACCTGTATGTCAGCCGGGGCCAGGCGCGTTGCGCGCAACAGCTCGTGGAGGTGGCCCAGGCCGAATCGTGCGCAGTGTCGGCGGTGCAGGCCTCGCGCGAGAGCCTGCTGCCCTATTACGGCGCGGTGGGCGGCCGCCGCGTGGCCGGCCGGCCCGATTTATACCACATCGAGGATGTCATCGAGAAGCCGACGCCGACCGAGGCCGAGCAACGCCTGATTGTGCCGGGCCTGCGCGCCGGACACTATCTCTGCTTCTTCGGCATGCATGTGCTGACCCCGATGATTATGGAGTTGATGGCTGCGCGCATCACCGCCACCGGCGATGGCAGCGGCGCCACCTTCTCGCAATCGCTGGCCGAGCTGGCAAAGCGTGAACGATATCTGGCGTTGGAGCGTCCCTGGTGGCGATACGATGTCGGCGTAAAATACGGCCTGCTGATCGCACAGATGGCGTTGGCGCTCAACGGGAAGGATCGGGATGAAGTGCTGGCGCAATTGGTGGAGTTGCTGGCGGTCCGGGAGATGCAACAGGGCAAACGGTGAAGACTGAGCAAGTGTGGTATAATCGAGTCAGCGGATGCCTTTCTTGACCGGAGTATGCAATGATGAGTGAAGCCACAATTACCCAAATCTTGGATGATTTGCGCGCGGCAGACGAGATCACGCGGACGTTCGAGCGTCGCTACTGGTTGAGTTCGGCTGATTTCTATGGCTTATACACGCAAGGTTTACTGGATGACGGCGAACACACGGACGATTTTGCTGAATGGTCAGCGTATTTCCAGGTCAAACAAGATCGGGAAGCCGTTCTTCAGACGCCGTCAAAAGAGCGCATACGCCACTCAGGAGAGGAGTCAAACCACAGATATGGCTTACCCTTCAGTTGACAAGTTACAGAAAGTATTAGCCAATGAGGTGTTTCATTATACCAAGGACCCAAAAAAGGCAGCCGGACGGGCGCTCGGTACCCTGGTCGAAATTATTACCTTCTATCTACTCAAATCTTGGGGCTTCGAACACTCCATCGCTATCGAACGATCGTTGGCCGAATACGGCAATCCAGAGATCACACACAACATCGAATACACGCTTCATCCGATCCTGCGAAAATACCCGTTCGTGCTGTCCCCTCCAAAACTGCCCACATCGGCAACGCGTATTCTGTCTGAACTCAAAAACCAGTTCGCGCTGACAGATTTTCAACCCTCCGGAATGACTTTGCTGACAAAAAGTGGCGTCCTCCGAAACTCTTGCTTGATCGCAAGCGGAAGTAAATCCAACTTGGTGGCAACCCTGGACATAAAAAGCCAGGACGAGCTACGGAGCATGGTCACGGAACAGCACGTCAAGCCTTATGCGATGTTCGAGTGCAAGCGTGTCGGCGTAGAAGAAGGCACACGGAAAGGACCGCAAACTATCGAGAAGGCCAAGCAGGGAGCATATGTCGCCAGGGCAGTTTCCTCGTTGCACAAGGTTCGTGTGGCATCAGGTGAGTTGCACGGCTTAATCTATAAAGCCGACCAGACTATCTACTCCAAGCCCTATGCCGAGTTGATCGCTGAGATCATCACCTCCGATGACCCCGAGCTTCTGCGCGATTTCGTCCTCACAGTCGGTGTGGTCAGCAATCACGGCAACTGGTTTACCTCAAACAATCATAACAAAGAACTGAAGGTGTTGGCGCAATCCTACGACTGGCTCACCTTCCTGACCGATGAAGGGCTCTCGGAATTCATCACCGAGCTTCTTCTGAACCCCGTGCCACTACTAGAGCCGGCGAAAGTAGCTTTTCTGGTCAGCTACACGGCAGAAAAGAGGAAGAACCGGTTTACAAAAGTGCAGATGGATTATGAGGCAGATCGTGTACTCCAGACGTATTTCGAAGCTAACGCAGCGCGAATTGAAGGCTGGTTCAACATCGTTTCGCCGGGAATTGGCTCGATGACTCAGTTGCGTTCATAACTGGCTCAACTGCGCGACAAAAATTGGAGCGCCATACACGAACTATGACAGCCGGACGCAAAGTCATCACTGAAAACAAGGACTGGAGCACACCGCCCAAGTACGTCGAAGCCGTGCAAGATTTTTTCAACGGCCTAATCCATCTTGATCCATGTTCGAATCGCTATTCGATCGTCAATGCTCAGGTGGAATACTGCCTGCCTGATCATGATGGCCTGCGCGAATCCTGGAATTTCCCAACCATTTATGCCAACCCGCCCTATGGCCTTGACCGTGAGCGCGACACTTCGATCAGAGACTGGTTGCGCAAATGCGAGGAAGCGAATCTGCGATACCAGGCGGAAGTCATCGCACTTGTTCCGGTCGCCACGAATACAGGGCATTGGAAGAAATATGTCTACGGAAAAGCAACTGCGATCTGTTTTCTGTACGATACACGTCTACGATTTTTAGTCGAAGGTAAGGATGGCGGCAAAGGTGCGCCGATGTCCTGTGCGCTTATCTATTGGGGGCGCTATTATGGGAAATTCTTTGAAACATTCATCAAGTTCGGTGCTGTCGTCAATATCGAGAATCTTAAAGACGTTGTGATCGGACAAGATAACCATAACCATCAGCTAGAGCTTGAGTTAGAGTTATGACCAACCGTCTCATCACGATCATCACCTCCCCCGATCCGGCCGTACGGGATCGCTCGCTCGACGCGTTTTGCCGCGCGGCGCCGCTAACCGAACTGCTGGTCGAGTCCGCCAGCCTGGACACCTTCCGCCGCGCGAGCGCGAACCTGTACGAGCGGGTGCGCGCGCTCTTTTTCCTCTACGCGATCCATCGCTTTCACATCCCGCGCAAGCCCGACGTACAGCCCCAGGGGTTCATCCCGTGGGAGGGGTACACACATCTGCTGCAACGCCGCTTCGAGGAGGCGATTGACACCTTCCTGAAGGCGCAGGCGGCGCAGGGGCCGAGCGAGGCGATCTCCAGCGCGCTGGCCGAGGCGTACCGCCGGCTCGGCTTCCAGACGTTGGCCGACCAGGTGCGCCACAGCGTGCGCTCGGTGCGCGGCAACCAGTGGATGTTCCGCGTGGGCCACCCGGCCGACCAACCGCTGCGCGTCCGACCCGAGTTGCTCCGGCGTCCCGCAGCCGACGCCCCCTTCCCGATCCTGCACGAGACAACGCCCGTCCGCATGGACTTGAGCCACAGCGCGTGGAGCGATATCTTCTTCCTGGGCATGGATTATCCAGAAGGCGCCCGCGTCCTGAACGTCTCCATTGACCTGGGCGTGCGCGGCCGCGACGCGGCCCCACGCCCCCCGGTCGAAGCCTATTTCCGGGTGATTGACGAGCCGCTGCTGCGCCTGTCGAGCGTGGATCTGGCCGCGACCGCCGACATCACCCACCTGGCCGAGGTATTCGACTACGCCAAAGATTACCTGGGGCTGCTCAAGGCGGCGGTCATCGCGGCCGGGCTGGTGCCGCCGGGGATCGAAGGCTCGGAGCAGAGCCTGGCCGATCTGCTGGCGCGCATCGTCGGGCCGGGGCATGGCATCGAGCTGGTGAGCAATGTCAACGGCATCCCCAAAGGCTCGCGGCTGGCGGTCTCCACCAGCCTGCTGGCCTGCCTGATCGCGGCCTGTATGCGCGCCACCGGCCAGGCGCATTCCCTCACCGGCGCGCTGTCCGATGGGGAACGCCGGCTGGTGGCCGCACGCGCGCTGCTGGGGGAATGGCTGGCCGGGTCCGGCGGCGGCTGGCAGGATTCCGGCGGCCTCTGGCCCGGCATCAAGCTGATCTACGGCGTGCCCGCGGGCGAGGCCGACCCGGAGTTCGGGGTCAGCCGCGGCCGGCTGTTGCCCGACCATCGCATCTTCGGCCCGGAGGAAGTGACGCCGGAGACGCGGCAACGGCTCCAGGACAGCCTGGTGCTCGTTCACGGCGGGCTGGCGCAAAACGTCGGCCCGATCCTGGAGATGGTCACGGAGAAGTATCTGCTGCGCTCGGAAGCGGAATGGGAAGGGCGCAAAGAGGCGTGCAGCATCCTCGATCAGGTGGTGGCCGCGCTCTGCGACGGGGACATCCGGCGGATCGGCGCCGTGACCACGCGCAACTTCGCCGGCCCGATCCAGACGATCATCCCCTGGGCCGGCAACCTCTACACCGAGCGGCTGATCGAAAGGGCGCGCGCCGCGTTCGACGAGCGTTTCTGGGGCTTCTGGATGCTCGGCGGCATGTCGGGCGGCGGGATGGGCTTCATCTTCGATCCCGCGGTCAAGGCCGCCGCGCAGGATCGCATGGCAGAGATCCTGCACCAGACCAAGCGCCAGCTCGAAACGGCCATGCCGTTTGCGATGGAGCCGGTCGTCTACGATTTTGCGATCAATGAGCGCGGGACGTGGGCGGAGGTGTTGGGGATGGTAGATTGGGAAATTGGGAAATTGGGGGCAACGTCTGCTCTCGCCACCCATTCCCAAGCTACCACTTTACCACTTTACCAATCTACCAATCTACCAACCTACCAATCTACCAATCTACCAACCTACCAACCTACCAATCTCCCCCCCCTCATGCCCCCCGGCTACTACGCCATGATCGTGCCCAACCTGCTGCGCCGCGACCGGTGGGAGCTTTCGCCGGCCCGCCGCGCCGACCTGGATCGTTTCGGCGCGGCCTGCCGCACGCAGCCGGAGATGGCGGGCATGGTGTCGGTGCTCTTCGACCGGCTGCTGCCGCGCACCCGGCAGGAGGACGCGGCCGGCCACAGTCTGGATGACGCCAATGCGTCAATCCTGGCCGAACACGGCTTCGACCGCGTGCAGCACGAGCAGATCCGCTCGGAGTTGCGCAACGGCCGCATCGGCCTGGCCCAGAATCGGCTCTCGGCCAGCAGCGATATCCGCGACGTGCGGCCGGAAGATGTGACGGACATGAAGGAGCTGGGCAACTTGGCGGAACCGACGCGGGAAGGGCTGGATGCGCTGGCCGCCGGCGCGGTCGCCGTGGTCAGCCTGGCCGGCGGGATCGGCAGCCGCTGGACGCAAGGCGCGGGCGCGGTGAAGGCGCTCCACCCCTTCTGCAAGCTCGGCGGCCGGCATCGCAGCTTCATCGAAGTCCATCTCGCCAAGAGCCGGCGCATCGGCCGGTTGGCCGGCCGCGCCCTGCCGCATGTCATCACCACCAGCTATCTGACCCATGCGCCGATCGAGGCGTATCTGGCGGCGGAGAGCGATCACGAAGGCCGCCCCTACGGATATGACGGCCCCTTGCACCTCTCGCCGGGCCGCGCCATCGGCTTGCGCATGATCCCGATGGTACGCGATCTGCGCTTTGCGTGGGAGGAGATGCCGCAGCAACTGCTCGACGAACAGCAGCAGAAGGTGCGCGACAGCCTGCGCGCCGCGCTGACCGGGTGGGCGCAGCGGGCCGGCGAAGGCAGCGATTACACCGACAATGTGCCGCTGCAATGTATGCATCCGGTGGGGCACTGGTACGAAGTGCCGAACATGCTGAAAAACGGGGTGCTGGCGCGGCTCCTGGCCGACCACCCGGCGCTGCAATATCTGATGGTGCATAACATTGATGCGCTGGGCACAGATGTGGCCCCGGCCGTGGTCGGGCTGGTGATGCGCCTGGGCGGCGCGTTCACTGCCGAGGTGATTCCCCGCACCATTGACGACCGGGGCGGCGGGCTGGCGCGCGTGGATGGCCGGCCGCGGCTGCTGGAAGGGCTGGCGATGCCGCGCGAAGAGGCCGAGTTCAGCCTGTCGTACTACAACTCGAACACGAGCTGGCTGCACATTGACCGCACCCTGGCGGTGTTCGGGCTGACGCGGGACGACCTGGCCGCCGACGAGAAGATCACGGCCGGCATCCGCGCCGTCGCGGGGCGCATGCCCACCTACGTCACGCTCAAGGACGTGAAGAAGCGTTGGGGGCACGGCCAGGAGGATGTCTTCCCGGTAGCGCAGTTCGAGAAACTCTGGGGCGACATGACCGCGCTGCCCGAGTTGCGCGAAGCGTGTAAATTCATCGTCGTGCCACGGCGGCGCGGGCAAAACTTGAAGGATCAGGCGCAACTCGACGGCTGGCTCCGAGACGGCTCGGCCGCCTATGTCGAGACATTATGTGAATGGGAATGAAAGGGCAGACCGAACAACGATGTTCATACTTCTGACCGGCCCGGTTCATGAGGGCAAGACCACGGCATGTTGGAAAGCGATCCCCGGCATCCGATCCGCCGGTTTCAAGGTAGCCGGCTTCATCTCGCCGCCGCTGCTGAACGCCGAAGGCGGGAAGGTCGGCATCGAGATGATGGATCTGACGACCGGCAAACACCAGACGTTTGCGCGCGTCCGCGAGGCGAACGAAACGACCACCATCGGCGTCTATCACATTAGCGACGAAGCGATCGAATGGGCGCGGCGGGTGCTGGCCGCGGCCCTGCTGGCCAACACCGATTGGCTGGTGATAGATGAGATCGGCCCGTTGGAGCTTCACCAGGGCGCCGGGTTTGCCTTCGCGCTGCCGGCGCTGGCTGATCCGCTGCGCGTCCCGAACGCGATCGCGATCGTGCGCGAAACGCTGATCCACGAGCTGACAGAACGGCTGGGCCGCACCGACATTGTGCTCGTGCGCGTCACCGTCCAGAATCGCGGCCAGCTCCCCGCGCAACTGGTCAAGCTCGCCAAATCAACGAAGCATTGACGGCCCGGCCGCGCGCCGTCTGCGGAGGAATATGCCTGCATCCAATTGGTATACGCCCATCGCGGCGGTGGGCTTGCTGGCGCTCGCCCTGCTGAACAACCCCTGGGTGACGTTGATCGTAGCCGCCTGCGGCACCGTGGCCGGCCTGATCTTGGTCAGCCGCGGGCCGCTCGGTCGGGCCGGCGTATTCGGCTTCGTCGGCTGTGTGGTCGCCGCGGCGCTGGCGATTTTCATGCTACTGCGCCGATGAACAGACGCATCCGACCTTGAACCACACCACGCGACTTGCGGTGTTCCTGTCGGTCATAGCCTTGGCGCTGGCCGCGTGCGGCGGCAAGGGGCAACCGACCATCCAGCCAACCGCGCCGGCCGGCCCGACGTTGGTCCCGACCTTCACGGCCGTCGCGCGCGCCACCGCGCCCCCCGCGCAACCCACCGCGACCCTCTCGCCCACGCCCACCTTCACGCCCGCGCCGACGGCCACCCCACCGCCCACGTCCACAGCCACGCCGCTGCCGTCGGCCCGGCTGGCAACCGGCCGCTACCTGCAATCCATCGGCGACTGCGACGGGGCGCGGCGCGAGTTTGCGGGCGTCATCGCCGATGACCCCAACCCCGACGAGGTCGCAGAGGCGCGCTACCGGTTGGCGTCCTGCTACTTGCGGGATGATGCCCCGAGCGAGGCGGCCAGCGTGTTGGTGCAGCTTCTCGCCTCGGCCCCGCCGACCGCGACGCACCGCACGCCCGCGACCTTCCTGCTGGGCGAGGCGCTGCTCACGCTGAACCGCTGGCCCGAGGCCGAGTTGAGCTTCGCCGCCTATCTGCCACTCGTGCCCGAGCTCAACGCCTTGACCTGGCAGCGCATCGGCGCGGCGCGGCGGGGAGCGGGCGACCTGCCGCGCGCCACCGAGGCCTTCAGCACGGCCCTCAAAACCTCGCCCGACTGGGCCAACACCGTCGCGATCCGCCGCACGCTGGCCGACCTGGCGCTGGCCCAAAAGGACATTGCCGGCGCGGTGGCGCAGTATGACGCGCTGCGCGGCAGTTCCACATCGGGGGCCTGGAACGCGGAGATGCACTGGCTGGCCGGCGCGGCGTTGGCGCAGGCGGCCGATGCGGCCTCTGGTTCAAACCAGACGCCGGCCGAGGCCCGGCGGCGCTGGCAAGCCGCCGTGGACGCCGACCCGACCAGCGCGTATGCGCACCGGGCGATGGCTGCGCTCGTCGAAGCCGGCGTGGCGGTGGATGAATACCAGCGCGGCCTGGTCAATTACTTCGTCGGCAAATACGCGCTCGCCAACGCCGCGTTCGACCGGCTGCGTGCAACCGACCCCACCGGCCGGAAAGGGGACGCCTGGTACTATGCCGGGCTGAGCTATCTGCGACAGGGGCAGATCGAGCGCGGGCTGGCCGAACTGGGCAACCTGATCGCGGCGTACCCGGAGAACAGCCATTGGGCCGACGCGTGGCTGGCGCAAGCCGCGGGCCGGGCGCAGGCCAAAGACCTGGCCGCGGCGATCACGACCAGCCGCCAGTTTGCGGAGCAGCGGCCCGATGCGCGGCAGGCGCCCACCGCGCTCTGGCGCGCGGCCAACTGGCAGGCCGAATCGGGTGACCTGAGCGCCGCCGCCGACGCGTATCGCAGCCTGGCCCGCAAATATCCGGCCGCCGACGAAGCCTGGCGCGCCTACCAGGCCGCGGGGCTGATCTACTTCCAGCGCGGCGACCGGCCGGCCGCGGCCGAGACCTGGGGGGAGATGGCCGGAGCGCCGCTGGAGCCATTCACCAAGCCCCTCGCCTACTTCTGGTTGGGCCGGGCCCAAGCCGCGGCCGGCGATGCGGAAGCCGCTCGGCAGGCGTGGCAGAAGGCGGCTCAGGCCGATGCGCGCAGCTATTATGGGTTGCGCGCCGCGGCGTGGCTGGCAAAATCGGCAAATCAGCAAATCAGCACGACACCGATGGCCGGCGCCCAACCGGCGACCGCAGAATCGGATGACCGCGGGGAGTTAGCGTTGTGGCTCAAGAGTTGGGCCGGGGAAGGATCGTTAGCGTTGCCGGCGGCCGTCACAACAGATGCGGATTGGCGCCGCGGCCAGGCGCTGCTCGATCTGGGCCGGCGGACGCAAGGATTGGCCGCCTGGGCGCGCGTGCTGGAGCGCCGCGCGGATGATGGCTGGGCGTTGGCCGGGCTGGCCCTGGCCTTCCGAGACGCCGGCGCAAATCACCTCTCCATCACGGCGGCCGAAAAGCTGGCGGCGGCTGGTTTAGGCCAGCCGCCGGCAAACAGCCCGGCGCCGCCCACCGCGCTCGGCCGGCTGATCTATCCGCTGCCGTACGCGCGGCTGATCCAGCAAGAGGCGGGCCGGTGGAATCTCGATCCGCTGCTGCTGGCCGCGGTGATCCGGCAGGAAAGCCGCTTCGAGTCGGCCGCGACCTCATCGGCCAGCGCGCAGGGGCTGATGCAGATCATGCCGGACACCGCCGAGTGGATCGCCGGGCAGCAGGGGCGCGGCGGTTTCAAGCCGGAACAGGCCTATTGGCCGTACATTAACATAGATTTCGGCGCGTATTATCTCAACTGGGCGCTGAAGCAGCTCGACGGCAGCCTGGCGGCCGCGCTGGCGGGTTACAACGGCGGGCCGGGCAATGCGCTCCGTTGGCGCAAGCTGGCCCCCGCGGACGATGATCTGATGGTGGCGCTGATTGACTACGGCGAGACGCGCATCTACGTACAACAAGTGTTAGGCCAGCTCGACGCCTACCGGCGTCTGTATGCGCCGGGGCCTTAAAAGCACAATTCCCCGGCCCACCCGCCAGGGAATTGCACTGCTCAACCTTATGGAGGAGGAATCTTGCCTGGATTCGGGTTGCCCCGCCCGAAACCTTATACTGACCATATGATGCCACAGTCAGATTAATGCTACATGAGAAAAACTTAAGGCTTCGCTCAGAAGCGCCCTTCGACTACGCCTCGCCACACTACCTCGACAATGTTACATTTGCCCGTCATTGCGAGGAGCGGCGTTTGCGACGAAGCAATCTCGTGCTTTGAGTAAGGGATTGCTTCGCTCCGCACCGCGAAAACCATGCGGTGCTCCGCTCGCAATGACGAATCTAACATTGTCGGGCTACGACGAGGCTTCGCTCAGGGCGCAACCCTCACGGCGCGACCACCAACTTCAGATCAGGCGGGATGACCTGCCACCAACTGTTGCCG